>Ga0335079_10000274_pt1 | contig 59990 bp, 59 predicted proteins | sample Lox_Sample_33_FD_206719 | JGI IMG/M metagenome (GOLD analysis project Ga0335079, IMG submission 206719) | Soil microbial communities from Loxahatchee National Wildlife Refuge, Florida, United States - Lox_Sample_3.3 | ecosystem: Environmental > Terrestrial > Soil > Wetlands | place: USA...
AGTGGGTGGTTACGGTGACAGTGCACTGAATCTGATCTGTCGAGTTTTGGCTGCGGTTTCGGTCCGCGCCTTGCGGCCCGGAGCAAATCTCTACCGCTTCCCCTGCGCAATCGAAAAAGTGCACTGTCACCGTAATGCTACTCATCCCTGGATGAAACTTGGGGGCTCAGGTCACGCGCATCTCCTTGCGCGAGAATTGAGGGCAGATGTTGCTATCTTAAACCATCTGCCGCATTTTATTGGCTTAAACCTACTGGCGAGACAGCAATTTTGGTGGGCTCTAGGTGGATAAGACGAAATCTGCAATTCTGGAATTTTTCTATCCGAAGCGCACAGTCATCTGCACGCGGACATTCAGTAATTTCCTTGCGGACTATTACGACAATGTGGATCACTTGTTCTTTATCACAAGTTTGGCAGCAAGGGCTGACGACACGCTGGTCACGGCTGCTAAGACCTTGGCTAACATCTCGAGCTCGACACACGAAGATAAAGAACGATGGGAACGTGTCAGAGCCGATCCCCAAGTTACAGCACGAGAACTGCGACGGTTTGCGAGGGTTCTATCGCGTAATTTAACCAATGCAATAGTCAGCGGTTTTCAACGGTATTTCTCGGAAATAATTCAAGCCACCGCTCTGAAGCGGCCGGAGATATTGAGATCGGGTCAAACTGTCCGCGTCGACGAGATACTCAGGTTTACCAGGCATAGTGATATCGTGTCCTACCTCATCGACAAAAAAATAAACGAACTGTCTTATGGTGGGATCAGAGATATGGAGAGCTATTTCAGGGACAGGTTGGGCACAGAAATGTTCTCGACTGATCGTCAACGTGCATTACTCACGGCGTTTATAGAAATAAGAAACATAAACGTTCACAACGGCAGTATCGTAAACGACCTTTTTCTAAGCAAGGTCGGCGCGATTGAGGATTTCAATTTTGTTCGGGGAAAGCGTTTCCACGTGGATATGGATGAGCTTACTTTGCTATCAGACAATGCGATTCGGGTTGCACTCGCGATCGATCGAAGTGTCGCATCTAAATTCAAACTTCAGCGTAAGGCCCATAAGGCCTGGGATTCGACGACCTCCCTCTCATCCAAGATTACAAAATCAAAATGAATTGCGGTGAAATTGCGGTGACAGGGAATTGCGGTGACAGTGCACTCAATTTAATTTGTCGAATTGCGACGCCAGTTTGATTTTGGCGATGGGCGCGGACGCGAAGCGCTCAGCGGCTCGCCCAGCGGTCTTGCATGCGGTACCACCGCATCACATAAGGCACGAACCAGGGATTGCCGGAATAGAACGGCATCGTCGGAAAGCCGCGATCGGCGAAGACCGTCCGGCCCTCGGGCGAGCCCAGGATCCGATGCGCGGCTTTCTGGCCGAGATAGGTTCCCATGGGCACGCCCGCAAAGCAGTACCCGCCCGCGAAATGGATGCCCTCGTGCGAGACGAGGTGCGGCCAAAGGTCGAAGGTGCCGGCGCAGCGTCCGGTCCAGGAATGCGTCAACTTGAGATCGGCGATCGCGGGTATGATCCTTGCGGCATCCTCGTGAAGTTGCGCACCCTTGGTCCTTGCACCCGAAGGCCGCGTTCCCGTGCGCCAGAGGAAGAGAATGCGCGTGCCATCGGGCGAGCGTCGCATCGAGATGATGTCGTGCACGTGGTCGATATAAGTGCGGTCCGTGGGAAGCAGCCGCTTCATCAGCGCCGGCGCCAGCGGCTCCGTCGCGATCATATAGGCATCGAACGGGATGAGGCGGCTTTGCAGCCAGGGCAACAGCGGGCCCGTATAGCCATTCGTCGCCACCAGGACCTCGCGCGACCGCGTCGTTCCCCGCGGCGTCACAACATCGAATCCGCCGCCAGCCAGGGGCGTGATGCGCTCGACCGCGGTGCTCCCGATCAAATCCACGCCCGCGGCGCGCGCACGGTCCAGCAGGCCGCGATGATAGAGGCCGGGATGGATTGCGCCCAGGTCGGGGATCAGGGCGCCACCACAGTAGCGATCGCTCGCGATCTCGTCCTGCACCGCGGTGCGCGAGAGCATCTTGAATTCGCTTCCGAGATGCTTCCGGCGAAGTTCGAGCTCTCGTTCCAGATCGACATATTGACGTGGTGATTTGGTCAGGATGAGGCGCCCGCCGATCTTGAAGCCGCAATCGATCTGCTCGGTGCTCACGCGTTCAACGACTGCATCGAAGGCGGCCTGCATCTCGCGGTAGACCTCGACCGCGTAAGCGGGCCCGTGACGGCGCACCAGGTCGCCGAAGCTATGCTTCAGCGTGCGGCCCACATAGCCGGCGTTGCGGGTGCTGGCGCCGTGGCCCAGGTCGCCCGCGTCGAATGCCACCACGCCGCGGCCGGCGCGCGCCAACACCAGCGCGGCATTGAGCCCGGTAATGCCGGCTCCGACGATCGCGACATCGGCACGGGTGGGCGGCGTGCGCGGGGTCTCGCGCGTCGGCGGTGCCGCATCCCACCAATACGGCGTCTCCCTGAAGTCCGCGGCAAATCGGCTCCGCTCGGAAGAGACTGCATCCGTTCCTTGGCTCATGGAGCCGATTTTATACCGCAACGGCCGGTCTATCGAACTTTCTTGCCTGCGCCGCGCCCCTGTAGCAGGGGTCGCGGGGACCTTGTAAGATCGCGCGATAAATTCCTGCATTCAAAAAGAGGCAGTCCCCTTGGAAACCCGCACGCTCGGAAAATCCGGTCTCAAGGTCTCGCTCGTGGGCCTCGGCTGCAACAACTTCTCCGGCCGGATCGACCTCGATGCCACCCGCAAGGTCATCCACAAGGCTTTCGATCTCGGCATCTCTCTCTTCGACACCGCCGATACCTACGGCAATCGCGGGGGGTCCGAGGAATTCATGGGGCAGGTGCTGGGCGAGCGGCGCAAGGACATCATCCTCGCGAGCAAATGCGGCATGCCCATGGACGATGTGGGCGTGCGCAAGGGCGCGTCGCGCCGCTACATCATTGCGTCGCTGGAGGCGAGCCTGAAGCGCCTCAGGACCGACTGGCTCGACCTCTATCAGATCCACCAGCCCGACCGCGAAACCCCGATCGAGGAGACCTTGCGCACCCTCGACGACCTCGTGCGCGCCGGAAAGATCAGGTACTTCGGCTGCTCCAATTTTCCAGGCTGGCAGGTGGTGGAAGCGCTCTGGACCTCGAGACACCTGGGCCTCAACTCCTTCATCTCCTGCCAGGACGAATACAGCCTGGTGGTGCGCGGCATCGACCGCGAGCTGATGCCGGTGATCGAGGCCTATGGCATGGGGCTGCTGCCGTTCTTCCCGCTCGCGAGCGGATTGCTCACCGGCAAGTACAAGCGCAACGCGCCGATGCCCGCGGGCACGCGCCTCACCAATACCCAGCGCCTGGCCGACCGGTTCATGACCGAGGGCAATTGGCAGGTGGTGGAGCGCCTCGAAGACTTCTGCGCAACCCGTGGACACACATTGCTCGAACTCGCCTTCGGCTGGCTTGCGGCGCGGCCGGGGGTTGCGAGCGTGATCGCCGGCGCCACCAAGCCAGAGCAGCTCGAGCAGAACGTGAAGGCGGTCGGCTGGAAGCTCACGCGCGAGGAAATGGCGGAGGTGGACAGGCTCACGAAGCGGGCCTGAGCGACGCGCGCGCCAATGGCGCCACACCACGCCGCAGCGGCTTAAACGATAACGACACGGGGAGCGAAAGCCATGTTGACGATAGACGTCCAAGTGCACGCTTACGAGCGCAACCACCCCGGCCGTCCCTGGCTCGCCTTTCTGCATGGGCCGTCGGAGGCTACCGGCGACCAGATGGTGGCCGCGATGGACGAGGTCGGAGTCGACGGTGCGTTGCTGGTCTCGCCGTTCGCGATGTACGGCTACGACGCGAGCTATGCCGTCGAAGTCCACAAGAAGCATCCGAAACGCTTCGGCCTGATCAAGCCATTCGATCCGACCGATCCGCAGGTCGCGGAGAGAGTAGCCGAGTGGGCGGCGACACCGGGCACCGTCGGCGTTCGCATCATGCTGAACCGCGCCTCGGAGGACCCGGCCGATCCCGGCATCAACCGGATCATGACGGCGGCTGCCCGGCATTCGCTGCCGGTAAACCTCCTCGTCTGGGGGCGTCTGGACCAGATGAAGGCGCTCGCCGCGCGTCACCCCGATACCCAGATCGTGATCGATCATCTGGGTTTGCAGCAGCCGTTCGAGCCGCCGGCACCGCCGGAACCGTTCCGCGAACTTCCAAAGGTACTGGCGCTGGCGGCTCATAAGAACGTCGCGATCAAGATCAGCGGCGCCTGCACGCTGTCGCACCAGCCCTTCCCTTACAAGGATATCTGGGACCCGCTGTTCCGCATCTTCGACGCCTTCGGCTTCGACCGCTGCCTGTGGGGTACCGACTGGACGCGCGCGGTTCATTTGCTGACGTACAAGCAGGGTGTCGAGGCGTTCCGCGTGACCGATCGCCTCTCCGACAGCGAGCGCGCGGCGCTGATGGGAGAGTCGCTGAAGCGGATCTACGACTGGTCGCCGTCCAAGGCTTAGGCAAGAAGCGACGCGGCGGCGTGCTTCGCCGCAGTGACGCTCTCTCGATCGTTCGCTGCGATCGCTTCGGCGAGGCTGTGCACGAACGACCCTAGCTCCGCCGCCGCGACCACGTGGTTGACGAGGCCCATTCCCGTCGCCTCCGCCGTCGAGAATTGCCGCGCCGTGAACAGAATCTCCTTCGCGGACGATGGACCCACTGCCTCGATCACGCGGCGCACGCTCATGTGGTCGTAGCCGAGACCAAGCCGCGCCGGCGGGATGCCGAAGCGCGCGCCCTCGGCCGCGATGCGCAGGTCGCAGCAGAGCGCGATCGCAAGCCCGCCGCCGATGCAATATCCGCGGATTGCCGCGATGGTCGGAACCGGACATTGTTCGATCGCGAGGAACGCGCGTTCGATGGTCTCGTTCGCGCGCACGACCGTCTCGGCGCTGGCGTAGCCATCCTCGAATTGCGAGATGTCGGCACCCGCGGCAAACGCCTTCTCGCCGGCACCCGAGAGAATGACCACCCTGAGCGCCGGCTGCTCCGCGAGACGCGCGAGTGCAGCCGGAATTTCTTCCCACATGTCAAAGGAGAGCGCGTTCAGCCGCTCGGGGTTGTTGAGCGTGAGCCGCCCGATCGGGCCTTCGCTGCCGACGATGAGCCGGTCCGAGGTCATCCACTCACCCCGCGGAGATAGACAATGGAACAAGCTCCTCGGTCAGGGCAACACACGGATAAACGCCGATGAACACAGATCAACACCGATAGACGACGGACTTGCGCAAGGTATCATGGCTTAGCCGAGCGGGTGTTGTCCGGGTCACTCCCGCTCATCTCCACATCTCCTCCTGAAGTAGAAGGAGAGAAGGGGATGATTTGGAGATGGGGAGATGATTGGTCACTCCCGCTCATCTCCACATCTCCCCGAGAATCCCCGCATCTCCTCCTGAAGTAGAAGGAGAGAAGGGGATGATTGGGAGATGGGGAGATGATTGGTCATTCCTACTCATCTCCACATCATCTCCCCGAGAATCCCCACATCTCCTTCCCGCTCATCTCCACATCTCCTCGAACAATCCCCCACATCTCCTCCTGAAGCAGAAGGAGAGAAGGGGATGATTGGGAGATGGGGAGATGATTGGTCACTCCCGCTCATCTCCACATCTCCTCGAGAATCCCCACATCTCCTTCCCGCTCATCTCCACATCTCCTCGAACAATCCCCCACATCTCCTCCTGAAGTAGCAGGGAGAGAAGGGGATGATTGGGAGATGAGGAGATGATTGGTCATTCCCGCTCATCTCCACATCTCCCCGAGAATCCCCACATCTCCTTCCCGCTCATCTCCACATCTCCTCCTGAAGTAGCAGGAGAGAAGGGGATGGTTGGGAGATGAGGAGATGATTGTTCGGGTCACGCCCGCTCATCTCCACATCATCTCCCCGAGAATCCCCACATCTCCTTGAATTTTTCGCTTCGCCGGCGATCGCTGTTAATCAACCCGCGAGCCGCATCACGCCAACGGCGCAGCCGACCGCGAAGATCGGGATCGGCTCATAGCACCAGACCTCGCCGGTCGAGCCTTCGGCCGCGCCGGCGGCGGCGATGAAGGTCCTGATTTCGAAACCGCCTTGACCGCCATCGCGGTAGGTCTCGGCATCGGTGTAGTCGGTGAGCCGCTCCGGCCGGTTCTCGCACCAGCGTTCCAGAAACTCACGATCCCAGGCCTCGTTGATCTTTCCGGAATTGGGAGTCGCCGGCCAATGCGAGATGCCGCCGGTGCCGATAAGCGCGAGCCGCTCCGGCAGCGCGTCCGCGGCGCGGCGCAGCGCCCGGCCGAAGGCGTAGGCGCGTTTGGGCGGCGTCAGCGGCGGCCCCTGGCAATTGATGTTGGCGGGAATGATCGGGAGATCGTAGCGTGGCGTCAGGAAATGCAGCGGCACGCTGATGCCGTGGTCGAATTTCCATTCCTCGGCATAGGCGACGTCGACCTCCTGCAGCACTCCCTCGATGAGGCGGCGCGAAAGCGCGGCATTGCCGGGGATGCGCCGCCGCTCGATCTTGAGCCAGCCGGGGTCCTCGATCGGGCCTTCGTAGTGATCCGCCATCCCGATCGCGAAGGCCGGCATGTTGTTCATGAAGAAATTGGCGAAATGCTCGGCGGCGATCACGAGGAGCGCGTCCGGGCGCGAAGCCTCGACCGCCTCACGGAGCCGCGCGAGCGCCATCAAGAAGGTCTCGCGCCGCTTCGGATCGGCGCGCTCGGCGCGCCCGGTAATACCCGGCGCGTGGCTGCAGACCCCCACGAATGAGAGCGGCATCGCTACTCCGGAACCATCGCGTAGAGGCCCGCGCGCACGGGACCGTGCCGGCGCACGCCCTCGCGCATGGCCTCCAGATAGGCGCTCCACTCATAGCCGTGGAACGCCGCGAAGTGCATCAAAAGCTGGCCGTTGACGCCGAGCACGTAGAGGAGGCCGACATCCGCATCGAGGACCGCCATGCGCTCCTCCTCCGTGAGATCGAATCCCCGAAGCGCCGTGTCAACGTCGGCGAGAAACCGCGAGCGAAACTCCGGATCGCGGTTTAGCTGATAGAGCAGCTTTTGGACGTAATAGAGGGACATTTATTTTATGGTCTGCTCGCGCCCCTTGCCGCACCACCAACCCGTCGATCGACGGCTCGCAGGGTTGGTGTGGCGGCTGCGAGCGCGCCTTAGACCCTAATCCGCCGCGTGGACGTGATGTCGCTGCGCCACGTACTCATGGAGATTGTTCTTCTTGAAATTGAGCACGGGATCGAGCTCCTGGATCTCGAGCGAGATCCCGAGCGGGCGCTCGATATAAGTGGTTCCCAGAAATTGCGTCAGCGCGGCGAAGAGCTGCTCGCCCACCCGCTTCCTGGTGTCGAGGTCGCGGCCGTGGCCCATCTGAACCGAGACGTGGACGAAGCCGTTTTCGGGATGGCCGTCGGCAATGCAGTACTCATCGACGCGCGCAGCGCGCGTGCGGGTCCCGCCCTGCGGAAAGACGCCGGTGGAGATCGCGCATTTATGTAACGAAGCAAGCAAACCCGGAACGTCGATACTGTCTTGGAGGTTGGCGGAGTACTCGACGCGGATGTGCGGCATTGCCGATTCCTTCTGTTGCCCCCAGCGCGCCCCCTTCGCGAATTTCCGGCTTTGTCATGGAAACTTAACACAAGCGCGGGGTGCGAAGTCAATCGATCAGAACCGAGTCGCGGGGGCGTGGCGGGCGAAATTCATAGCCCCTCTCCCCGACAATTTGGAGACAAACCTGCGTCACTCGCGTCTTCGTGGTAAAGTTTAACCTGCGGGATCAATGATCGGGCGCCCGCGACGGCCGCGGCGGGGAACGAAAAAAGAATCACCGCGGAGGCATGAAGAACGCGGAGAGTTCTGGTTCGTCATCGCGAGCGGAGCGAAGTGATCCAGCATTCCCTGTTGATTCATCGCACAGCCCGCCCGGACCACCGAGACACCGAGGCACGGAGCTCCTGCACTCTCTTGTCCCTCACTGCATTCTGCGGTGAATGCGTCGTTCCCGTTCCTACTTCAGCTTCGCCGCTGCCTTATCGACAGCCGCCTGCCGTTCGGCCTGGCGCCCGGCGGCGCTCGCGCGTGCCTGCTCCACCAGCGCCGGTCCCGCGCGCTCGGGCGAGCCCGCGTCGAAGGGCGGCTGCGGGTCGTATTCCATGCCGAGCTGAATGACTTTCGCGAGATCGACGCCGAACGCGACGGCGGCGACCTCAAGCGCGAAGTCGATGCCGGCGGTGACGCCGCCGCCGGTGATCGTGTTGCCGTCGATCGCGACGCGCTCCGCGACCGGGGTCGCGCCGAATGCCTTCAGCATCTCGCGGCTCATCCAGTGCGTAGCCGCGCGCTTGCCGCGAAGCAGTCCCGCGGCACCCAGCACCAAGGCACCCGTGCAGACGCTGGTCACGTAGCGAGCATGCGCGGCCTGGCGGCGGACGAAATCGAGCACCTCCGGATCATTGAGCAGCGGATTGACGCCGGCGCCGCCGGGGATGCAGACGAGATCGAGCGGCGGACACTCCGCGAAGGTCGTGCTCGGGATCATCTGCAAGCCGCCGCCGGCCACGACCGGCACGCGGGTCTTCCAGACGAGATGCACCCGCGCCTGCGGGAATTTGATGAAGACCTCGTAGGGCCCGGTCAGGTCGAGCTGCGTGATATCCGGAAAGAGCAAAAAGCCGATCTCGAAAGGCATGGGGAGAAATCCTTGAGTGGATGCCAATGACCGCAGGCCCATCATACCGCAGTTGCACTCAATGGCCTTCCCCCATTGCCGCCCCTCCGCTACCCTCCTTCAGCCACCCTCGCCGGAGCCGATCCCATGACCTCGCTCCCCCTCGCTCGATTTCAGGTGCTGGACCTGACCCGCGCCCGTGCCGGGCCCACCTGCGCGCGGATTCTGGGCGACTGGGGCGCCGAGGTGATCAAGGTCGAGCAGCGGCCGGCGGGCGGCGATACCGAGGACCTCTCGGGGCTGCGCGACGATTTCGATTTCCAGAACCTGCACCGCAACAAGCGCAGCATTGTGCTGGATTTGAAGCACCCGCTGGGGCGCCGCGCGCTGCATCGGCTTGCGGCGCGCGCCGACGTGCTGGTCGAGAACTACCGTCCCGACGTGAAGCGCCGCCTCGGCATCGATTACGAGGCCTTGCGCGCGCTCAACCCGCGCCTCGTCTATGGCTCGATCTCGGGCTTCGGGCAGACCGGCCCCTATCGCGACCGCCCCGGCGTCGATCAGATCGCCCAGGGCATGGGCGGCCTCATGTCGATCACGGGGCTGCCGGGCCAGGGCCCGGTACGGGTCGGCATACCGATCGCCGATTTGACGTCGGGAATGTATCTCGCGATCGGAATTTTGACGGCGCTGCTGGAGCGCGAAAAAACCGGCGAAGGGCGGTGGGTCACGACCTCGCTGCTCGAAGCCGAGATCGCGATGCTGGAATTCCAGGCGGTGCGCTATCTGGTGACGGGCCATGTGCCGAAGCAGGCCGGCAACAATCATCCGAAGAACGTGCCGACCGGCGTCTTCCGCACCAAGGACGGTCACATGAACATCGCGGCTTCGAGCGCCGAGATGTTCCGCCGCCTCTGCGGCGCTTTGGGCTCGCCCGAGCTGCTGGCCGACCCCAAGTACAAGAGCACGGCGCTGCGCGAGAAGAATCGCGACGAGCTCAATGGGCGGATCGAGGCCTATACCGTTGCGCGCACCAGCGCCGAGTGGGTCGATATCCTGAACCGCGCCGGCGTGCCCTCGGGGCCGATCTATCGCATCGACGAGATGTTCGGGGACCCGCAGGTGCAGCATCTGGGGATGGCGCAGCCGGTCGAGCATCCGCGCCTCGGCACGCTCCGCCTCGTGGGCGAGCCGGTGTCGTTCGACGGCGTGCGCCCGCCACTCCGCAGCGCCACGCCGGAATTGGGCGAGCATACCGAGGCGGTGTTGCGCGCCGTCGGCTACGACGCCGCCGAGATCGCGGTGCTGAAGGCGGAGGGGGTTATATAGGGGCTGTTAGCTGTTAGCTGTTAGCTGTTAGCTGTTAGCTGTTAGCTGTTAGCTGTTAGCTGTTAGCTGTTAGCTGTTAGCTGTTAGCTGTTAGCTGTTAGCTGTCAGCTATCGAAGGTCGCGAATGAAATGCCGCTTCGTGTTCTCCGCGGCTTCGTGATTATCCTTTATTTGGAAGCTGAGAGCTGAGAGCTGACAACTACCGCGCGGCCGCGCGGCGCAACATCTCCGCAAAGGCCGCGAACAGCTTGCGCATCTGCGGGTGCTTGTAGGGGTAGATCGCGGGGTCGTCCATGTCGTGCACGATCATGGCGACATCGGCCTCGAACAGCAGCAGCTTGCCGTCCGCGGTCTCGGCGCAGTCGATCGCGAAGTAGTCGAGGCCGAGACGTTCTTGAATCGCCGCGATCGCCCGCGCGTGGCGGCGGGCGAAACCGGTCTCGAACTCGGTCATGAACAGCGCTTCTTCCGCGCGCTTCTGGACATCATCCTTCATGCCGGCGTTTAGGTACCAGATCGCCCACTGATCGGTGAGCGCCATGTGCACGGGGTAGGCGCGGCCGTCGATAAAGGCGATGCGGTACTTGCGATAGAGCCCGTCTGTGGCTCGGTAGTCGACGAAACGCGCAAGCGCGAATTCGTCCTCCGGGCGCTCGCGCAGATAAGGCGGTATAGCCTCCGGCGCGTCGAGCTTCGCCAGGCCGAGTCCGGCATGAGAATCGAGCGGCCGCACGATCAGCGGAAAGGCGCCGTTGGGCAGCAGCGCCGCAAGCGCGGAGGGATCGCGCGTCAGCGCCATCAAATCCGAGCGCGTGACGCGCGCGGTCTCCGGCATCTCGATACCCGGCGCGCCGCGCAGCAGGCGGTGAAGGCGCTCGCGCGACAGATCGAGCATGCGCTCGGGCGGATTGAGGATCGGGCGGGGCCAGGTTCTGCGGATCTCGCTTAGCGCTTGCAATTGCGGGCGATGCGCTTCCGATTGCGCGATCGCCACGATCGCAAGATCGTGCTCGGGCACTTCACTCGGCAGTGGCTCGTGCGGCAGCAGGTACATGGTCACGAGCTCGATATCCGATCCCTCCAGCAGGAATTCGAGCGGCGCGTTGGCGCCGACGTCACCCGGGGCGGCGAAGGCGAGGAGCCGCAGGCTCGGCGCCACACTGCAGCGCGATGGATAGACCCGTTGGATTTTTAGCGCGCGCGCCTGATGCGCAATCCCGACCTCGCGATCCCCGAAGATCTGCTCGACAACCGAGAGGTCCATCAGCGCCGACGCGTCCTCCGGCTGGTAAACGAAGCGCCGCAGCAGATCGCGCCAGATGGGATTGAGATCGGCACCATCGAACGCAAGCTTCGAGAGCCGCGCGACGCCGAGCGGACGATTGGTATTGTCCACGCTGGTCGTCCCGTGCATTTGCTCGGCCCCGATCGGTTCCCCGTTCATCCCATCGGTACTAACATCTGTAGGGTTAACAAAGCCTTGAACCGCCCTCGAAAATGGCTGGGATTGCGGCCTTTTACCGGCCCTTAAGCGGGTGGCGCGAAGCTCGTTTCCGGGCCGTGTCGGCCTTTCCCGGGAGTGGCGATGACGACGATCCTCGACTGCATCGGCGAGACCCCGCTGGTGACGCTCGGCCGCATGGTCCCGCCGGGGCGCGCAACCATCCAGGCGAAGCTCGAATTCCTGGGACCGACCGGCAGCATCAAGGACCGCATCGCCCGCTACATCATCCTCAAGGCCGAGCGCGAAGGCCTGCTGAAACCCGGCGGCACCATCATCGAGAGCACATCCGGCAATACCGGGGCCGCGGTCGCGATGATCGCGGCGGCGCGCGGGTACCGCGCGATCCTGGTGATGCCGGCGAAAGCGAGCATCGAGAAACAGATCGCGGCGCGTGCCATGGGCGCCGAGGTCATCGTGGCGCCGCCGGACTCGAAACCCGGCGATCCCCTCCACTACGTGCAGCGCTCGCTCGACCTCGCCCGCGAGATCCCCAATTCCTTCCGCATCAATCAGTACGACAACCCCGACAACCCCGAGGCGCACTATCTGAGCACCGGGCCTGAAATCTGGCGCCAGACCCAGGGCCGCATCGATTATTTCGTCTGCTCCGCCAGCACCGGCGGCACGCTCTCGGGCACGGCGCGCTATCTCAGGGAGCAGAACCCCGCGCTCAAGGTCGTGATGGCGGACCCCGACGGCTCGATTTACGCGGGATATTTCCGCACCGGCCGGGCCGAGCCGCCGAACCCGCCGCGCAAGTATCAGGTCGAAGGTGTCGGCAAGGATCACCTGGTCGACTGCATGGATTTCTCGGTGGTGGACGAGGTCATGACCTTCTGCGACCAGGACGCCTTCGGCGCGGCACGGCGGCTCGCGCGCGAGGAAGGGATTCTCGCGGGCGGCAGCTCCGGCGCCAACGTGTGGGCCTCGCTGCAACTGGCGGAGCGCCTGTCGCCCGAGAAGGTGATCGTGACGGTGCTGCCGGATTCGGGCCTCAAGTACTTCTCGAAGTTTTACGACGACCACTGGCTCGCGACCCACGTCGCCAAGCCGAGCCTGGCGCTGTCCAAATAGAGCCGTGGCGCTTAAAGCTGTCTCTTCGAAGAAGCAAACCCGACGAAGCCCAGGAAACCCATCGCACGAGCGATTTAGGATTCTACCACGAAGACACGAAGATCACGAAGAGGAAACGTTTGACGTGTCTTCGTGTCCTTCGCGCCTTCGTGGTGAAACTTTTGAATCCGGATTGCTTCGCCTTTGGCCCGCAATGACGGGGTTGCGGGCCGATCTCTGAAGGCCGTCTTCCCCCTAATCCCCCTAATCCCCCACATCCCCTTCCTCTGTTGGTTCCGCGCGCTTTGACCGCAAACCGGGATGAGCCGGTAGCGCCCGTGCGAAATCCCTGCCGGTGCGGCTCTCCCCCCGGTATGATGAGGAGGACGCGTGCAAAAGGAGATGGTGCCGTGAGCACGACCGTGATCGGCGGCGCGATGCTGCCGCATGCCCCGCAATTCTTCACCATGCCGGAGACCGAGGATCGCGAGACCGTTGCCCGGGTCCGGGAGATCGCCGCCGACATCGGCGAAAGGCTCCGCGCGCTCAAGCCCGATCTCTGGGTCCTGTTCTCCAACGATCACGTCGAGCAATTCTTCCATCAGGCGGCGCCACCCTTCACCATTCACGTGGGCGGCGAGGCCAGCGGTGAATTCGCCGGCCGCAAATTTCACTGGAAGATCGCGAGCGAGATCGCATTCGAGCTGGTGCGCGATCTCTATCGCCAGGGCTTCGACCCCGCCTTCACCAGCACGGCCAGGATCGACTATGCGATGGGCATTCCGCTGACCCATCTCGGTCACACCGAGGCGGTGCTGCCGATTTTCGTCAACGCCTACCTGCCGCCGCAGCCGACGGTCGAGCGCTGCTATGCCTTTGGACAGGCGGTGGCGCGCGCGGTCACCAGCATGCGGCTCCGCACCGTCGTGCTTGCAAGCGGCGGCATGTCGCATTTCCCCGGCACCGACCGCTACGGGAACCCAGAGCTCGCGTGGGACAAGCAGGTGCTCGCTCAGCTCGCGACGGGCAACCTCAAATCGCTGATCGGGCACAGCGAGGCCGAGCTCGACCGGACCGGCAATATCGAGCTGCGCTGCTGGGCTTGCGCGGCGGGCGCCCTCGGCGAGCGCAAGCCCGACATCGTGTCGCTGGACCCGAGCTGGCACCATAACTATGCCTCCCTCGCCTGGTTCGGGGGCGAGGAAGCGCGCGAGCAACCGCACTATCCCTCGATCAAGCCGGAGCTGGTGGAGTTGACGGCAGCGCTGCATGCAATCGCTCACGATGAGGCCGCACGCGCCGCCTACATCGCCGATCCCACCGCCTACGCCGCTCGCTACCCGCTCGCCGCGGAGCAGCGCACCGCCCTTGTCGCGCTCGACGTGCCGGCGATGGTCGCGATCGGCGTGCACCCGCTGGTGCCATTTCTCGCGAACCTCCAGGTGCAGCGGCTGCGAGCGCCAAAGCGCTAATCTGGGCACGATAGCCGCCGCCGGTATCGTCTTTGCGAGGAGGCAAAACCGACGAAGCAATCCAGCGGCAAGCGACGTGCCGCGAACTTCTGGATTGCTTGGCCTGCGGCTCGCAATGACGAAGAAACCGGTAACGATTCTACGCTCTACTCTCGCTCAGCTCCTCCGCTTCACCGCGGCGCCGTTGACCCAGAATTCCGGCGTCTCGCCGTAGGGCTTGGTGATCAGCTCGAACAAATGGCCGTTGGGGTCGTGAAAATAGAAGCCGCGACCGCCATAGAGACGGTTGATCTCGCCGGGCCCGCTGTCGTCGAACTCGGCGTAGAACCTGATGCCGGCGGCCTTGACGCGCGCGAGTGCCGCATCGAATTCCGCGTCGCTCACCAGAAAAGCGCAATGCATCGAGCGGATCGCCCGCTCTCCGGCGTCCGCAAAATCGATGATGACGCCGTTGCCGGTGCTGAGCGGAACGAACGGCCCCCAGTCCTTCCCCACCTTCACGCCCAGAATATCGGCGAGAAACCGCGCCGACGCGCGGTGATCCTTCGCGGGGATGATCATATGGTTGAGATCGACGGACATCGCGAAGTTCCGTTGTTCGCCGGCCCCTCAGTTGAGGCCGTAGAACTTCATCGCGCCGCCGGCCATCACGTCATGCTTCGCCTGGGGCGAAAGTCCCGCGATACGTTCCGCGAGCATCGTCGGCGCCCCCGGGAAAAAACCGTCGCGATGCGGATAGTCGGTCGCCCAGAGGATTTTTTGCGGGCCGATATACTCCGCAAGCACGCCGATCGAGCCTTCGACCGGCTCGAAGGAAATCCAGCAATTGCGCCTGAATAAATCGCTCGGCCGCATCTTGAGCCCGGAATCGTTGAAGCCCTTGTCGTCAAAGTGCCGGTCCATGCGGTCGAGCCACGGCGCGATCCAGCCGCCGCCGGATTCGAGGAAGGCGACGCGGAGCCTCGGATGGCGCTCGACGACGCCGCCCCAGATCATGCTCATGGCGGCGAGCATCATCTCCATGGTGTGCGAGATGATGTGCTGCGCGCCGCGTCCGTCGAAGCGGTCGATTCCAACTGTCGGCATGCCGCTGTTGCCGCCCTCATGCAGGCCGATGGAGAAGTCGAGATCTTCAGCGGCACTCCAGAACGGGTCGTAGATGCGATCGTGCAGCTTGTGGTCGTTGTAGGGATTGGGCCTGAGGAACCCGCCGCGAAACCCCAGCTCGCGCCGGGCGAAGCGCATCTCCTCGATCGCGGCCTCGATCGACTGCAGCGGCAGCATGGCGATGCCGAACAAGCGGTCGGGGTAAGGCTTGCAGTAGTCGGCAAGCCAGCGGTTGTAGGCCCGGCACATCGCCGCGGCGAAAGCGGGATCGTGCACCGCGCCCGCGAACAGGCCGAGGCTCGGATAGAGGAACGCCGCGTCGATCCCGTCCAGATCCATGTCGGGAATCCGGGCGTGCGGATCGAAGCCGCCCTTGCGGCCGTCTTCGTAGGCCATCGCCTCCGCGACGACGGTGCCCTGGCGGGCGCCCACTCCGCCGATGCCGCCGAAACCCTGCGTGCTGCCGAGAATCTGTTCCTCGAGGAGCAGGCGATCCTTGCCGTTCTTGTCCTTGACCAGCTTTGGCGCGCGCTCGCGGTAGCGGGGATCGAGATAATCGTTCCAGAGGCTGAACGGCTCCAGCACGTGGCCGTCCGCGTCGATCAGGTTGTAAGTGCGGCTCATGGGCGCTGCTCCCTGCTGTTGGCACGCCGATACGAGGCACGAAAGCGGTCCGACCTATGTCCGCGGGGGCACGGAAAGCACCCCGCGCACCGCCCCGGAATTATAGACGGCCTCGGTGGACTCGCAAACGACGGGGTTTGGAGAATTGCCGCTCCGATCCGCTATTTCGGCGCGGTGACCGCTAGAGAGAGTTCCGCTTTGGGGCTGCGCAGGGCCAATAGGGCCATAAACGACCCGCCGGCCAGGAAACTCGACATTAGCAGAGCCGCCACTGGGCCGTATTTGTCGAGGACCAATCCGAAGAGAAGCGGCGCGGCGCCCTGGAGGAGGCGGGCCGGTGCTGCCAGCAGCCCAGTACGTAGTCCATAGCCAGCGGGCCCGAACATCGCGAGTGGTAATGTGCCGCGAGCGATCGTGAGAAGGCCATTCCCACCGCCATGCAGGAGCACGAACGGTACGGCGAGGATGGGTCCAAAAAACATGAGTAACGCGGCGCCGATCGGATGCAAAATGGTCGAGAGCCGAGCGGAGAGCATGGGCGCGGTCCGCTTTAGCAACGTGAATTCGACGACGCGCGCGGCCACCTGCGCCGGACCCACGAGAGAACCCGCGAGTACCGCTGTCGCCGCCGATGCGCCTAGCGCTTCGAGAAGACGGGGTAGATGCGCTGCATAAGCCGTTGTTACGAACCACATCGCGCCAAAGACCGCTGCCAGAATTATCATCGTCCACGGCACAGCGGCTGGCGCCGCTTCACCTGTAGCCTCGACCGGCGAGATTGGCGGCGCTTTCGGCACAAGCAACCGATTGAGAGGTAGCCCGATCAGCAGGTGCAGAGCAGCCCAGACGACGCAGGCACCGCGCCAACCAAGTGTACTCAGTAAGTAGGCGCTCGTCGGCCACCCGACGGTGCTGGAGAAACCGGCGAAGAGCGTGATGCCGGTGATCGCGTTCCGCGCCCTGAGACCGTACAAGCCCGTAACAGTTGCGAAGGCGGCCTCGTAAAGGCCGAAACCCATGCCCACGCCGATGACCATCCAGGCCAACACTAATCCGCTAAGGCCGGAAGCCTGGGAAAGTAGGAGCAACCCCGCGGCGAACACGAGGCTGGTCGCCGCCAGTACATCCCGCCCGCCGCGCCGATCGATCGTGCGGCCTGCCCAGGGGCCCAGCACGCCCGAGAGCAGCAGCGCCGCCGAAAAGACGCCGAAAAACCAGGCGTGCGACAGATGCAGCTCGGCCGAGATCGTGTCCGCGAAGACCGCCGGTATGTAATAGGTCGAGGCCCAGGCGAGTGTCTGCGTAATCCCGATGGTCGAGACGACGACAACGCGGTGGCGTCGAACTCCCACCCTGCCTATTTGGATGGTTTCCATCCTTCGATGATAGCCGAAGCGACGTAATTCTCGACGCCGCGGCCCGGCGCCCAGGTTGCGATCAGATCGCGACTCTCCGGCTTGATGGTGACGCGGATGTCGGTGAAGCCGGCATCCCGCAGCCACGCTTTGATCTTGTGTGCCGGCGCCGCTCCAACGACACAGCCACAGATGAGCGTGGGATCGGCGGCAAGCTCAGGCGATAGCGGTGCGGTGTTCACCACGTCAGAGATCGCGAGGCGTCCGCCCGGCTTGAGCACGCGGAACGCCTCGCAGAAGACCTGCGCCTTGTCCGGAACCAAGTTGATGACGCAGTTCGACAGGATCACATCGGCGGTGTTGTCGGCGATCGGCAGGTGCTCGATCTCGCCGAGCCGGAATTCCACGTTGCTGGCCCCGACCTTGGACGCATTCTCACGCGCCTTGGCCAGCATCTCGTGAGTCATATCGACGCCGATAACCCGGCCATTCGGACCAACCTGCGTCGCCGCCAGGAAACAATCAAAGCCAGTGCCGCTGCCCAGATCGACAACGACTTCACCGGGTTTCATCGCGGCGATCGCTTGCGGATTGCCGCAGCCGAGGCCAAGATTTGCGCCATCGGGGACAGCCGCGAGTTCCTCTGCCGAGTAGCCCATATGCAACGACTTGCTGCCAGCAGCGGCCGTGACCGAGCCTTCGCAGCAACTGGATTTCGAGCCGACTGCAATGCCGCCGTAGCGGGCGCGGACCATTTCCTTGGTTTCGTTGGTGTCCATGGCCGTGTCCTTTCCTTGATCAGGTAAGCGGATGTGTGTGCCGGCGCAGAAGCGGCAGCGCCAGCACGACCGCAACGAGTTGCGCCAGAATGAATCCAGGCGCGTCGGCCGGGCGAATGCCGGCGAAGGTATCGGTTAGGCCTCGCGCGATCGTCACCGCCGGGTTCGCAAATGAGGTTGAGGCGGTGAACCAATAGGCGCCGGTGATATATGCCCCGACCGCGAACGCAGTGACGGGCGCGGCGTGCGTACGGCATCCCCAGATTGTCGCCAGCAGCCCGAAGGTGGCGACTATCTCCGCAATCCACTGCCCGACACCCGAGCGGATGTGCGTCGAAAGCTGCAACACCGGCAGCTCGAACATCACATGCGCGAGCCAAACACCGACGATTGCGCCGGCAATCTGGGCCACGATGTAGCCCGGAACCAACCGCCAGCGCAGGCCGCCTGTCAACGCGGCGGCGAGCGTGACTGCCGGGTTCATGTGCGCGCCGGAGCGCGGGCCAAAGGCGAGGATCAGCGCCACGAGCGCGCCGCCCGTGGCGATCGCATTGACCAAGAGAGCAAGGCCCACGTTGCCGCCGCACAATCGCTCGGCCATGATTCCGGAGCCGACGACGCCGATCAGCAGAAAGGCCGTCGCAATGCACTCCACGGCCACGACCTCGGTCATCGAATGCGCGAGCGCGCCCACATGATGCGCCGATACCGCTTTTGCGACGGTTGCGGTGGTCACGACGCCTGCCCTTCAATGGCGTCGTCGCGCAGACGGCCGATGGCCTCAACCCGGCTCGTCAAGGTCATGCGATCGAGCTTGTCGATCGGCAGGTTCACAAAAATCTTGATGCGCCTTTCCAGCGCGCCGAACGCGTCGCGGAACGCGAGCATGCGCTCGGTCTCGGAACCATCGACGGCGGCAGGATCGGCGACGCCCCAATGTGCGGAAACCGGTCGACCTGGCCAGACCGGACAGACTTCGCCGGCGGCCTGATCGCACACGGTGAATACGAAATCCATAACTGGCGCGTCCGGCGCCGCGAACTCATTCCAGGATTTCGAGCGGACGCCTCGCGTAGGCAAACCCAATTCCGTCAGCAGTTGTAAGGCGAGAGGATGGACCGCGCCCTTGGGAAAGCTGCCTGCGCTGTAGCCCTTGAACTGCCCCTTGCCCCAATGGTCGATGAGGCTTTCGGCGAGAATGCTGCGCGCGGAGTTGCCAGTGCAGAGGAACAGCACGTTGTAGATTCTTACCGGCATCAGGCACTCCGCTTGCGTGATCGGACAGTCGCGGCGCGTGCCTCTGGCCGGCAGACCGGCGCACAGACGTCTGCACCCCGGCCGCAGCAGTTCTCGGTGAGGAAGCCAACGAGGCCGTTCATCGCACCGAAGTCGGCGGCATAGATGAGCTGGCGGCTAAGGCGTCGCTGCGTAATCATTCCCGCCCGGTGCAGATGCTGTACATGGAACGTCAGCGACGATGGCGGCATCCCAAGCCGCTCCGCAATCACGCCAGCCGGGAGGCCTTCGGGCCCGCGCTCCACAAGCATCCGAAACAGCGCCAGACGCGTATCGTGGGCAAGCGCCGCAAGCGCTTGTACAGCTTGGCCATTGTTCATCGCTTGCTCCGACATTTCGAGTATAATCGAATTTTATCAGGCGGAAATGCGCTGTCAACGATATTTCGAGAAAGATCGAATCGATGTGGGCCTTGAAAAACGGCCGTGCTTGACGCTATTGGCGCCGGCGCCGCGTTTTCGCGATCTCACCGTGCGTCTTGGAAGAAAGCGAAGCAGGAGCTACGCGGCGCGGTGGTTGGCGCTTTACGCTCGACCCTCACCCCGCGCTCTGCCAGATATGTCCCAGAATTCGTTCGCGCATGGCGATGAAATCGGGGCTCGCCTTGATCGCGCGAATGTCGTCACGCTCGGCCGTGACACGGGAAAACCCCACTTTGACCCGCTCCAGGATGCGGCCCGGCCGCGGCGAAATCACGACGACCTCGGTGCCGAGATAGACCGCCTCCTCGACGCTGTGCGTGATGAACACCACGGTCATATTGGTGCGCCGCCAGACCGCATGCAGCTCCTCCTGCATCTTTTCGCGAGTGAGCGCGTCGAGCGCGCCGAACGGCTCATCCATCAGCAGCACCTTGGGATCGTTGACCAGGGCGCGCACGATCGCCAGGCGCTGCTGCATTCCCCCGGAAAGCTGATAGGGATACCGGTCGTGGAAGTCCCACAGCGAGACGAGCTTGAGATAGTGCTCCACCGTTGCGCGCCGGTCGGCGCGCGCGATGCCCCGCACCATGGGTCCAAACTCGGCGTTCTCCAGCACGGTCATCCAGGGAAAGAGAGCAGGCTGCTGGAAGACGACGCCGCGATCGGGACCCGGTCCCGTGATCGCCGTGCCGTTCAGGCGCACGCTACCCGTGGTCGGTCGGATGAACCCCGCAAGCGTCTGCAGCAGCGTGGTCTTGCCGCAACCGGAGGGGCCTACGATGCAGACGAAATCTCCCTCCGCGAAGGCCAGGTCGATGCCGGCCAGCGCGCGCACCTGACCATCCCTAGTGGGATAGTCAACGGAGACCGAAGCGAACTCCACGAACGCTGCCGAGGCTGAGCGGTTCATCGTGAAGCCCGCGCCATCAAGAAGCCACGCGTATTCGACCACGGAGGCACGGGAGGCACACGGCCCGAAGTCCCCGAGCCCTCGCGCGCACCCCTACTCTCGCCCAAACGACGCCCGAGAAGAACGACGTTCCTCAGTGTCCTCCGCGCCTCCGTGGTGTGTCGCTTCGTGCGGCAATGCTCGTTCGACCAAATCAATCCCGCGTTACGCCTTTGCCGCGCGCTGGAGGAAGGTTGTATTGGTTGCCTTCTCGAACGCTTCGACGCCGGGCGCCTCACGAATGCTCTTCTGTACCACCAGGAAGTCGGCGGTGCTTTTGAGAACGTGAGCGAACTTGCCGGGCTTTCCGGGAGCACCCAACCAATCCGGCGAGAGTTGCCGCTCGAAGGTCACGAAGTCGTACTCGGCCATATCACGCTTGGCCACGTCCGGCGTGACGCCCGCCTCCTTGGCGACGATCGCAGCCGCGTCGTCGGGCTTGGTCTTGTACATCGTGAGAGCATTGCCATAGGCGTGAAGGAACCCGGTCACCGCGTCCGGATAGGCCTCGCTGAAGGCCGTTCGCGCGACTATCAGATCGGCGATGACGTAACCGGCAGCGTCCAGCTTTTGCGACGTCGGGAAGGCCACGCCCCCGGCCTCCAGCATCTTCGACTTGGCGGGGCTCCAGACGTATGCGGCATCGATGTCGCCGCGCGTCCAGGCCGCCACTTCGGCATCCGGTTTGAGATCGAGTACGGTTACGTCCTTCTCGGTAAGCCCGTTGGTCTTGAGGAAGCCCAACAGTCGGAAATGCGAGGTCGAGCCGAAGGGCGTGGCCACCTTTTTCCCCTTGAAGTCGGCAGGGCTCTTGATGTTCGCGGCGGCGCGAACGACCATATCCTCCGCCGGTCCGATATTGTCGACCATGCCGATCAACTGATAGGGAATGCGCTGGCTGATGCCGGCGGCGGTCGGCGATGAACCGATCGCAAGACCGATATCGATTGATTGCGCCGCCATTGCCGTGTTGATCTCGGCGCCGCTGCCGACCTCGCTCCAGCCGATCTTTGCGCCCGCCATCTGCTCGAACCAACCCTGGCCTTTGGCGATCATGGTCGGTTTGGTTTCGACGAAGAAGGCGACTCGCACGCTGTCCGGCGCCTTGCCGGCGGCAAAAAGAGAACGCGTCGGAAGCCCGGACACGAGAGCGGCGCCCGACAGCGTCGCAATTTTCATGAATCCGCGCCGATTGATCGCTCCCGAAGGAACCTGCTCGCTTGCCATGACACCCTCCTCTTTTCATGTTGACGGAAGAAGTCGTGCGCCATTCTGGCGCCTCGATCCGATGCTTGCTAGTCCTTGCCACTCCAGTGAACAACACGATGCTCGACCAGAAGCAGCAGCCGGTCGAGCCCCAAGCCGACGATCCCGATGAACAGAATCCCGACGAAGACGTAGTCGGAGCGCAGAAATCGCCCGGCATCGAGGATCATCCAGCCGATGCCGGTGCTGCCGGAGATGATCTCGGCCGCGATCAAGGTCGCGTAGACGACGCCGATCGCGAGCCTGGCGCCGGTGAAGATTTCGTGCAGCGCCGAGGGAAACACCACATACCGGAAAATCTGCCACTCGGTGGCGCCCAGCGAGCGCGCCGCCTGAATGCGCTGCACGGACACGTTTCTGACGCCGTCCATGGCGGCAATCGCCGAAACCGGTAGGGCCGTGAGGAACAGCAGCACGATCTGCGCGGTCTCGCCGATCCCGAACCACACGATCAACAGCACGAGATAGGCGAGCTGCGGCAGCGGGCGGAAGAATTCGACCAGCGGACTGAAGATCGCCTCGATCTTGCGATTGACGCCCATGCCAAGGCCGAGCAGCGTGCCGACGAGACTGCCCGTGAGGAACCCGGCCAAAACCCGCTCGAGGCTCCATCCCGCATGCTCCCAGATGCTGCGGTTGCGGTAGCCGTTCTCCAGCAGATCGAGGAAGCCGGCCCAGAGCAGGCCAGGGCCGGGCAAAAACAGATCGTCAACGAGGCCGAGCGATGTCGCGGCGATCCAGGCCAGCAACAGCACGAGGAGGCTCGCACCGGTGATCGCGGCGGTGACGCGGGGTCGTAACGGCGTTCCTTCGAGAGCCACCGAACTATTCCACGCCACGCCAGTGGACCAAGCTCCGGTCCACCAGAAGCACGAGCTTGTTGAGCGCCATCCCGATCACGCCAAGGATGATGATGCCGATGATGATGACGTCGTTGCGCAGGAACCGGCTCGCCGAGAAAACCATCCAGCCGAGACCGTCGGTTGCGGCCATCAACTCGGCCGCGACGACAGTCGAGAAGGCGGTTGCAAGCGCAATTCGCGCACCGGTGAAGATCATTGGCAAGGCTGAGGGCAGAATGACGTGCAGAAAGATGCGCCAGTCCGATGCGCCGAGCGATCGCGCGGATTGGATGCGCTGCAGCTTGGTGCTCCAGACCCCGGCCATCGCGCTCGATGCGACAATCGGAAACGCCGTCAGATAGAGCAGCATTATCTTCGAGGTGTCGCCGATGCCGAGCCACAGGATCAGCAGGATGAGGTAGGAGAGCGGCGGCAGTGGCCGCATGAACTGCACAATATAGTTGCAAGCGGCGCGAACGCCGTTGCTGTAACCCATGGCGAGGCCAAGCGGCACGCCCGTTGCGCATGCGAGAACAAATCCCGCGCCGCAACGCCACAGCGTCGCCGCGGCGTTCTGCCACAGCGTCGTCTCTCGATACCCGTGCAGCAGGAGATCGACGAAACTGGTGGCGACCTCACCGGGCCCGGGCAATAACACTTCGGGCACCAGCGCGAACGCGGTGACCACATACCAAATCGCCAAGACCGCGAGTACCGAGAGCACGCTTAGCAAGCGCAGGTCACCGACAGCTCGGGCAAGCCGCCGCGCCAGCGGCGCCGCAAGCTTCGCCTGGCGCTCGGTCGAAATTCCCTCGGCTTCCATGACATCCCCGCCTAGCTTGCACTTCCATGATACCGGTCAGAACTCCGGAGGAGTCAAGGCGCGCACCCGCATGCATCCCGATACGGAACGCGGCCAATTCCGTTGTCTGCCCATGGGTCCGCGCTCGCAGCCTGCGGCACCCCTTGGCGAGATCTTCGATCGCCCTGCGGCGGAACAACCGGGACGTAGACGTTCGCCGCGGATAAAATAGTATAGACCCGGCGTTAGCGGACTGGTTGGTCGAGGAGGAAATGCCATGATGCCCGAGCAAATCCGACGACACCGGACAAATGTGCTAAGCGAGGCGCAGCGCGAGCAGTATTTTCGCGACGGCTTTCTAATCCTGCAGAACTACGTGCCGCCGGCCTGGATCGCACGGTTGCAGGCGGCGTTGGCGGACCTGCTGGAACGGAGCCGTAGCGTCAGCAAGACCGATGACGTGTTCGTTCTGGAGGAAGGACATTCAGCCGCCACCCCGCGTCTGCACCGCGTCACGAGTCCGCAAGACCGCCATCCCTTCTTTTGGGAATTCTTCGCCGATCCCGTCATGACTGATCTTGCCGCCGACGTCGTCGGGCCGGACGTGAAATTCCATCACGCCAAGCTCAACGTAAAGTCGGAGATGGGTACGCGCGGCTTCAAGTGGCACCAGGACATCCAAGCCTGGCCCCACACGGACTATTCGCCGGTCACGATCGGCGTCTACATCAACGGCTGCGAGGCGAGTCAGGGGCCGATCAGCTTCATGCGTGGCACGCACGAGGGACCGTTGTTCAGCCTGTACGATGCCGACGGTAATTTCGTCATCCGCGTTTCCGACAAAGACGTGGCCACGTTGCAGGATAGGGAAGTCGTTCCGGCCGTTGGCGGGCCGGGGACGACCACGCTGCTCAATTGCCGCACGGTGCATGGTTCGGCGGAGAACCGCTCCACCAAGGCGCGACCGCTACTGCTACCGGTCTATTCCTCCGCGGATTCCTTTCCCTACACGGCCAATCCGATCCCCAGCCCACATTCGGGCGATATCGTGCGCGGAAAGCCGGCGCGATGGGCAAGCTTCGATACTCGGCCGTGCGAGGTGCCGCCGGATTTCCGCGCGGGCTATCAGCCGCCCTGGGCGCGCCAAAAAGACGAGGAAGGCCGAGCATCCAAGTATTGACGCTCGATCTCGCGGTTGCCGGCGGCAGTCGTGCCCTGGCGGCACACAGGGGTCGCGTCGTCAAAGGGTACGGCGGGACAAACGTGGGACGGGCTCGTTTGGCACGCAGGGAGCCCGCAGACGCTTCAACCCCTATGGTTCCAACATCGGCCTCGGACGAGCATGACGACGAATTACGATCCCATCGCGGAGCAATACAAACGCTCGAAGCAGCAGCCCTGGCGCGCCCATGTCGAAGCTTTCACGCTGATGAAGCTGATCGGCGATCCAACCGGCAAGACCGTGATCGACATCGCCTGCGGGGAAGGATTCTACACCCGGATGATCCGCCAACGGGGCGCGGCGAAGGTCACCGGCGTCGACCTGTCCGAGAAGATGATCGGGCTCGCCCGGGCCGGCGAAACGCAGCAGCGGCTGGGGATCGAATATATCGTCGGGGACGGGAGGGACATCGGCGTCGCGGCGGACTACGATCTCGCGGTCGCGGCATATTTTCTGAACTACGCGCACGACCGCACGGAGCTGAATGCGATGTGCCGCGGGATCGCGCGTTGTCTGAAGCCGGGCGGACGGTTCGTGACGGTGAACAGCAATCCAGCATGTGCCTTTTCCTCGGCGCCGTCCTACCGCAAATATGGATTCGAAACATCCGTCGTCGGCCCATTTCGCGAAGGAGCACCGGTGACCTGGACGTTCTATTTGGAGGACGGCCCTTTCAATATCGAGAACTACTTTCACAACGTCGCCATTCATGAGGAGGCGTTGCACACCGCCGGATTCCGCGATATCCGCTGGCATCAGCCAATGCTGTCACCGGAGGGGCTTTCGGCCTTTGGACGTGATTACTGGTCGACCCTGTTGGATCGCCCGCCGGTGACTTTTATCGAGTGTTTCCTGGCGAGCTGATGACTAAAGCAACGGCAAGCCTCTCCAGATGCTCAAAGGTGGGAGGACTCGGCGGGCAAGGGCTGCTGTCGTCAGCTCGAACCGCGTCACTCGAATGAAGGGGCGGAAATATGTCCACGGGCACGCGGCCTGAAGCGCGGGAAGGTTATTTTCCGCGCTGGAAGCTGAAGGCAACCGGCGTGATCATGCCGGAGGAACGCCTGCCGTGGGGCCAGACGATCATTTCGGGCATGCAGCATGGCGTCGCGATGGCGGGAGGAACGATCATCGCGCCGCTCATCATGGGATTCGATCCCAACCGGGCGCTGCTCTTTTCGGGCGTCGGCACTCTGATCTTCTTTGTCGTTGTCGCGGGGCGGGTACCCAGCTACTTGGGATCGAGCTTCTCGTTCGTTGCCGCCGTGATCGCCGCAAGCGGCTATTCCGGCCACGGACTGAATCCGAACCTCGATGTGGCACTGGGCGGCATCATTGCGGCGGGCGTGCTGTACGGCATCATCGCCTTGATCGTCATGCAATCGGGCGTCGGCTGGGTTGAACGATTGATGCCTCCCGTTGTGACCGGCGCGGTCGTCGCAGTCATCGGTCTCAATCTCGCACCGGTGGCGGTCAAGTCCGTGAGCGGTAGTCAATTCAATACCTGGATTGGGCTGCTTACGGTCCTGACCATCGCGCTGGTCGCCGTCGCGGCACCGGGACTGTGGCGCAGATTGCCGATCGTTTTAGGGGCTATCGCCGGCTATCTTCTGTATCTACTGCTCGCAAACGGATTCGGATTCGGAAAGCCCATCGATTTTACCGCGTTGGCCGCCGCGCCCTGGATCGGCTTGCCGAAATTCACCAGTCCGAGCTTTCACTCCGATGCCATGTTCTTGATCGCGCCCGTCGCGATCATTCTCGTCGCCGAGAACCTTGGCCATATCAAAGCCATTGGCGCGATCACCGGCAGAAGCCTCGACAGCTTCCTGGGCCGTGCATTTTTGGGAGACAGCCTGGCCACGATTGTTTCCGCCTTCGGCGGCGGCACCGGCGTGACCACTTACGCCGAGAATATCGGTGTGATGGCAGCCACGAAGGTCTACTCCACTCTCGTATTTGTCGTCGCCGCCGTCGTTTCCATCCTGCTGGGCTTCTCGCCGAAATTCGGCGCTCTCATTCTCTCGATACCGGACCCCGTCATTGGTGGCTTGTCGATCGTGCTCTTTGGCCTGATAGCCGCCATGGCAGGCCGGATTTGGGTAGAGAACAAGGTGGATTTCTCCAACCCGCGAAATCTGATCACCGTCGCAGCCGCGCTCACGGCGGGGGCCGGCGATCTCACGCTCAAGTTCGGCGCTTTCACGATGGGAGGGATTGGCACCGCGACCTTCGGCGCCATCATCTTCTATCAAATTCTCGCGTGGCACGGCGCTGAACAATAAGGTGCTCGCCCCGGCTAAAGCGTCCGAACGGGCGTGGTCCATCACCGCTATTGGCTCTCGATCCCCAGCTCGCTGAGGAGCGGCGTCAGCAGGCCTTTGTAGGGAAGCCAGCGCCCGATCGCGCTTTTGTAGATGGGTTGGCGCACTTGCGAGGCGCTCGCGGTGCGCACGGGGCGCTTGGTCTCGTGGAACGCGAGGCACTGCTCGCTCCACTCGAGTCCCGCGTGAGCGATGATGCGCTTGGCCTCCCGCTCGAGATCGGCGACCACGTTCTCGTACTGCACTTCGAGGAAGAAATTCTTCGGCAGTATTTGCCGCCAATGCGCCATCAGCGCCTCATAGCGCTTGTAGTAGCGGCCGAGCTCCGCCAGCTCGTAAGTGTGATTCTGCTCGCCCGCGAACAGCTTCGAGAAGCACGAGACGCAAGTGTCGACGGGATCGCGCCGCACGTGAACGACGCGCGCATTGGGAAGCGCCAGGCGGATCATGCCCACGAACAGGAAGTTGGAGGGCATCTTGTCGGTGATGCGCGGTGCTTCCGGCGCGAGCGCCCGCACGCTGGAAAGATAGGCTTCGCCGAGCGCTCGGAGCCGCTCGGCGCTCATTTCCGCCACGGTCTCGGGGAAGCCGCCGCGCTCGGTTCCGCAGGCACTCGCGATCGCCTGATTGAGATGACGCAGCTCTCCTGCGCCAAAGACCTTGGGGTGGCTTGCGAGGATCTGCTCGATCAGGGTCGTGCCGGAACGCGGCATCCCCACCACGAAGACCGGCACCGTCGAGGGGTCGCCCATGCCCTGCTTGGCGCGGAGCAATGGTGGCGTAAATACTCGCGCGATGCGGTCAAACAGAGCGAGCACCTCGCGCTCGTCGTATTCGATGCGGCGGCGCTTGAGCGCGTTGCCCACGAGCAAGCGGCGGAATGAGCGCTCATGCTCGCCCAGGTCGCCATAGGCCTTGCCGAGCGCGAAGTGGAGCTGCGTTTGCTCTTCCTCGGTGAAGGTTTCGCTCTCCTCCGCCATCCGCTCCATGGTCGCGAGCATCGGATCTTCGGCTCCGAACTTGTGGATGTCCGCGAGATTGAAGTAAGCGCCGGTCATGCGCGGATCGAGCTCGATCGCCCTCTCGAAGGCGGCGCGCGCCTCGTCGAAACGACCCAGCTCCTTGATGGCGTTGCCCATGTTGTTGTAGGCGTCGGCGAGGTCGGGCTTGATCGCGAGCGCGCGGCGGTAATAGTCGAGCGCCTCCTCGGAGCGTTCGAGCTCGGCGGCAACGCGGCCCATGACGTTGAGCGCGTCTGCATCGTCGGACTTGAGCGCCAGAGCCTGCTTGCCGGCGATCTCGGCCTCTTGTTCCCGATGCAGATCGATCAGGTTGGAGGCCAAGTAAGTGTGGACCTGGTGGTCTTTGGGTGCGAGCGCGCGGGCGCGGTTCAGCAGCGTCAGCGCTTCCTCCTTGCGATCGAGATCGCTCACCGCCAGCGCCAGGTTCTTCAGCACCGAGGGATCCTCGGGCGAGAGCGCGAAGGCCTTGCGGTAGGTCGTCTCGGCGGCATCGAGGCGCTTCATGTCGCGAAGCGCCGTTCCCATGTTGTTATAGGCGGCGGCATAACCCGGACGCAGTGCGATCGCGCGCTCATACCAAGCGAGCGCCTCGTCATAGCGCTTCTGCGCACGATAGGCGTTGCCGAGATTGCTGGCGGCTTCCGCGAATTCGGGATCGAGCTCCAGCGCCCGCCGATAACACTGGGCTGCGGTCTCGTAATCATCGAGGTCGTAATGGGCGATGCCGAGATTGCAGTGCGCCGAGGCCGCGCGCGGGTCCACCTCGATTGCGCGCCGACCTGCCTCGATCGCTTCCTTGGGGCGGCCCGCGACGCGGCACATCTCGCAGAGATTGGCATGATAGTGCACCGGGCGAGCGTCGGCCGCGATGGCGCGGCGCACCAGTTCGATCGCCGCCGGCAGATTGCCGGCCTGGTGCGCGATGATGCCGAGCATGTGAAACGCCTCGGCAAGGCCCGGGCTCGCCATCAACACCTGGCGGCAAAGCTGCTCCGCCTCGGCGAGGCGCCCGGCCTGCCGCTGCGCATCCGCGTAGGCGAGCGCCTGGGGAATGGTCATCCCATGCGCGGCAAGGCTCGGCGCACCGGTCATGGCAGCAGCCCTCGCCGATCGCCGCCGGCGACACGCGCGAGTTCCTGCGCCACGCGCTCGATCACCGGCGCCCATTGAAGCCGCTGCTGCTGGCGGAAGAGCCGTGCGGTCGGATACCAGGGGTTGTCCTCGCGCTCGAAGAGCCAGCGCCAATCCGGGACGGCCGGTGTCAATACCCAAACCGGCTTTCCCATGGCGCCCGCGAGGTGGGCGACCGAGCTGTCGATCGTGACCACGAGGTCGAGATGCGAGACCACTCCGGCCGTCTCGGCGAAATCGACCAGCTCGGATGCAAGCGGCGTCACGCCCACATTGCCGAGGCGCGTCATGTCTTGAGCGCGCGGTCCCACCTGGAGCGAATAGAACCGCGTTTCGGGCACGGAGAAGAGCGGCGCCAGCGTCTCGATCGCAATCGAGCGCGCGGGATCGTTGATATGTTTGGGATTGCCCGCCCAGACGATACCGACCTTGAGCCCGCGCGCATCGCCGAACCTCTCGCTCCAGCGCGCCGCCCTGTCCTGCGGCGCTTTGAGGTACGGCACTTCGGCCGGGATCGTCTCCATGGTGGTGCGAAAAAGCCGTGGCAAGCTCAGCAGCGGACAGTGCCGGTCATAGGGGGGAGCCGGTGCTTTTTCGTCGGAGAGCGTGACGGCCGGCATGCTCGCGGCGATGAGCGCGCGCAAGGTCTCCGGCACCAGCAGGGTGATGCTGGCCCCACGCTCGATCAGCAGCGGCAGGTAACGCACGAATTGCAGCGCATCGCCGAGACCCTGTTCGGAATGAATAAACAGTCGCTTCCCGGGCGCGCGGTCGCCTTCCCAGAGGGTACCGGCGACGCGGCGCGCCGGCATCTCGGTCGAGCGCCAGCGCCATTCGTACTCGAACCAACCGAGATCGAGCTTGCCCTTTAGCAGCAGCAGCAGCGAGAGCCCCGAATGCGCATTTGCCTGCATGGGGTCGAGCGCGATCGCGTGGCGATAAGTGTCCATCGCCTCGTCGATACGGCCGATCAGATGCAGGGTCGACGCCTTGTTCGCATGCGCATCGGCATAGTCGCGGCGGATTGCGAGAGCACGGTCATAAGCGACGAGGGCTTCCTCGAGCTTGTGCTGGGCGCGGAGCGCATTGCCAAGATTGCTCCAAGCCTCGGCGAAGCGCGGATCGTGGGCGAGCGCCCGCTCGTAGCTCCGAGCCGCCGCACGGTAATCGCCCACCTCATAATAGGCGACGCCGAGATTGCAATGCGCCTGCGGGAGGGTCGGGTCCAGTATCGTCGCGCGCTCGCCCGCTTCGACCGCCTCCCGCGGCCGGCCGGCGAGGCGCAGCAGCTCGCAATAGTTGGACTGATAGAGCGCCACTCGATCGTTGGCGGCGATCGCAAGCCGGAGCATCTCGATCGCCGCCGGCATGTTGCCGGCCTGGTGCGCGATCACCCCCAGCATGTGATGCGCGTCGGCGTGGTGAGGCTCGCTCTTCAGCACCTCGCGGCAAAGCGCCTCCGCCTCGGCGACCCGGCCCGCGCGGCGATGCTGGTCCGCCATCGAAAGCGTCTGCGCCAGCCAAGCCGCATTCGCACTGCGCACTGGTGCAGCGGCCGGCGCCACGATCGGCGGCGGCGCGATCGGAGCAACCGGCTTCTCTCGGCTGGCAGCAGAGAGATCGGCATCGGCATGCAGCTTGGCCCTGACTGGCTTCGCTTTGACACCGAGGAAGGTCGCCAACTCCTTCCTGACCCGCTCGATCACCGGACTCCACGCACCGGGCTCGGGCTGACGGAAAAGGCGCAGGCTCGGGTACCAGGGGCTATCCTCGCGATCACGAAACCAGCGCCAATCCGCCTGCCACTGCAGCAGTACCCAGGCGGGCTTGCCGAGCGCCCCAGCAAGATGTGCCACGGCACTGTCGATGGTGATCACCAGGTCGAGATTGGCAATCACCGCAGCCGTCTCCCCGAAATCTCTAAGTTCGCCCGAGAGATCGAGCAACGCCTTGCTCGCAGCGAGCGTCTCCGCTTGAGCGGCGGGGACCTCGCGCTGCAGCGAGACAAAGCACGCGTGGGCTTCGCGCAGCAGCGGCACGCACTCCGCCAAGGAGAGCGAGCGCCGCGCGTCATGCGGCGGCCTCGTGCGGCCGGTCCAGAACAAGCCGATGCGCCGTCGCCTTGCCTCACCCAGCTCCGCGAGCCGCGCCGCCCAACGCGTGACGGCGCCAGGATCGGCGGCGAGGTATGGCGTCTCCGCCGGAATTGTATGAGCCTCCGTGTTGAAAATTCCGGGGAGGCTCGAGAGCATGCACCAGGCAACGACGGGCGGCATCTGCTCCCAGCGCGAAAAAGCCCCGCTCGCACCTTTGATGCGAGAGACCAGGGGGAAAAGTTCCGGGCTCAGACCCAGAACCACCTCATGGCAGCGCTCGGCTGCCATGGGCACGTAGCGCGCGAACTGAATCGTGTCGCCATAGCCCTGATCGCCGATCAGCAGCAGCCGTCCTTCCGGAAGCCGCATGCCGTTCCAACCCGGCACCGCCAGCGGAGGGTGGGAGCCTCGGGCCTGTTCGAGCCTGTGTCGCCATTCATATTCGATCCAGCCCGGCTTGAAATCGCCCTGCGCCAGGAGCGCCATGCCCAGGTTGAAATGCGCGGGCGCCGAATTCGGGTCGATCGCCAGCGCGCGCAGGAAGCAGGCCGCCGCCGCCGCGTGCTGCTGCCGCCTGGTGTGGGCGAGCCCCTCCTCGTAGAGAGCGCGAAACTGCGCCTCCGGTGCGGGTGGCGCTGTCACTCCGGTATTGCGAATGTTCGAGACCTCCCAAGCCCGGACAGGCGGCCCATCAGGGCGCCGCAGCGCATCCTGGTATCCGGCTCGGCGCTTCGGATCAAGCGAGATCGCGAACCCCACCTCGCGAAAGTATAGAGGGAGCCTCCGAGCTTGGCCTTTGAGTGCCAGCGATCAGTCGAGATGGCGCGTGTATTGCCGCACGAAGTCGCAATCGACCAGCTCCACATAGGCCTTGGTCAATCGAGCGGTGATCGGCCCCGGTACCTTGCCGTCGCCGATGGTGCGGCCGTTGAATCGAGCGACCGGGCAGATGCAATAGCTGGTCGAGGTGATGAAGATTTCATCCGCGGTCACGGCATCGAAAACGTCGAGGTCCTTCTCTTGCGCGGGAATACCGAGTTTCGCCGCGAGCTCGATCGCGGTGGCGCGGCTGATCCCGGGCAGCACGTAGCGGGAATGCGGCGTCCATATCTCGCCGTCGCGCACCACGAAAATGTTGGCGCCGGCGCCTTCCGCCAGGTTGCCGTTTTCGTCCAGCAGCACAGCGACCGCATCGGGATCGCCGACCTTCGCCTCCATGTCGGCGATCACCAGGTTCATGTACTGATGCATCTTGGCGCGCGGGCTCAGCATGCTGGGGGCGACGCGCCGGGTCGGCGGCACGACCACATGCATGCCGTCGCGATAGAGCTTGGCGCGCTTCTTGAACGGCAGCGGCACGCAATCAACGATGACATTGGCATCGACGTGGTCCCAGCCTTCGTCGCCCACCGCCTCGACCCCGCGGCTGACGCGTTGCGCGATCCAGTAGTCCTCGTCCTTGCCGAGCAGGTGGCGATTGCGCGCAAGCACCTCCTCGCTCACCTCGATCATCTCCTTGGGATTCATGCCGGGATCGATCGCCACGTATTTTAGCGAGCGATAGAAACGGTCGATATGTTCCTTGATCTTGAAGATTCGTCCGTTGAAGGAGCGCGTCATGTCGAAGGCGCCGTCGCCGCGGGTGAAGCTGCGGTCGCGGAAGGGAATCACCACCTCGCGCTCCGGCACGTATTTCCCGTTGAAGAAGGCGATGCGCTGATTGGCGAGCGTCGTCGGCATGAGGATCCTCGCGCGGGTGGCTGGGCGGGTATGGCCCAATCGGGAAAGCTTTCCCTAAAGCCGGAGCGATGCCAAGCCCTATCATTCCTGCCCGCACTCGGAGTAGACTGATAGACGCAGATCAACGCAGATGCGCAGGGATGACAGGCAGACTCAGTGCCTTTTCAGGACCTGCGCTCGGCGTTGATCGTTCCCTTTCGGCGTCCATCTGCGTTCATCGCGGTTCGTCCGTGTACGGCCTCCTCTCGCCACGCCACACTTGACGCCAATGCGCCGTGCGCGTCAGGCTCGCACCATGCGCATCGATCATCAGCGTCTTCGAACCTTTACCGGGGATTTCCTGCGCGCGGGGGGCAGCAGCGAGACAGAGGCCCGCATTGTCGCGGATCACTTGGTGAATGCGAACCTCGCGGGGCACGACAGCCACGGCATCGGCATGCTGCCGCACTACACGCGAAACCTGAAGGCGGGAACCCTGGTGCCGAACCGTTCCGCCCGCGTGGTGCAGGATAGCGGAACCGTCGCGGTCTGGGACGGGCAGATGGGCTATGGCCAGGTGATCGCGCTCGATGCCATGGACTGGGTGATCGCAACCGCCAAACGCGAGGGCGTGGCGGTGCACGGGCTGCGCAACACGCACCACATCGGCCGGGTCGGCACTTATGGCGAGAAGGTGGCGGCAAGCGGCCTCGTCTCCATGCACTTCGTCAATGCCGTCTCGGGACCGCCCAAGGTGACGCCGTTCCGGGGCCGCGAGGGCCGGCTCTCCACCAACCCCGTCTGCATCGCCGTTCCCGGAACCGGCAAGACGCCGGCGGTGGTGCTCGACATGGCGACGAGCCGAGTAGCGCTCGGCAAGGTGCGCGTCGCCTACAACGAGGGGCACGCAATGATCCCGGGCGCGCTGATCGACGCCGAGGGCGCACCTACGCGCGACCCCAGCGTCATCTACAAAGAACCGTTCGGCGCGGTGTTGCCCTTCGGCGAGCACAAGGGTTACGGCCTCGCCCTGATCGCTGAGTTGCTAGCGGGGGCCATCATCGGCAACGGCACGATCCAACCCGCGAATTCCCGCACCCGCGGCATCGTCAACGGCATGCTGACGGTGGCGATCGATCCCGACCGTCTCGCAAGCCGCGGCTACATAGAGGCCGAAGTCGATGCGATCATCGCCTATCTGAAGACAACCAAGCCCGCCGACCCCGCGCTTCCCGTACTGGTGCCGGGAGAGCCCGAGCGGATCGCGCGCGCCGAGCGCATCAAGAGCGGCATCGAGATCGACAGCACCACCTGGAGCGAGATTCTCGCCGCGGCGGAGAGCATCGGCGCCCAGCTCGAGCTGCCGTGAGCGCGCCCACGATCGATCCGAACCGCCTCGACCTCGCGCGCGAGTATCGCGCCTGCCCAATGGGGCGGCACAGCCCCGAACTGCAGGCGCTGCTCGACATCATGCGCCATCCCGATAATCACCAGAACCTGATCTTGGTCTCGGTGGCGCCGGGGAAGTGGGTGCTGGGTCAGCGCCAACCCAACGGCGCGCCCCCAGTGCTGTTCGAGGAAGAGGTGTTCGAACGCATCGAGCACGGCGAGTGGGCGGCGTTCAAGCGCCGCTGGCAAGCGCTCACCGGCCAAGCTCTGGCGATACAATGACGCACGCGCTGACGCCGGGAGTGGTGGGTTATCTCGACAACTTCACGGCGCGTCCCGGCGAAGAGATCACGTTGCGGGTCAGCGTGCTCGACCGCGGCGGACGCTATCGCGCGAGCCTGGTGCGGCTCATTTCCGGCGAAACCGGCCCCAAGGGCAACGGGCTCAGGGAAGAGCGGATCGCGCTCGATCTTCCCGCGGAACATATGGGCAGCGAGCAGCCGGTCGAACTCGGCTCCTATGCCATCGTCGAGGACTTGCCGGCGCTGGGCGCCGTCGAAATGGAAATCCTGGCGTGGCCGACCCTGCCGGGACGCGCGCCGCAGGCTCTCATGTCGCTGGGCCCGGTGCGGTTGATTCTCGACGCCGCGGGCGCGCCGGCAATCGTTGTCGCTGGCGCGACGCTCTCCACGGGGACACCGCTTCGCGCCCGCGCCTGGTACCGGATCGCTGCGCGCTATGATCCCGCAACCGGCTTGGCGATGATCCGCTCGACGCCGCTTCCGGGCTTGCATGCGGACCCACCCAACGCGACCGAGGGGCCTCTCAAGGCCGGCGTTGTCCCGTCGGCACCGCTGCTGATCGCCGCGGCGCGCGCGCCCGACGGCAACAGCGCCCTGCATTTTGACGGCAAGCTCGAAGCGCCGCTCCTGCACACGGGTGGTTCGGTCTTCCATTGGTATTTCGCGCGCGGGATCGGCACCACCGATATCGTGGGCACACGGGCTGGCCACACCGTCAATGCACCCAAGCGTGCCGTCACGGGATCGACCTGGGACGGTTCGGTCCAGGATTGGCGCCAGGACCCGGCCCAGTATGCCGCGATCCACTTCCACAGCGACGATCTCTATGACGTGCGTTGGCAGCCGAGCCTCAAGGTACGGCTGCCGGAAACACTCAAGAGCGGCGTTTATGCGCTCAAACTAGAGAGCTCGGGGCCGGCCTTCTATGTGGGGTTCGGCGTGAGCCCGAAGCCGGGCGCGCCCACGGCCAAGCTCGCGGTTCTTGCTTCGACGGCCACTTACCTTGCCTATGCCAACTACCGCCGGCGCATGGCGCCAGGCGCGTTCGATCTCAGCATGGGCGCGCTGCCGACGGTGGACATGACCGACATATTGCTCGCGCGCCATCCGGAGTTCGGCAGCTCCACTTATGACGTGCACCGCGACGGCTCCGGCGTCTCCTACGCTTCGGCGCGGCGACCACTGTTTAATTTCCGCCCGACCGGGCGGTTCTGGAATTTCGCCATGGACCTCTCGCTGATCGATTGGCTCGAGAGCCAAGGCATCGTCTATGACGTGATCACCGATCACGAGCTGCACGAGAAGGGCGCGGCACTGCTCCAACCCTACCGCGCCGTCACCACGCTGAGCCACCCCGAGTACCACTCGCTCGAAATGCTGCGGGCGATCGAAAGCTATCTCGACGGCGGCGGACGCTTTCTCTACCTCGGCGGCAACGGTTTCTATTGGCGCATCACCTTTGACGAGGCGCACCCCGGCCTCATCGAGATGCGCCGCGCCGAGGATGGCACGCGCGCCTGGGCCGAGGAGCCCGGGCAGTATTACCATGCAAGCGGCGAGTATGGTGGGCTCTGGCGCCGCATCGGCCGCCCGCCCAACAAGCTCGTGGGCATTGGCTTCATCGCCCAGGGATTCGACGCATCGAGCCATTATCGCCGCACGGCGGCTTCGCGCGATCCACGCGCGGCTTTTCTGTTCGAGGGGATCGACGAGGAGATCATCGGCGATTTCGGCGCCTGGGGCGACGGCGCGGCCGGTCTCGAAATCGACTGCTACGACTCAGCGCTGGGCTCGCCGCCCCATGCGCTCGTGGTCGCGTCGTCGGAGGACCACTCCAACGCCTTTTTGCTGGTGAACGAGGAGATCGGCTCCAATTCGCGCGGCGTCGACGGAACCTTGAGCCCGCGCGTCAGGGCGGACATCGTTTTCTTCGAGACGCCCGCTGGCGGCGCCGTGCTCTCCACGGGATCGATCGCGTTCGTCGCGAGCCTGCCGCACAAGGGCGGCCAAAACAACGTCTCGCGCCTGATCAAGAACGCACTCGACCGCTTCCTCGACCCCGCGCCGTTCGTGTTGCCGACGGCTCAGCCCCGGTAATCCGTCCCCAAATGGAACAAGCAATCGCCGCGCTCGGTGCGGCCGGGGATGCGCTTGCAGAGCACGACCCCAGCGCGCTCGAAGCGTACGACGTCCGCCTCGCGCCAGGGCGTGTGTGAGAAATGGATTGCGGCGGCGGGATCGCCGGCCTTCACCTCGTCGCCCAACTCCGCCAGCGGCTCGAACACGCCGCTCTCGCTCGTGTAGACGAAATAATCGGGCCCACCGATCTCCATGAGCCGCGTTCCCGGCGACGGCTCGGCCTTGAGATCGGGCACGATGCCGAGGTGCCGAAGCACGCGCCGCACGCCCTGCTCGGCGATTCGCAGCGCCGATGGCGTCACCGTGCCGCTGCCGCCGGCCTCGGTGCCGAAGGCAAGCGCGCCCTGGCGGTGCGCGGCAGCGGTGAAGGTCTGATCCGCACCCATGGGCTGGTGCGAGACATAGCCGATCGGCGCGCCGAACACGCGGAGCAGCTCGATGGTCTCGGCATTCCGCTTCTCGGCGCCGGGATAGAGGGTCCCGAGCGCGCTGGGCACATACATGAGCGAGCTGCCGCCCGAATGCAGATCGAGCGCGTAGTCGCAGAGCGAGAGCAGCTCGTGCTCGATGTAGTACGCGATCTGCTTGGTGGGCGTGCCGTCGGGATCGCCGGGGAAGGAGCGGTTGAGATTGCCGGCGTCGATCGGCGAGGTGCGCCGGCCGGCGATCGCCGCCGGGAAATTGGCGGCGGGCGTGAAGAGGATGCGGCCCTGCACCTGCTCGGCTCGAAGCTCGCGGACCAGCTTCATGAGGGTCACCTGACCTTCGTACTCGTCGCCGTGATTGCCGGAGTTGAGCAGGATGGTCGGGCCGGTGCCGTTCTTGATCACGACGATCGGGATTGGGATGAAGCCGTAAGCGGACTCGTGCACCGAATGCGGCAGACGCAGGAATCCCGTCTGTTTGCCGTTCTTCTCGAAATCGATGGTCGGGGTGATGCGCGTGCGGGTCATGGTGCGTGCTCTCCTGACTGTACTTTGTTATCAAGCTCGCGCGCCCTGCCGTGCCACGGCTCGCGCCCGCGAACCTCTTCCTCCTTACCCCGCAGCGCGCGGGAGCTCGCGATATCAATTGCGAGCGCCAAAGCGGCAAGCGCGGCGCCGGACGCGAAGAGCAGTCCGTAGCTCCCGATTTCCGCGAACAGAAAGGAGCAGAAGTACGCCGAAGCCGCCTGTCCGACCGCGAAGGATACGGTGGCGATGCCCCAGGCCGCCACCTGCAGCTCGCTTTGACCTCCGGTCAGTTCACGGACGCGCCCGAGGACGAGCGCCACGCCGCCGGTGGTGAGGCCGCCTACGAGGAAGGCCGAGGCCATCAGCACGGAGACATCGGTCATGGACGCGACCACCGCTATGGCGCATGCCTGGACGGCGAAAGCGGAACGCAAGGCGTAGCGAAAGCCGATCCGGTCGGCGATCGCACCCGCGAGCATCGGACCCAAAATCGCGCCGACGCCGTAGAGCACCCAGATTTGCGCCGCATCTTCGATACCGCGCCCGAGGCCACGCGCGACGAAATCGACCAGGAAGACCATGTGCGGGACGAGCGCCATCGCGCTGAGCGCATATTCGAGATAGAGCGCAAGCAGCGGTCCTTGACGAACCATCCGGATCGCGGGAGCGGCGCTTTTATAGTTCGCATCTGCCGGCCACGCGCTCCATGCGAGCGCGGAGAGCGCGAGCGCCAGCGCGCCCAACCCGCACCACGCCGCCGCCAAGCCAGAGCGCAGCAGCAGCGGCACTAGGGTACCGGAGGCGACAATGCCCAATCCAACGCCGGCGAAGATTACGCCCGAGGCGAGGCCGCGTCTCGACGGCGCGACTTCCGGAAGAACGGTGGGCGCCGCCAGAGCCATCAACACACCGCCGGCGAGGCCCGAAGCGAACCGCCAGAAAAAGAACCACAGGAACGGCAGCGGCTCAGCGCAGGCGAAAAACGAGACCGCCGCTGAAATCATCATCGCGCGCAAGAGGACTCTGGTCGCGATCCAAGCCGCCAAGCGGCGAGCCAGCAGCGCGCCCGCCAGGTATCCCGCAAGATTGGCGGCGCCCAAATAGGCCGCCGCCGACGGCAGAAACCATTGTGCCCCAATCACCGCGGGAATGAGCGGTGCATAGGCAAATCGGGAAAGACCGATGCCGACGAGATTGGCGGCGTGCGCCGCCAGTACTCCGCGCCAGCCCGCTCCACGACTGAAACCGGCCGCCGCCACCACGACATCTCTCCGTTTGTTGGGTGCCGCATCTTAGGCGGGGTCGGCGACCGCCAGTAACGGCTTTATCCGAACCAACCTATCCCGTTTTGAGATAGCTCGCCCGGGCGATTGCGAGCAAGCCGATGCCAGAAACGCCACGCGTACATCGAAGTGATCAGCGCCCCATATTCCCCGAGCAGCGCAAAGCGGCGGCGCCGCGGGCGCGACATCATGGGGCGAAGCTTCCGCGCTTTATATCGCCTGCAGTGCCGCTTCGGTCCGGGCGGAAAGCGATGTGCGTTGGCGGCCCGCTGCGTCGAAATTCGCGGGTTCTAGCCAGCCATCAAACGCCTCGCGCAGCGCCGGCCATTCGCGGTCGATGATCGAATACCAGGCGGTGTCGCGGTTGCGGCCTTTGTAAACCACGGCCTGGCGGAAAATTCCTTCAAAACGAAAACCCAGTCGCTGCGCCGCCGCCCGCGACGGCCCGTTGAGACTGTCGCACTTCCACTCATAGCGCCGGTATCGGAGCTCGTCGAAGACGCGGCGCATCATTAAATACATGGCCTCGGTTGCGGCCCGTCGCCGTTGAAGGCGCGGCGAGTAGTTGATGTGTCCGACTTCGATCGCCCCCATGCCGGGATCGATGCGCAAGAAACTCGCTACGCCCTGCGCCTCGCCCGTCTCCGCGTCGATGATGGCGTGAAAGAACGGATCTTCGCCCCGCGCCATTTGTTCAGCCCAGGCGCGGTAGCTCGGGAAATCGCGCAGCGGACCGACCGGCAGGTAGGTCCAATTGGCGCCGGCTTTATCGTCACTGTTCGCGGCGAAGAGCTGCGCTGCGTGGCGCTCCGCGTCGAGCGGCTCGAGCCGGCAATATCGCCCGATCATCGGCGTGCGCGGCGGACGCGGTCGCGGCGTCCAATCGGGCACCGGCGCCCCGATCGGCTGACCGAGCGCGTTCTTGAATTGCTGCTCTTGCATTATTCCCGCCCCATCACCCCGCAACCGCCACGAACCCCAAGAGCACCGCGCCATAGTGCAGGGAAGCGGCCGCGAGCACCATCCCGTGCCATATCGCCTTGTGGTAAGGGAGCGTTTCCCAAAGATGGAACACGACGCCGCTCGTGTAGAGAACTCCGCCGACGGCCAGGAGCGCCACAACGGGCGGCGCCGTGAATTCAAGTAGCGGCGCCAGGATCAGCAGGGGAACCCAACCCATCAGCAAATAGGCCAGCACCGTCAAGCCGTCGCGTTGCCGCGGGAAGGCGAGCTTCAAGGCACTCCCTGCCGCCGCCACCGCCCAGATGCCCGCGAGCAGCGCCACCCGCCTTGCTCCCGCGGCCATCGTCACGAGAAAGGGCGTGTACGTACCCGCGATCATCACGAATATCGCGGCGTGGTCGAAGCGCTGCAGCAAGTCCTTGCGCCGCGAGGCCGGCGTCAGACTGTAGGCTGCGGAGAGACTCAGCATCGCCATCAGGCCGCTCGCGTAGATCACACCGACCACGAGGCGGGCCGGATCGTGACCGGCCGCAAGAACCGCGATCAGGACGAGTGTGGCGGCTGAACCGGCCGCGAGGCCGATCCGATGGATCCACCGATCCGCATGAACCTCGCGCTCGCTGTAGCCGGAGTCGCGCGAGGTGAAGCGCATGGGTTAGCCGCGGGAATCGCGGCGCTGGCGCAGAAAGCGTCGCTCGGCGGCCTTGCGGTCAGCCGCTTCCTTGGCAAGTCTCATTTCACGCAAGCGCATAATCTTGGAAACCGCCGCCTGGTGCTGCTTCTCGCGTTCGTCCAGCACCTTCTGGCTCTGGCTCTTGGTCTCCTCCCAAAGCGCCTGCGCTCTCGCCCGAGCTTCCCGATCTCGTTCGCTGTTTCTCATAGGGCCTTCCAATTTTTCCGCGGGCGACAGGCGCCCACGATTATGAAAACGTGTCAGTAGCCTTCGCGTTCCATCCGCTTACGCAGCGCCTTGCGATGGCGCCGCACCGCCTCCGCCTTCTCGCGCGCACGCCGCTCGGACGGTTTCTCATAGGAGCGACGGTTCTTCATTTCGCGGAAGGTGCCCTCGCGCTGCATCTTCTTCTTGAGGATGCGCAGCGCCGCATTAACGTCGTTGTCGCGCACAAAAACCTGCATCACTGCCTCGATCCTGTTGCTGGACTGTCCGTCACCGCCCGCGGCCGAAACGGCGCGGCTGCTCCCGGGTCGCGGTCGTCCCGGTGTCTTTCTCGCGGAAGCTGATCCGACCCTTGGTCAGATCGTAGGGCGTCATCTCCACAGTTACTCGATCCCCCGCGAGGATGCGGATACGATTTTTCTTCATGCGGCCGGAGCTATAAGCAAGCGCTTCGTGGCCGTTGTCGAGGCGCACTTTGAAGCGCGCATCGGGCAATTGCTCGATCACCACGGCACTGAATTCGAGAAGGTCTTCCTTTGCCACACAACCACCTTTATTGAAAATCGCCGCCCTGCCCGATTGATCGGACGGCCGCGACATGAGCGCGTGATAAGCGTCATATTGGACGGGATCGGTTCAGGCTCAACCGAGGGGAACAGAACCGATCCAAGCAATCGCGTTAATATATAGGTCTTTCGGGTATCATTTCAATCGTATTGCGGCCGGCGGCGGGCCGCGATTTCGGTGTACGAGGCCTCAAGAAGAGGTGAGGAATGCGCCGCGCCAATGACGCTATGCTGCACGCAAACCGTTCCGCCACCGGCTTGATCACCGAAGGGAGACCCCGATGTTAGAGCTCTATTATTGGCCGACGCCCAACGGCAAGAAGGTCACCATCCTGCTGGAGGAGTTGGGCCTCGACTACAAGGTAATCCCCGTCAACATCGGCCGCGGCGATCAATTCGGCGATCATTTCCTGAAGATCAGCCCGAACAATCGCATGCCGGCGCTGGTGGACACCGATCCGCCCGGCGGCAAAGGCCCGCTCAGCGTGTTCGAGTCGGGGACCATCATGATGTACCTCGCGGAGAAGGCCGGCCGCTTCTGGCCCCAGGAAATACACCGCAAATACGAGGTCTCGCAGTGGGTGATGTGGCAGATGGCGAATCAGGGCCCGAAAACCGGAGAGTGTGGACATTTCCGCCGCTTGGGCGACCGCGAGGGTGATCAATCCTATGCCGTGCGCCGCTTCACCGACGAGGTGAACCGGCTCTACGGGGTGCTTAACAATCGGCTCTACGACCGCCGCTATCTGGCCGGTGATGAGTACACGATTGCCGACATGATCTCCTACCCCTGGACCGTCAACTGGCAGGGGCAAGGCCAGGACATCGCGGAATTCAAGCACTTCAAACGCTGGTTCGAAGAGATCGGCGCGCGCCCCGCGGTCAAGCGCGGCATGGCCGTGGGCGCCGATCTCTCGACCGATGTGACAAAGCTCCCGCCCGAGGAGCAGGCCCGCATCCGCAAGATTATGTACAACCAGCGCGCCCGCCCCGCGCCGGGGTGAGAGAGCCCTGGCGTTCGGCAATCGCGGGAGCGGCGGTTAACAAAAATCTGCGGCGAGTCACGGAGGACACGGGGTTCCCTTTGGGACCCCCTCGCCTTAAGGGTGAACAACTTTTTTGAATTGAGTATCATGTCCGCGCCCTTGATAAGCGCGTTCGGCTTGGATTCCTGACCATGGCGCGCGCCGCCAAACCACTGAAACGCCCGGCTTCCGCATCGATGGCACGCGCGCGACTCCTACCCGGCGCCGCCCAGAAATATGATGCGAGCGCCGATCTGCTGACTTGGATGGGCGAGCATTTCCGGCTTTGCGGCGATATCTATCGGGCATCGATTTATGGGTCGAAAGTCTACGTGACCCGAGATCCTGTCCACGCCGAACACGTGCTCCGCGCGAACTGGCAGAATTATGTGAAGGGACGGGCGATCAAGCGGATCGGCTTTCTTCTTGGCAATGGGCTGATGGTGAGCGAAGGGCCATTTTGGAAGCGGCAGCGGCGCGCTATTCAGCCGGCCTTCCGCCGCAAGGCACTCGCTCACCTGGCGGAAATCACGGCCGATGCCAATGCCGCCCTGCTGAAGCGGTGGATTCGCGCCGCGCAGACGAAGAAGACCGTCGATGTTACCAGCGACCTCAGCCAAATGGTGCTGAACGTCGTGCTGACTTCGATCTTCGGCGAGGACTACGACGGCATCCGGCCTGCCTTCGAAATCCTCTCCAGGGAGACCGCGCGCGACCTGGAGTTTGCGCAGGCTTTCCGCTCGCTCGGACCGGTCATTTCCGCGGTCGTCACGCGTCGGCGAAGCCGGGACGCACTTTCCATGGACATGCTCGGCGCGCTCATGACCGCGGGCGATCGGGAGAGCGGCCAACCAATGTCGGACCGGCAGCTCGTCAGCGAGATCAAGACGCTTGTGGTGGCGGGACACGAGACCACCGCCGGCACATTGAATTGGGTCTGGTATGCGTTGTCCCAGGGCCGCTCGGTCGAGGCACGACTGGCGAGCGAACTCGAGTCCTCTCCCGCAAATGCGCCTCCCGCGCTCGACGATCTGGCGAAGTATCCCTACACGCGGCAAATCATCGAGGAGGCCCTGCGCTTATATCCGCCGGGCTGGCTGATGACTCGGCGCGCGCTTAGGGATGATCGCCTCGGCCCCTATTTCGTTCCCGCCGGCACGGAAATCTACATTCCGCCCTATTTCATTCATCGCAACCCCGCTTATTGGGATCGGCCTGAGGAATTCGATCCCGATCGCTTCGCCCCGGATCGACCGCAGGAACGGCATCAGGCGGCAATGCTCGCGTTCTCCACCGGTCCCAGAAACTGCATCGGCGAATTCTTCGCCCGGGTCGAGATGCAGGTGCATCTGATGATGACGGCGAGGCAGCTTCGACTGCGTTATCCGGGGACGACGCCGCCCGAGATCGACGCGAGCGTGAATCTGCGGAGCAAGAAAAAGCTGGTGATGGCTCCGGAACTCAAGTCGCAACTGCTGGCGAGGTGAGACCGCTCGTCATCATGGTCTCGCCGGCCGCAGCCACCACGGCGAGAGCGTCGCGATGCATGCTATCGGGCAAGTTGCCAGTCATCATATGACCAGATAACATTCTAACCGCAATAGCCGCAGAGCTACCCAAAAGGGAGGAGCAGAGATGAATGAGCGCTGGTTGCTGTCGCGCCGCAATTTCCTTCGCACCCTGGTCGGGACGGGCGTGATCGCCGCCTCCGACCTCAACTGGTGGGATGCTCCGTTGATCTCGCCGCGCAGAGCATGGGGTGCCGAGCCCGTCCACTTCCAATTCAGCGTGCCGGAGCCGACGCGCATCACGCTCGTCACCTCGCTGGTGGAGCGCTTCAACCAGTCGCAGAAGGACTTCGCCGTCGAGGTCGAGTTCGTGCCGCAAGCGCAGGCAAGGCAGAAGCTGATCAGCGCCATCAGCTCCGGCAGCCCGCCTGATCTCTGCCAGATATGGGACAACTGGCTCGGCCAGTTCCAGGGCATGGGCGCGCTCGAGGACCTGACCGCGCGGGTCAAATCCTGGAAGCATCAGCCGGACGTGCAGCCAACCGCGTGGCAGACAGTGACCGTCGGCAACGCGATCGTCTCCCTACCCTTGTCGGTTACGCTCGATGCGATCTTCTACCGCACCGACCGTCTTAAGGAATACGGCCTCAAGGAACCGACGCCGGACTGGACCTGGGACGACTTCCTGGCGTTGGCCCAAGGCTTCACCAAGGCGGACAAGAATCAATACGGCTACGGTATGCGCGGCGCCGGCACATGGGCGGTGCTCTATCCGAGCGAGTTCGCCTACGCCAACGGCGCCGAAGTACTGAAGGACGGCAAGGTGGTGATCAATTCGAAGGAAGGGGTCGACGCGCTCGCTTGGTACATGGACCTCGCCCTTAAGCATCACGTCACCCCGCCGAGTGCCGCCACCGACGGCTTCGTCGAGATCGTCGAGACCTTCGGCCGCGGCGTCACCAATATGTATCAGCACAACTCGGGTTCGGTCGGTCAGCAGAAGAAAAACGTCGGCGCCGACAAGTTCGCGACCTTGCCGGTGCCGATCGGTCCCGCCAAGAAGCGCGCCTCGTTCTATTTCTCGGAGACGCTCACCGGGTTCAAGAATGCGCGCAACAAGGAGGGGGCCTGGCAATTCATGAGCTTCATGCTCGAAGACGAGCCTAGCCTCATGTACTGCAAGACGCTCGGCCTGCTGCCGGCGCGCAAGTCGATCCTCGATCAGCCCGATTTCAAGGACGACCCCGCGCTTGCGGGTTTTCGGAATTCATTCCCGTTCACGATCGTGAGCCCCTATCTCGCCTATGCGGGCTGGGGCGGCAAACTCGATTCAGACGGCGTTCCGCTGATGCAGCAGGCGATCGTCGGCAAGATTTCGCCGAAGGAATGCCTCGACAAGTTCGCGGACATTCTGACCAAGAACATGAGCTAGCTCGGCCGATCGATCATGTCATCGGTCCAGGTCGCTCTCGGCAGCCGTCGCGCCCGCCCCCTGCTCAGCCTGCGGGCGCGCACGCTGCTGACCGGCTATGCCTATCTGGTGCCGGCGGCACTCTGCTTGCTTGCGACCGTGGCGGTGCCGATCGGCAAGGCGATTCAGATGAGCCTCTACGCCGACGTCCTGTTCAAACCGCAGGACTATCGCTTCATCGGGCTCGGCAACTACATCTACTTGGTCGAAGACCCCGTGTTCTGGTTGTCGCTCTGGAACTCGTTCGTCTGGGTGTTCGGCTCGGTCGTGCTGCAGTTCGTGGTCGGCTTCGCGGCGGCGCTGCTGCTGCACCAGGCTTTCGCCGGGCGCACGTTGCTGCGCACTTTGCTGCTGCTGCCCTGGGTCATCCCGGGGGTGGTGGTGGGGCTCATCTGGGAGTGGCTCTATCAGCCGAATTACGGCGTGATCAACGACCTGCTGATCAACGCCGGCTTGCTGCACGATCGGGTCGCGTGGCTCTCGAACCCCGACCTCGCCATGGCGGCGGTGGTGTTCACCAACGTTTGGCGCGGCATCCCGTTCTTCGCGATCATGCTGCTCGCGGGCCTGCAGGCGGTTCCCGACGAGCTCTACGAAGCGGCCCGCATCGACGGTGCGGGAGTATGGGCCCGTTTCTGGCACGTAACCCTGCCGCTGATGCGGCCCATCATCGTCGTCGCGACGGCGACGCGGATCATCTGGACCTTCAACTACGCCGATCTGATTTTCGTGATGACCAGCGGCGGGCCCGCCAACGCCACCCAGATCACGTCGACTTACACGCTGATGCAGGCCTATGCGAACCTCGACTTCGGCTACGCGGCGGCGCTCTCCGTGGTCCTGCTGCTGGTGATGCTGGCGTTCACGGCCGCGTATCTGCGCATCACCAAGGGGGTCGAAGAGGCCCAATGAGAGCGCGGCGCATCTCAGCGGGCCTCGCCGAGCGGCTCTTGGCCGGTCCGGTGCTCTGGGTTGGACTCGCCTTGCTCACCGCATTCGCCTTGGGTCCGTTCGTCTGGATGCTGCTCACGTCTTTGAAGGATCGGCAGGAGCTTTACGCCACGCCGCTGCAATATCTGCCGCACCACGTCACCTTCGAGAACTACGTCGAGGCTTGGACCTCGCCGATCACCCCCTTCAGCCGGTTCTTCTTGAACAGCCTCTGGGTCTGCTCGGTCACCATGGTCGCGACCACGGGTATCTCGGTGCTCGCGGGTTACGCCATCGCCCGCTTCCGCTTCGCCGGGCGCGACACGCTGCTGCTGATCTTCCTTGCGACGCAGATGTTCCCGAGCGTGCTGCTGATCGCCCCGCTGCTGACGCAGTGGCGCGCGCTCGGGCTCATCGACACCTATCAGGCGCTGATCTACTCGAACTTCTCGTTCACCGTGCCGTTCACGGTCTGGATGATGGTCGGTTACTTCAGCTCGATCCCGCGCGAGCTCGAGGAGAGCGCGATGATCGATGGATGCAGCCAGTTCGGCTCGCTCTGCCGCGTGGTGCTGCCGCTGGCGGCGCCCGGCATCGCCGCGACCGCGATTTTCGCCTTCGTCGTCTCCTGGAGCGAGCTGTTGTTCGCGATTTCGTTCACCACGCAGACCAGCATGCGCACGCTCTCGGCGGGCCTCCTCTACATGGTCGGACAGTACGAGGTGCAATGGGGGCCGCTCTCGGCGGGCGTCATCATGAGCACCGTGCCGGTCGCGATCCTGTTCACCTTTCTGCAGCGGCATCTGATCCACGGCCTCACCGCGGGAGCCGTCAAGGGCTGAGCCAATCCCGGACCAATCCATTGAGCAAGATCTCGCAACGAAACCTCGCTTTGTTCAAGCCGCTGGGTGCGCCGCGCACCCTTACCGCGGAACTCGTCGCCCGATTCACCGCGGATATCGTCGACGGCAAGCTATCCCCCGGCTCGCAACTGCCGACCGAGCAGGAGATCATCGCGGCGACCGGCGTCAGCCGCACCGTCGTCAGGGAGGCGGTGGCGGCGTTGAAGGCCGATCGCCTGGTGGTCACCCGCCAGGGGGTCGGCGCCTTCGTCGCCCATAACGTCCGACGGCCGTTTCGTGTCGATTTCGACGAAAGCTCGCCGCTGCAGGACGTGCTCAACGTCATGGAGCTGCGCACCGGCGTCGAGGTGGAAGCGGCGGGCCTCGCCGCCGAACGTGCATCGCCGGCGCAGGTCCGGAAAATCGGCGATTGCTTTGCGGCGATAAACGCCGACGTCGAGAAAGGCGGAAGCGCCATAGAGCAAGATTTCGCGTTTCACTGCGCGATCGCCGACGCCACCGGCAATCCGCAGTTCAAGCGGTTCCTTGAATATCTCGGCCGCTTCATGATCCCGCGGCGCACGGTCTGGAAGGATTCGGCGCCACCGACCAGGCGCCGCCAGCTCGATCTGTTTCAGCAGGAGCACGAGCAGATCCTCGCCGCGATCCGCGAGCACGCGGTGACGCAGGCCCGCTCCGCCATGCAGCGCCACCTCGTCCACAGCCAGAACCGCTATCGCGAGATCGCGGCAAAGCGTGGCACTACCACGGGCCGGCGCTGATGCTAGACTGAGGCGTTGCCACGAAGGGAGACATGCGATGCGGCCCAATCGGATACGGGAAATCTGGCAAGCTGGCGGCGCCGTTATCAACGGCTGGTGCGGCATTCCGAGCGCCTTCTGCGCCGAGGTCATGGCGCATATGGGCTGGGACTCCCTGGTGATCGACATGCAGCACGGCGTGATCGACTACCAGATGATGGTCTCGATGCTGCAGGGAATTTCGACCACGAACGTAACGCCCATGGTGCGCGTGCCCTGGAACGATCCGGCCGCGGTGATGAAGTCGCTCGACGCCGGCGCCTACGGCATCATCTGCCCCATGATCAACAGCCGCAGGGAATGCGAGCAATTCGTCGGCGCCTGCCGTTACGCGCCCAAGGGTTATCGCAGCTCCGGCCCGATCCGCGCCTCGCTCTATGGCGGACCCGACTATCATGCCAAAGCCGATGAAACCATCATCGCCATGGCGATGATCGAGACCGAGGCGGCGCTCGGCCAGCTCGACGCGATTTTGTCGACGCCCGGTCTCGACGCGATCTATGTCGGGCCGTCGGACCTCTCGCTCACCATGGGACTGCCGCCGGGCCTCGACAAGACCGACGAGCGCATGATCTCGGCATTGACGAAAATCCTCGAGGGTTGCCGCCGGCATGGGGTCAAGGCGGGCATCCATACCGGCAGCACCGCCTACGCAAAGCGCATGATCGGCATGGGATTCGCGTTCACGACCCTGTTGGGCGATGCGCGGCTGCTGACACTCGCGGGCCAACACACCGTGCGCGAGATGCGCGAAACCGGTGGAACCTCGAAGCCGGCGGGCTCGGTCTACTAGACGCAAGCGGTTGCACGGCGCGGGCTTGCTGAACTAGCATCCTTTCAAGGCTAAAACGTCGCGGCATATTCGCCGTCGTATAGAGGGAGCGCAGGGATCATGGGTAAGAAATACAACGTCCTGATCATGGGTGCCTCGTATGGCTCGCTGCTCGCGACCAAGCTTTTGCTCGCGGGGCATTCGGCGAAGTTGATCTGTCTGCCGGCCGAAGCCGACCTCATCAACGCCGAGGGGATTCGCGTGCGCATGCCGGTCAAGGGCCGCGAGGGGCTCGTCGAGATCGACTCGCGCAAGCTCCCCGGCAAGGTAAACGCGGGCGGGCCCGCCGGCGTTGAACCCGCGGCTTTCGATCTGGTGGCGCTCGCGATGCAGGAGCCTCAGTATCGATTGGCCGGCGTGCGAGATTTGCTGGACCGGGTGGCGCTTTCCAAGGTGCCCTGCATGTCGATCATGAACATGCCGCCGCTCCCCTATCTCGCGCGCATTCCAAGCCTCGCCACGGAGGGACTTCGTCACTGCTACACCGACGCGACGGTCTGGCGCAATTTCGATCCAGCGATGATTACCTTGTGCAGCCCCGACCCTCAGGCGTTCCGTCCGCCCGAGGAGCCGGTCAACGTGCTGCAAGTGAGCCTCCCCACCAACTTCAAGGCGGCGCGCTTCCAATCGGAGCAGCACACCCAGATCCTGCGGCAGTTGGAGGCGGACATCGAGGCGTCGCGCTTCGACACCGGCAGCGGACAGGTCGAGCTCCCGGTCAAGCTCAAGGTGCACGAGTCGGTATTCGTGCCGCTCGCCAAGTGGAGCATGTTGCTGACCGGCAATTATCGGTGTGTGCAGAAGGACGGCATGCGCTCGATCCGCGATGCCGTGCACAGCGACCTGAAGGCTTCGCGGGCGGTCTACGAGTGGGTGGCATCGGTCTGCCGCGCGCTCGGCGCCTCGGCCGACGACCTGGTGCCGTTCGAGAAATACGCGGCCGCCGCCAACGGCCTCGTCAAGCCCTCCTCCGCGGCGCGCGCGCTCGCGGCGGGCGCTCCCAACATCGAGCGCGTGGACCTTTTGGTGCAGAGCATCGCGGCGCTTAAGGGCATGCGCAACGAAACGGTCGATCAAACGGTGACGCTGGTCGAAGGTTGGCTCGCCCACAACCGCAAGAAGGCGTCGTAAACGCCAATCCCGGGATCACACGTGCCGGCTAATGGCGGGCGCTCGGGACTGCTCGTCTTGAAACCTTGCGCCGCTTCGCCGCAGTCGAACCGCGCCGGGCCAGTACGTCGCGGAGCACCACGGCGTCGTTGTGCAGCTCGTCGCGCGCTGCATAGACCAGCGTGAGCCGGCCCCTAGAGCGCAATCCGGCGAAGTGTGAGCGGTTCGCCGTCAGATTGCGCGACAAAATCAACGAATCTAGAGCGTGATCCGATTCTGTCTGATCGGATCACGCTCTAGTCGCGATCAATCGCAGCTCGTTGAGAAGATCGGTCTTACCAGAGAGCTGGGCTCGATATTTCCTGCGGAATTCCCGCCACCGGTCGGGATCGTGGCCGAACCATTGGCGCAGTTCCGTGCTGGGCGCAACCTCCTTGAACCAGCGGTCGATGGCCGCGTCCGACTTGGTGAGTCCGCGCGGCCAGAGCCGATCCACGAGACCGCGGGTTCCGTCCGCCACCGATGGCGGCAAGTAGGCCCGTTTCAGAACAACATCCGGCTTCGCCATGGCGCTCTCGGACTAGAACGCGGTCAGCACGTAGAGGAAGAGCGTATTGTTTTGGCTCGCATTGCGGCCGAAGCCATCGAAATTCTGCGTGCCGCCGTTGAAGCGAGTGTAGAGCGTATATTGCAGACCAACCCGGAAATTGAGCCACGGCCAGAATGACGGACCGCCATTGCTGAAAGGCAGATAATTTGCCTCGAAGATCCAGCCATCAGAGTTCGGGCTGCCGCTGAAGGAGCCACCCGGCGTTCCGCTACCATAGAACAGCGCATCGGGCGTACCGCTGTAATTGAAGTAGGAAACGTTGACGCCGTAGGTGTGCTCGTAGAAATAGCTGGCTTTGACGCGCGTCAACCTGAGGTCATCGGTCTGATTCGAGGCGAAGCCAAGCGGCACGCTCGCATCGTTGTTGCGGTGCTGCCATATGTAACTCGCCTGCACACCGATTTGGTCGCGCACGCCGTTGAACTGATATTGAGCATCGAAACCCACATCGGTGAGGTTGTCTTGGCCGTTCGTATTGATTTTCTGCGGATAAACATTCCCGTACATGCCGAAGGTGCCGAATTCGAGGGAGTGCTCGTCCCACTTTGGCTCGACGGCGAGCCGCCAATAAGGCGCGATGCCGGCGATGGTATTGCCGGCGTTGGGCGCGATTCCGAGGGTGCGCAAAGTGTCGTTTGAGAGCGTGTAGTAGCCGGTAAACTCGGCGTAGACCAAGTGGTTCCACCACGCATAGGTACCGAGCCCGAGGACCTGCTGACTGAGGTTGTTATCGACCAGCGCTGCCGCCGACGCCGACGGAACGGGCGCGATGAAGGAGCTGAAGAACGGATAGCGCCAGGCGGGCGTCGTATTCCAGGGATCCTCTACGGTCGGATTATTGTTGAGGGTGGCGCCCACCGTAAGGTCGGAACCGAACAGGGTGTCTTGCGCAGCCCAGCGGATATCGGTGTTGTCCCAGTGAATCTGCCGCGCGACTCCGTTGTAGGTGCTCTGAATGAACGCGCCCAGCCCCTGGTCCTGCCAGATCGCGCCCGCGTAGAACAGGCTCGCTTGGTCGAGCGATAGGTTGTTGTTGGGTCCGACATGCTGGGGAGGCGAGCTTTGCGCCGAACCAGTGTTGTTGAAGCTCGTCTGGATCATCGCTGCGATCGGCGGAAGCCACTGCATTTCCGTGCCGCCGCCCTGGACGTAACCGTTGATCTTGAATTCGCGACCGAACGGCGTCAGTTCCGGCAGCGCCACGTGGCACATGGCGCAGGCCTGGCCGGTCTGGCGCGCGTAGCTCGGAACCGCGCGCGCGGACGGCACACTCCAGAGCGCAGCCATTACGAAAAATAGCAGGCTCGCGGTGCGGTAAATCCTGCGGTTGAAGGTCATGGTCCACCCCCATTCCAATAACCACAAGAATTTTATTGTTTCTCGCGAAACTCTCCTTGACTTGGATCAACAGCGCGACGGATGCGGCGCGGCACAGTTCGACCCGCCATCGAACAGGAGCGGGTGAGATGGGTACAAAGTTCGCGGCCATTGCGGCAGCAATGATGGTGATTTCACCTCTCGTCGCTTTATCTCCCGGCAGATCGGCGCTCGGACAGGCGAGTCGGTCGGCGCACGACATTCCCCAGGCGGTGCGCATCGAGCATGAAGAGACGCTGCGACAATTGAGCGCAATCGCGCGCCGCCAATCGCGCACTGGGGAGATCGCACGCAAGGCACTCCCGGTGTTCAAGGAGCACTTCCAGCGCGAGGAAGAATACATCCTCCCGCCGCTCACCCTGGCACCGGCGATTGCCGAGGGTCGAGTGACTCCCGACATGCGCTGGGCGATTGCCATGGCCGATCGCATCAAGGCCGACAGCAATACGATATTCACCGAGCACACGGTGATCACCGAGTGGATGAATGAGTTGGCAACGGCGGCGGAGCGCTCCCATGAGCGCGATGTGGTGGACTTCGCGCGCGGGGCCGTTGCGGACTCGCTTTACGATGTCGAGGTCACCGAACCGGCCGCGATCGTAATCGGCGAGTACCTTCGCGCCAAGCTGCCGCCCGGACCATAGCGGAGTGAGCACCCGTGACCAACTCTGACTCGCCGAACTCAATTCATTTGATGCGGGGTCGAGCCATGTCTCGAATCTTCCTGGCGCTGGCGATCGTGGTGGCAGCCTTTCTGCTCGTCGCTCCCGCGCAAGCGCAGAACGCTGATAACGGACAAAAAGTCTATCGCCAGCAATGCAACATCTGCCACGACGTGGCCGCTGGAAAAAACCGCATCGGGCCGACACTATTTGAGGTCGTCGGCCGCAAAGCTGGAACCGAGGCGGGGTTCACCTATAGTGACGGCATGAAGGCGAGCGGCCTCACTTGGGACGCCGCCACACTCGAGCGCTACCTCGCCGATCCCCGCGGCGTGGTCGCGGGCACCAAGATGACTTATGCCGGCCTCAAGAACGACGAGCAACGCCGCGATCTGATCGCATACCTGTCCACTTTGCACTGAGTGCGATCGCGACGGACGCTACTTCCCCTGCAGCAAGTCCATGAAGGGCGGGAAGGTCAGTAGGAAGCCCACGGCCAGCAACGCGAAGGATGCAAGATTGACCGCGCCCATCGCGACGTCCCGCCAGCGCCAGGCAAGGTGCAGCGACAGCCATGCGGCGAGCCAGATGACGATCGCGAGCGTGGTAACGCCCGAGAGGGTGCCGGTTGGGCTATAGAAATTGAGCGCCTTGCCCATGGTATCGGAAGCGTCTCCTGCAAAGGCGAGAATACCGAGCGCACCGCAACCGATACCGGCCGCGAGGATCGCGGCTGCCGCGGGGCCGTTGGGGAGATTGGAGCCGGCGCGAGTCTCCTTCTGCCAAGCACTCATTGTTCGCCCTCCAGCAGGATGATCACGGATCCCCCGCGGACCGGCGCGTACTTGTTGAGAAACGCACCGAAGGCGCCGGCGACCCCGGTTGCGAGGAAGGCTGCGACCGCAAAACCAAGCACGGCGCGCATGTATTGCGGCTTGGCGAGAGCTCGCGCGTATTTCATCGTGACATAGGCCACCATGGTCATGGCGATCGGTGCGAGCCAAGCCACGTGCTCCTTCCATTCCATGCCGACATTGTGCCATTCCGAGGTCCTGCCGCTCGAGAGCAGCAGGCGGCGAGGATAATCTGCGAGATCGCTCGTCCCGGCCGGTGGAACTGCACGATACCAGGGGTAAACGATGTAGGCGCCGGTGAATACCGTAAGCCACGCCAAGATCACCATGGCGAGAAGATAGAAGTTCAGCAGCTTCTGTTGGCGGCCACTCGATTGCCCGGGAGCGCCCAGTGCCGACAGACGATAGAGTTCTGCGAGCGCGCCGGAGAACGCCAGCATGAACAGCGCACCGAAACCCATACCGTGCACCACCGTCCAAAGGTCGCGCGTCGAGATTTCCATTGGACACCTCCGCAACGCATTTATTTTGGGCCGGGATGGGCGAGTCGAGTTGACTTAGATCATTCTGCGCGTGGAGACGCGGGCGGCCTGGAGCTTTTGCTGCGGAGCATGGTCGCGCAGAAGGGCATGCCGGCAGGACGGCCGATCAAAGGGTAACACTGGTCGAAGGTTGGCTCGCCAAGCAGCGGGCCCAAGCTATCCCGTCTTCGCGGCTCGCCAAGCGAAAGGTCGACCAGCCGAGTGCCGACGCCTCAGCCACGTGAGGTACGCCAGCCCAATGCCGAAAAGGAGGAGGCTTTGCGGCTCCGGCACACTGTCGGGATTTAGGGGATGGCCCCCCGTCGGGTTGTCGTTACCGGGGTCCACCGGGTTTAGATCGAAATCGATCGGAGGAGAGGCAACAGTAGGACCAGTGATCAGCGGCGCGACGGGCGGTTTCGCTCCTGGGGTAACGATTGGGCCAGGTCCTGGTCGCGGCCCGCATATCAGGCAATCACTGATCCCCGGCGATGTGGGTCCCGACGGAGGCGCTGGCGGATTGGGATTCCCGCCGCCCGCGGGGTCACCGTCGACCGAGCCAGACGAGCCGAGAGCCAAGCTGGAGCCCGGGTCGCGAAAGCCACCATCTCCGGTACCCGGACCGCCGCCCCAGTCGCTCCCGCCGATCCAACCATTGGTGCCATAACCGGGAACACCTTGGATGCCGATTTGACCCGCCCCTCCAACCGCGCCGCCACTGCCGGTAACCAGGAAAGGTAGGCTTCCAACTCCGGGATTGCCGACGACGCGATTGCAGTCCCGGTCATAGTCGTCGCTGCCTCCATAGTTGCAGTCGCCGTAGTTGGTGACCAAGTCGCCGTTCTTGCCCGCGCCTTCGAGAGCCAACTGAAGCAGAGTGCCATCCACAGAGCCCTCCCCGCTGCCGGCGACATCTAAGCCCGCGGGGTTTGCATCGCCCACCGTGTCGAGTGATCCGCCTTGCGTGGCGGCGGCTATTGTTTCGGTTTCCGTACCGGCTGCCGAGACGTCGGCGGTCAGACCTTCGAGCCCGACCAGGACAGGCCCGGCGCTCGGGCCGACCAACAGCATCGCAAGAAGCGACAGCCACACTTTACCCATGGCTTTACTTCATTCCTGCGATCGCATGAGGCCGCCCTGCGGCACCGCGAAGGTGCCGGCCACTTAACAGCGCCGAAGGCGCATCCGTCCGGGTTACTGATGAAGTGTGTGCTCGCGACATCGAATGAAGGTGCTTGCCAACCCCGCTCAGTGACAGTCGCGCTTCCCGAATCGACAATGGAAAATAAGGGTGGAAAGACTACCTGGAGGGTAATCCGTCGTCCAGCGACATTTTGTCTTGGATCAGGACTTATTGAGAGTCACGGCCGCCCGGACGAGCGTCTTCAACGCCTCCTCGTCTATCGTCTCCCCCTCGTGGATATCGATGGCACGCCTGGTGTTACCGTCGAGGCTGGCGTTGAAGAGCCCGGAAGGGTCCTTCAGAGCCGCCCCTCTGGCGAAGGTCATCTTCACGACGTTCTTGTAAGTCTCGCCCGTGCAAATCAATCCGTCGTGCGACCAGACCGGAACCCCTCTCCACTTCCACTCCTCGACGACTTCGGGATCGGCTTCCTTGACCAAGGTACGGAGCCGGCTGAGCATCCTGCCCCGCCAGTCGCCCAGCTCCTTAATTCTCGCGTCGATCAGCTGAGAAGGAGACTTGCCTTTGTGCGACCCGCCCTTCGTCATGCCGGTCTCTCCTCCTTAGTCTCGCGAGCAGCGATCATCCCCGGGGCTTCGAGCTTCACGCCATGTCATTTGCATAGATTTGGGGCGTTGCCTTGATCATTCCCAGCTCACGGGAGCCAGAAAACCCAGAGCAAGCGAGCGAGCGCACTCTATGGCGAGTCCGTGTTGGGTCAGCATTGCCACAAGGCCTCTAGCTGGGAGATGAGGGGCCAATAAGAGCGCCGGGGCGGCTTCGCCGCGGGGGGCACGTTCATAGTTTGACCTCCACACGGGTGCGACCGCGCCTATTAGGCTCCACAGAATGCATTGCCCGCATCGCGTCCGTTGACTCAGCTTGGCAAAACATCGCTTTAGCGAAATGATTGCGACGATCTACGCTGCGCCTCATCCGCTGGCCTGCGCCCCGGCGGAACCGTGGCGGAAGACAGCGAACACGGCATGGAACGACCGAATGGACGCCGTATGCCGGTTCAGCGAAGCCTCGCGCCAAGAGCTGGCACATTTTCGACCAACATAGTAAGGGCGGGGTTTGCGGCATGAGTAACGGTCGTCCGTTGTTCGCCTTCGCATTTCGTGCCGGGCTATTGCAAGAACTAACCGATCTTGCAGAGGTCGACCGCGCGGCTGACAGCGCGGAATTCGTATGGGTACACCTCAATCTCAACGATGCCGCGGCCCAGGTTTGGCTGCACCGCCAGCCCTGGCCACGCGACATCATTGAGATGGTTGCGGCTCCGATCCAACGCGGCAAACTCTTTACCACGCCGGAACTGCTCTACGGCCACCTGCGGGACTTCCGCGAGGAGTCCGGTGGGGTCACGCTGCAAGCGGGCTCGCTGTGCGTGGTCGCATCGCGCGCGCTGATGGTCACCGGTCGCCGCATTGCTCTGCTCTCAATCGAGGAATTGCGGCGCCGGGTCGAAGCACGAACCGTCGTGCCGGCGAGTCCGTTTGGTCTGGTCACGGAATTCTTCAAGGCGCTGAACGACATTGGCGAAGGTCTGCTGCAGCACGCCAGCGAGCAACTTGGCGTAATGGAGTCGAAAGTGCTGAAACGTGACGGCGCCAGCTATCGCAGCGAGATCCTGGAAATGCGACGTAGTTCAGTCGAGGTCGCCCGCGACATGGCGTACAAGCGAACGGCCGTGCTCGATCTGGCGCGCGAGCAGCCGGTGGTGTTGCCCACCAGCGAATTTGACCGTCTCAAGCAACAGATTCATCGCTATGCGGCCCTGGTCGAGGATGCGCAGGAATTTGCGGAGCAATGTCAGTTCATGCTTGAAGAGCTTCGGGCGCAGGTCGAGGAGAAAACCAATCGAAACCTTTACATACTCACGGCGCTGTCGGCGATTTTGCTGCCGGCAACCCTTATAGCAAGCATTTGGGGCATGAACGTCGGCGGCATTCCCTTCAACGATAGCCCGCACGGCTTTTGGGCGGTCACTGGCGTGATAACGATGGCCTTTGCCATCGTAACGTTCATCCTTTTCCGGTTCAGGTTTTTCTGAGGAACGGATCGTATGCCCCGATGCCATGCGCTACCTAAGCGCAGCAATTAGCTTGCAGTGGTAGACCGATCATGTCCGTCTCGACCCGCCATGCGTTAACGGCGGAGCGGCTGCTGCCCATCCTTGGTTGGCTTCCGGCATATCAGCGGGCCTGGCTGCCTCCAGATATCCTAGCCGGGCTTGCCGTCTGGGCGGTCATGGTGCCGGAGGGCATGGCCTACGCCGGAATCGTCGGCGTCCCGGCCATTATGGGCCTCTACACCATTGTCCCGGCACTGGTCGCCTACGCGCTTTTCGGCACGTCGCGCGTGCTCGTCGTCGGGCCAGACACCGCCACCGGACTGATCTCCGCGCTGACCGTGAGCGCGATTGCAGCTCAGGGTACAGCAGAATTCAATACGCTTACCTCCACCCTGGCGGTGCTGATCGGCGCGTTCTTCTTGCTCTTCGGCGTGATGCGCATGGGCTGGGTGGCAGCCTTCATTCCCACGCCCGTCATGCGAGGCTTCATTGAAGGCTTGGTCTTCGTGACCATCATCGGCCAGGTGCCGCATCTGCTGGGCATCGACGGCAGCTCCGGAAATTTCTTCATGCGATTATGGTCCGTGCTGCGGCATCTACCGGATGCTTCGCTCGCCCCGGTGCTGACCGGTTCCCTCAGTTTCGCGACGATGCTGCTTTTGCGCCGCTTTGTACCCAGCCTGCCCGCGGCGCTGATTGTTGCGGTCGGAGCCACGATTCTCGTGAGCGTGCTTGGCGGAGAAGCCGCCGGCGTCGCTGTCGTCGGTGAGCTTCCGTCCGGCCTGCCTCACTTCGTCCTGCCCAAGCTTGATCTCGGGGTGTTGCAGGAGCTTGCGCCCGGCGCACTCGCGATCGTGCTGGTTGGCTATGCCGAGGCACTTGGCGGAGCAAAAGCCGCGGCGATGCAGAGCGGGGGCGACATCGAGCCCGATCAGGAGTTGCTCGCGCACGGGCCGGCCAACATCCTGAGCGGCCTCGCAGGGGGCTTTCTTGTGGTCGGTAGCCTTTCCAAGACTTCGGTAGCCATGGCTGCGGGCGCCCGCACGCAGGTTGCCAATCTGGTGGCCGCTCTCCTCACCTTCCTGACCCTTGTGCTACTGACGCCGCTGTTTCGAGGCGTGCCCCATCCGGCGCTTGCCGCGATCGTCATCGCGGCAATGCTCCATCTGTCGAAACCGGCCTATCTGCGGAATCTGTTCACCCGCATGCGGCTGGAATTTGCCATCGCTGCGGTAGTGATTGCCGGCGAGCTCACTCTTGGTGTTTTGCAGGGCATTGCTATTGGGGTGGTCCTGTCGCTCCTGCGCTTGATTTACCAAGCGAGCCACCCGCATGGTGTGGTGCTCGGTCAGTTGCCGGGCACGGAAGCCTATCGCGACATCGAACGGCACCCGGAGGCGCGCACTTTTCCCGGCATGCTGATTTGGCGCGTGGGTGGCGATATGTTTTTTGCCAGTGCCGGCCGGGTCGTCGGGGGGATCAAGGCCGCGCTGGCTGCGAGCCGACCGCCGGCGAAGTACGTGCTTATCGACGCAGAGTCCATGAACTTCATGGACACGAGCGCTTGCGACGAATTGCTGCACTTCGCCCAGTGGCTGCACGGGCTCGGCATCACTCTTGGCTTCGCTCGCGTCCGCGACGAGGTGCGGGAAGTCATGCGCCATGGCGGCCTAGAGAGCTTCATTGGGGCTAGCAACTTCTATGAGCGCGTAACCGACGGCGTGGATCATTGGCAACGGACGTCCGGGCCCGCTCCTTGACAGGCGGCCAAGGCCGAAGCAATTCGGCCCGGCGACCGGAGCGGCTCATGGTTGCAAACCTATTTCCTGCTGGCCACGCCCGGCATTCCCGTGAAGACTATCGAGCCAGCTACGCACCGCGCTCACCGCCAACAACCTTTGCTTTCGGATGACCTCCGGAGGGTGACGGCCTCGGTAAGCATGAACGGGAATACGACCACCATCGCTGGTATTCCACTCCCCTCGGACGCTCCGCTCTTTTTGGCGTTTATCGCCGTACACATAGCGGCAGGACTGACGGCGATCATAGCCGGTGCAATTGCGATGCTCAGCCGAAAACAGCCGGGACGTCATCCCCAGGCCGGAACCGTCTATTACTGGGCCCTTGCTGTCATCTTCGTCACGATGTCACCCCTCTCGTTATCCAGATGGAGCGAGGATTATCGCCTGTTCATTTTGGGGGTTCTGTCGTTCGTCGCCGCGACGATCGGCCGGACGGCAAGGCGAAGACCTTGGCAGTCTTGGGCGCGCATTCACATGACCGGAATGGGCGGCTCCTACATCATCCTCCTGACCGCCTTCTGCGTGGTCAACGGGCCAAACCTTCCGCTGTTGCGTTTTTTGCCGCCGGTTGCTTTCTGGCTTTTGCCGACGTTGATCGGGGCGCCGATCTTGGTTTATGCGCTGCTGCGACACCCGTGGGTGCGGCCACGAAGTTCCAACTAGTGTGGCGGATTTGAAGTTCCTCCGATCACTGCCGGCCGCTCGGAGAGGAACTTCAAATCCGAAGGCCACACTAGCAATCAATGAGTTGCTAGTGTCCCCATGATTCCGAAGTTCGCATCTGAGCTTGGC
>Ga0335079_10000275_pt1 | contig 59985 bp, 34 predicted proteins | sample Lox_Sample_33_FD_206719 | JGI IMG/M metagenome (GOLD analysis project Ga0335079, IMG submission 206719) | Soil microbial communities from Loxahatchee National Wildlife Refuge, Florida, United States - Lox_Sample_3.3 | ecosystem: Environmental > Terrestrial > Soil > Wetlands | place: USA...
CGTTCGTATCCGCATAGGCGGTCAACAACGCACGTTTGGCCTGCGGAAAAATCTGCATTCCTTCTTGGAGAAATTCGACTCCATTCATATGCGGCATGCGCTGATCAGCAAGCAGCAGAGCCACGCTGTCGTTGCGAACCTTCAGTTGCTTGAGGATGTCGAGTGCCTTCTCCGGAGAATCACTTCCGATTACTCGATATTCGCCGCCGTACTGCGATCGAAGGTCGCGCTCGATGGCCCGCAGGACATCGGAATCATCGTCTACGCTCAATAAAATTGGTTTTGGCATGCGTCACTTTTGGCGGATAAGATCCACCGTTTGAACGAGGTAGCGCCGAATGCCTTCTTAGATACAAATTCGGCAGAATGGTCGCAAGATCTAGAATTTAGTACTGGACCATGCGGATCAAGGCGGCCGGACCCAGTATGCTGAGCAGCCGGAAGATCGGTTACACCAACGACAGAGCATGTGTCCATCACTGATTGCAAGCAGGGTACAGAAGTAGGTCGATGGACATCTACTAAACGCTTAGTAAGCAGGTGCTGATCCGGGGGAATGATTCTATTTGTGGCTTGCTCGATAAGTTTTGATTAAACTTGACAAAACGCAGCGGCACCGACTATAAGCAACTAAAATAAGCGTTTAGAATTTTCGTTGTGGAGCATTCATCCTAGAAAGCAGCAATTGAAGGGTAAATGAAAGAATTGAACGAGCGATTCAGCTTTGCATCGGCGCCGGACAGTTGGGGGGTACTGGACTATCCCGGACCGTCGTGGGAGCAATCCTACGAGAAGATGCTGGACGAAATGGTGGATGCCGGTTATACGGGAACAGAACTCGGTCCCTACGGCTTCTTTCCTCCTGACCCTGAGATTCTCAGGCCACAACTCCGGAAGCGAAAGCTGGAACTGCTCGGTTCGTTTGTCCCGGTTCGGATGGGAGATCCTACCGCCGGAAAGGTGGTCATCGAAAGAATCAGGAAGGTCGGCAAGCTGCTCGCGGACCTAAAAGCTCCTTTCCTGGTAATGGCGGACGACCAGTCGGACGAGCGGAATGCTTTTTCTGGTCGAGCGCATGATTTGGGTTGCCCCATGTTGTCTGCCGAACAATGGCGGCATGTTGGGAGGGTAGTGGGTGACGCGGAGAAGGTCGCCGCCGAGTTCGGTCTGGATCTGGTGTTTCATCCCCACGTTGCTACCTATGTCGAAACCTCGGAGGAGTGTGAGCGATTTTTCGATGCGACCTCGCACACCAACATCGGACTCTGCCTGGATACCGGACATTGTGAGTATGGCCAGGGAGATTCAGTCACGGAAGCCGAAAAATACAAGAGCAAACTGCGTCTGGTACATATCAAGGATTGCAACGCGGCAGTGTTGCAAGAGGCTCGGCGGAACAAGTGGACGTTCGAGCAAGCTATTGAACATAAGGTTTTCACAATCATCGGGCAGGGCAACATTGATTTCCCGGCTTTTTTTCGAACGTTGGCAAAGAACGGCTACTCTGGATGGTCGGTGGTGGAGCAGGATGTGAAGTTCGGGGATCCGACGATCAGGCCAGCGGAGAGCGTCGCCGCAAGTCTGAGTTATTTGCGGGATGTCGTGAGCACTTTGGATGGCGACAGAGCAGCGTCCTGAGTCGATCGAGAATCGAAGTATTCGAGAGGCGAGATGCGCACACTGGGAGTAGGTGTTTTGGGGGTCGGAGAAATGGGGCGGCGTCACGCCGAAAATCTGCGGCGGTTGGTGCCGCAAGCCCGGCTTGTGGCGGTGGCTGACGTCGCTGCTGAGCGTGCCCGCAGGACGGCCCAAGAACTGGAGATCGAGAATTCATACGGCAGTCTCGAAGAAATGTTGGAGTGCAAGGGCATAGACGCTGTTGTCATCGCGACTCCCGACAAGTTCCACGCCGCAGCAGTAAAAACGGCAGCGGCGGCAGGGAAAGACATCTTGTGCGAAAAGCCGATTGCGCTGTCGCTACCGGACGCGCATGAATTGCTCGATGCTGTGTCGAAGGCGGGTGTGCGCCTGCAGGTTGGATTTATGAGGCGTTACGATCCCGGTTATTCGAGTGCCATGAAGCGCATCGAAGCGGGTGAGATCGGCGTCCCAGTAGTTTTCAAGTCCATCGGACGCGACAAAGACGGTCCGCCACTGACTGCCTATCAGCCGTTCTTGAGTGGAATGCTGTTCTATGCGAATTCTATCCATGATTTCGATCTGGCCCGTTGGCTGATGCAGGATGAAGTTTCGGAAGTTCACGCCTATACGACCTCGACCATCCGGCCGGAGATTGCTCAATTTGGGGATGTGGTCGCCGGCGTCGTCAACATGAAATTTCAAGCGGGTGCGATCGGCAATATCGAATCGCACTGTCAGGCGATGTACGGATACGACGTGCGCACGGAGATTGTCGGATCCAAGGGATCGATTCAGGTGGGAAGTTTGTGGCAGACTCCCACCACGTTTCTGACGACTCAGGGCAGTGCACGACCTCTTGCGGACCATTTCTTGTCTACCTTTGCGGATGCATATCTTGCCGAGATCCGGGATTTTGTGGATGCCATGTTGAACGATCGTGCACCTCGGGTCAGTGGAGAAGACGGGTTGAAGGCTCTGGAGATTGCGGTGGCAGCCGAGAATTCGCATCTGCAAGGGAAGGCGACAAAAGTGTCCGCGAAAAGTGTTACCGCCGTGTCGTGACAATTCTCAGGAGAGTTATGTGACTCAGGCTACGGCTTCGTCCTTTAAAAGCCCGTTGCACGAAATGACGCAATCCACTCCTACGTGCCTGTGGAACGATTCCGCGTCGACACAAGAGTTGACTTATTCCATCGACCACGGCGCGGTGGGCGCAACCTGCAATCCGGTCATCGTATTGGGGGTTCTGAAGAAAGAGATCAGCGCCTGGAAGGGAAGGATTCAGTCACTGATTCGCGAACTTCCAAATGCTACCGAGGATGAAATCGCATGGCAGTTGGTGCGCGAGATTTCTGTGCAGGCCGCTGCATTACTGAAACCCATTTTCAACGAGCAGCGTGGCAAGAATGGACGGCTGTCGATACAGACAGATCCTCGGTTGTACCGGGATAGCGACGCGATCCTGAAACAAGCGATCGAGTTTCACCAGCTTGCAGAAAACATGATCGTGAAGATTCCGGCTACACATGCCGGCATCCGGGCCATTGAGGAAGCCACGTATCAGGGCGTCAGCATCAACGCGACCGTGAGTTTTACTCTGCCGCAATGCATTGCGGTTGCCGAGGCGGTCGAGCGCGGGCTCAAGCGGCGCGAGCGGGAGAAGAAAGATATCTCAACGATGGGCCCGGTGTGCACGATCATGGTAGGTCGCCTCGATGACTGGCTCAAGGTCCTGGTGGAAAAAGATAATGTCGCCATCGACCCCGGCTATCTGGAGTGGGCTGGGGTTGCGGTTTTCAAGAAGACGTATCAGATATTCAGAGAGCGCGGATATCGCATTCGACTGCTATCCGCCGCGTTTCGCAACCACATGCACTGGAGCGAGTTTATCGGCGGTGACGTTGTAATCTCTCCACCGTACTCGTGGCAAGTCCGCTTCAACGCCAGTGAAGTGGAGGTGAGGCCGCGCATGAACGATCCCGTGCAAGCCTTAGCCGTAGAGGCACTGTTGCGACACTTCGCAGACTTTCGACGTGCTTACACCGAGGGCGGGCTGACGACTCAGGAGTTCAACACATTTGGTCCAACGGTCCGCACGCTTCGCCAATTCATTACGGCCTGTCACGATCTCGACAGTTTAGTGCGCGATTTTATGCTGCCAAATCCCGACCTATCCTGAATCCGCACAACGAAGGGAACGAACCCACGCTAGCCTGATCTAAGCGCTTTGAAACGCGCTGAAAGCCTGCTATCTTGCGTTTGGATATGTCTTCTCCAAAACGAGTCAGAGCACAGAAACCCGGGAAAGCAGCGAGCATCTCTGATGTTGCGCGCGAATCGGGCGTGTCGATCTTTACAGTCTCGGCCGTCGTCAATAACAAGAGCCACGTGGGCAAGAATCTGCGAGAACGGGTTGAGGCGGCCATCCAGAAGCTCAACTACCGCCCGAACCTGATAGCTCGTAGCCTGATCAAGCAGAAGACCCAAACGATCGGCATGATCGTGCCTGACATCGTGAATCCATTCTTCCCGATGGTGGTTCGCGGCGCCGAAGATGCCTCGCAGAAGCATGGCTACAATCTTCTACTCTGCAATAGCGATGACAGCCCGTCTAAGGAAGAGACGGCGATTGAATTGTTGCTCTCGAAACGCGTCGACGGCATTCTGCTGACGAAAGCAGCCGGAGAGTTTTCCCCCTCCTTGCAGCAGATGATCAAGGAAGTGAATATTCCCTTCGTGCTGGTGATGCGCACCTATCCACAATTGACGAAGGATGCCGTGGTCAGCGACGACTATCAGGGAGCTTATGAAGCCGTGTGCCACCTCGCGCGTTCGGGGCGACGCCGCATCGGCCTAATCAGCGGTCCGTTGAAAATCAGCAATGCTAAAGAGCGCTGGCGCGGCTTTCGCGATGCCCTGGAAGAGAAGAAGCTCTCGTATGAACCCGATCTCGTGGCCGAGGGAGACTACAGGATTGAATCCGGTTTCCGCGCAGGACATGCTCTTCTGTCTCATCGTCCCGATGGAATCTACGTCGCCAATCACTTGATGACGATTGGATTGCTGAAAGCGGTCGATGAGATGGGATTGAAATGCCCGGAAGATTTCGGACTGGTGAGTTTTGACGATTACCCGTGGCTGGGAGTGTTTCGCCCTCGACTCACAACCGTGGAATTGCCAAAACACCAACTGGGAAGCGAAGCCGCAGAGTTGCTAATCCAGAGAATTGCAGGGAATGCAGGCAAACCCGTCGTTAAGAAGTTGTTGCCAGAGCTTCGCATTCGCGAGTCGTGCGGGTTTGCCCAGTTTGTCTCCTCCGAACAGCGCCGCACCAACTCGCCTGAGGCTTCGTTGGAATCTCTCGCCAGCAAATAGAGCGGTGCCGGAGCGGGTTAGGTCTCGTTGAAGTTGAAAAGCTTGGGCCGCATTGTGAACATGCGCGTCCGGTATCCGGCATAGATGACGCCGGCTGCCAGCCACATCAGTCCGGCGTATTTTGTCCACGGTTGCAGACCAATCAACAATACAAAACAGAACACAGCGCCGAAGCCGGGAACAAATGCGTCGACGAAGAAATTCCTGCGACCGACTGTGGCGGGCGAAAACCAGAAGTGAAGCACCGCGACGAGATTGACTGCCGTGAACACGAGCAAGGCTCCGAAGGTTACGATCTCCGCCGCACGTTCCCACGGAATCGTCAGCACGGCGATGTACGCGAGCGCGCCGACAATCCACTCGTTGTAATTGGGGCTGCCCGTCTTGGGATTCAGATGGCCGAAGATTTTTCTGGGGATCACATCGTCGCGTCCCATGCTGTAAAGCAGCCGCGCTGCACCAACATGTCCGGCGAGTCCGCACGCCATACTAGACACGATAAGCACAACTCCGTAAGCCGCGAAGAGCAGAGGACCGCCAGCAATCCGTGCCACATCCATAAAGGCGGTTTCGGGATTGTGGAACGTGGTGTGATCGGGCCAGACGAGCTGTGCCATGTAAACCTGAAGGCCGCTAAAGAGTCCAGTAAAGATGCAAACGAGCACAGAAGCCAGCAGAATGTTTCGCTTTGGGTTCTTCACTTCTTCGGCGAGGATCGAGACGCCATCGAATCCAATGAAGACAAGCGCGGCAAACGAAGTTCCTGCAGCGAGAGCACGCAGATCAAAGGTCGCTGGATTGTAGATCGGCTGCGAAGAAAACAATCCGCTGAAACTCTGGTGCAGCACGACATGACGGAAAGCCTGAACCAGGAAGACGGCCGTAACCAGAAGCATGAATCCGAGAAGAACTTCGTTGGTACGCGCGTTGAATTTGATTCCCTGCACGGTCATCAGGGTGATGAATCCGATGGTGAGCGCGGCCAGCAGGGGAAAGGGAACTTGCGGCACCATCCGGTGAATAGCCAGTACGGCATAGAGCGAATTCTGAATTGGCTGGAAAAGATACTCGAGGAACATCGCCCAACCCAGAATGAACCCGACGTGGGGATTCAGCGCCTGGCTGATATAGGAATAGATCGACCCTGAGGACGGATAAACGTGGGCCATTCGCCCGAAGCTGACCGCCGTAACGGACATAGCGACCATTCCCAGCAGGAGAGTCGCCACTGTGTGCCCGCGGGAAAGCACCTGTGCCTCGCCAAAAAGAGGAACGGCGGCAATCGGCGAGGTGAGAATCATCCCGTAGTAAACGAGATGCCAGACACTTAGCACTCGCTTGAGATGAGGCTGCCCGGGTGTTGTCCCTGAGTTTGTTTGCACCCTTGGCTCTTTCTAAAAGAAGTAGCGTTCCTTTTTGCGGGCTTCCTCGTATTTCCGGCGTGCTGCTTTGACGGTCTCGCGTTCAGATACTTCCGCGATGGGAACGTCCCACCAGGATTCGTAGCTTGGAACGCTGGATTCGTATGCCGTCTCGATGACGATCACGGAAGTGCGGGATTGTTTACGAGCTTCTACCAGCGCGGATTTCAAATCTTCGCCAGTGCGTGCACGAACGGTCCAGGCTCCCAGGCTCGCAGCGTTCGCTACGAAGTCGACAGTCAGGGCATCTCCGTCGTATTTTCCGTCTCGACGGCGGCGGTACTCGGTGCCCATCCCTTGATTGCCGCAACTGCGACTGAGCCCTCCAATGCTGGAGAATCCGTGGTTATCGAGCAATACAATGTTGAGCTTGTAGCCCTCCTGCACGGCGGTCACGATTTCTTGGGACATCATCAGGTAAGAGCCGTCTCCGACTAGCACATACACTTCACGGTCGGGGTGAGCCATCTTCACGCCGAGGCCGCCGGCAATTTCGTAACCCATGCAGGAGTAGCCGTACTCCATGTGGTAGCCACCGGGCTGGTGGGTCCGCCAAAGTTTGTGGAGTTCTCCCGGCAGGCTGCCGGCGGCGCACACCATAATGTCGGACGGTTGCATGAAGTTGTTGACGATGCCGATCAGTTTGGCTTGCGTGATCGGCGGATCTTTCTGCAGGGCATGGAGGCGATCGACTTCCTTGTCCCACAGTTTGCGGAGGGAGGCGATACTTTCCGCGTAGTTTCTTTCCACGTTGTAGCCGGTGAGTGCTTGTTCCAGTTCCTGGATGGTAATTCGGGCATCGCCTGTGAGCGCTATTGCGCAATGCTTGTAGGCGTCGAATTCGCAGACGTTGATGTTTATGAAACGGACGGACGGATTCTGAAATGCGGTTTTCGATGCTGTGGTGAAATCGCTGTAGCGAGTACCAATGCCAATGACTAGGTCCGCTTCCCGAGCCATGATATTCGCGCCGGGAGTGCCCGTGGCGCCGATCGCTCCGAGGTTGTTTCGCTGATCGTGCGATAAACTTCCTTTGCCTGCCTGAGTTTCGCAGACTGGAATTCCTGTCGCTTCCGAGAACCGTGCAAGAGCCTCGGATGCTTCTGAGTACAGAACTCCGCCACCGGCAACGATCAGGGGCTTCCTGGCAGTGCGAATCCAAGTCACCGCGCGCTCTAGGAGTTCATGGTCGCATCGACCGCGTGGGATCGACCATACGCGCTTCTCGAAGAGCTCTTCGGGAAAATCAAACGCTTCAGCTTGAACGTCCTGGGGCAGCGAGAGGGTAACCGCGCCAGTGTGCGCAGGAGAAGTTAGAACGCGCATCGCTTCGAAGAGGGAAGTGAGGAGTTGCTCCGGACGCTGGATGCGGTCCCAATAGCGCGAAACCGGCTTGAAGCAGTCATTCACAGAAATGTCTGGCGACTGAGACGACTCAAGTTGCTGCAAAACCGGCGCGACATTGCGGCGGGCGAAAATGTCTCCCGGCAGAAGCAGGACAGGCAACCGGTTGATCGTCGCCAGGGCTGCGCCGGTCACCATATTTGTGGCCCCAGGGCCGATGGAACTGGTACAGGCCAAGGTCCGCATGCGGAACGTAGCTTTCGCAAAGGCTGCGGCGGTGTGCACCATTGCCTGCTCATTGCGGAACAGAAAGTAGCGGAGATCGGGATCCTGCTCCAGGGCCTGACCCATCCCGGCAACGTTGCCATGTCCAAAGATGCCGAGGCAGCCCGCAAAGAACTGATGCTCTCGCCCGTCTCGCTCAACATACTGGTTCTTAAGAAAGGAAACGATGCACTGCGCGACTGTCAGGCGTTTTGTCATAAGGTTGGGTTCCTTAGTCAGAATACCGCCTGCTGCCTCTTTCACAATCACTCGCGCACGAGCGGCAAACGAGGATCCGTACCGTTCCAGGTGGAGCGAATCCATGCGTGGTCCTGGTCTTCTGTGACTGCCAGCGCTCGTGCGGAGCCGGCAAGAAAATTCAGATAGTAGACGTCGTAACCGGGACCCGCGACCACCGAGTGATAGCCGCTGTGTACCAGAACGACGTCGCCATCCACGGCTTTCACTGTTCGCTCGCCGGCGTGCTCTCCTCCATAAAGACGTTGAAGGGCAAAGCCTCCTGGCTGAATCCGGTAGTAGTAGATTTCGTCCAAATCCACCTCGGTGGGCGGACTGTGGACATCATGCTTATGAGGAGGGTAGCTCGACCAGTTTCCCCCCGGGGTATAAACCTCAATGACCATCAGTTTGTCGGCCGGGAACGCGGGTGTGATTACGTCCACGATCTGTCGGGAAGCGTTTCCACCACCGCGAAGACTGCTTGCGACGTCGCGAGGCGTGATCAACTTTGGTTCCAGCCGGGCAGCGGAAGGTACACGGCATTCCGCGATCTCGCAGGTTGTTTCGGCGAGGAACGAAACTTCACTTTGAGCGGGAAGGTAGAGCGTATAGGGAAGTCCGTCGAACACCGTTTTGCGCTTTCCCAATTCTTGTGCACCCTGTCCCCAATTGGCCACACAGGTTCCACCCAGGATCACGAATGCGGCTTCCTCGCCCTCGGTCCGGGTGCGAAAAGCATCGCCAGGCTGCAAACGGCGAACCACGAAGCTCATCCATTGCCAGTTGGCCTGCTCGCGAGACAAGTGGCAAACCTCACCGGCTTCTTGGGGTGGCAGGTTCGCAGAATGAGCCAGGAAAATCGTTTCTTTCAGTCGTGATTCCATTGATAGAAAGCGACAAAACAGACGCCAGTGTCTAAACGCTTTGACACTATGGCAAAAGACGCTTTCCTTGTCAATGGCAGCTTGATTCCGGCCGTCCTCTCATGACTGCCAGCCAGCAAAAAGGCTCGTTAATGCTGTTTTAACAATACACAACGCAATTATGACGCGAAGCGAAATGCTGCGCCGGCCTGTTTATCAAGTTTTTACAACTTTGTTCTTGACCCGCCGGATCGATCGTTGATATAAGCGCTGCGGATAAACGTTTTGACAAATCCATCAAGAGTCCCCGGATACCGGGCAGCAGGCTTCGGAGGAATCATGAAATCGAATCTTCGCAACCATTGCGGAAACGGCGCGTCGCAGACCCCTGCCGTTGGGTTGGCGAGACGTGCCTGTTTTGCGCTGACCATATTGATCATGCTCAGCTTGTTGAGCGGGCTAATGCAGGCCAAGGTTGATGCTGGAATTTCGGGGATCATCACCGATACGAGCGGTGCTGTCGTGGCGGGCGCGTCGGTCCAGGTAAAGTCCGTCGAGACCGGCATTGTGCAGAAGCGCCAGACGAACGCTGACGGCTTCTATGCGTTCGTAGATCTGCAACCAGGTCTCTACGACATCGAGGTCACTCAGTCGGGATTCAATACGTATCGGCAGACGGGAATCCTGCTGGACGTGAACTCCGCCAAAGTTTTGAATATCAAGCTCAACGTGGGTCAGGTTAGCGAAAAGGTCGAAGTCTCCACTGCCGCAATTCAGTTGGACACGGCGAGCACGCAAAATGGTGAAGTGATCCGAGCGGAGACGATTACTTCTGTGCCGCTGGTGACACGCAGTTATACGGACCTGTTGGCGCTGCAGCCGGGCGTTACTCCGACTTCTTCCGGCCTTGCGGGCGGCCAGGGAGGCCAGTTCAGCGCCACGGGGTTCACTTTCACCAATATTTCAGGGGATCTGAATGCGGGTAACGTTTCCGTCAATGGCCAGCGTGAATCATCGAACGGATTCCTGCTGAACGGAGTTACCGTGCAGGAGTTCGCTTTCTCGGGCGCGGGAGTTATTCCGAACCTTGACTCGATTGCCGAGTTCCGGATCGTAACCAATAACTTCGACGCCGAATACGGCAATTACGCGGGCGGCCAGATCAATGTGATCACAAAATCCGGAGCGAACAAGTTTCACGGCAGCGCATTTGAGTTCTTGCGGAACCGATCATTCGATGCCCGAAACTATTTCTCGCAAGTAAGAGATGACCACAAGCAGAACGAATTTGGAGGCACAATTGGCGGCCCAATTGTGCATGACAAGCTCTTCTTCTTCGGGGACTATCAGGGCAACCGTGTCGTGATCGGCCAAAGTGCCAGTTCTGGAGTTATCCAGGTGCCGACCGCAGCAGAGCGATCCGGCGACTTTTCTGCGTTGGCCTCTTCGATGACCGGCACGGTGCAGGGACCGGCATGGGCACAGCAACTTTCGAGCACGCTCGGATATGCGGTAACTGAAGGCGAGCCCTACTACGTGGCTGGTTGTGCCGATACGGCGACGTGCGTATTTCCGGGAGCACAGGTACCGAGCACTGCGTTTTCTGTGCCGTCTACGAACCTGCTCCAGTTCATTCCTCCGGAAAATGCCGGGCCTGGCCTGTTTTCGCCGGTGGCCTCTCCGATACGGCTCTCCGACAACAAGGCAAGCGGCCGCGTGGACTACAACACGCACCTGGGATTGCTCACGGGATATTACTTCTTCGACCAGTACCGCCAGAGCGTGCCCAACATATTCCTTCCCGGTTTTGGTAGCGATTTTACGGGTCGTTCCCAAGTTGTGAGCGTAGGACATTCGAAGACAATCGGGACCGCATCCGTGAATGATTTTCGCGCCGGACTTACCCGGCTCCGATTCCTTATCCACAAACCGACCGGCGGCAACGACGTGACCCCCAAGTCGCTAGGCTTTGAGGAAGGGCCAGACACACTGGGGATTTCGCCTTCTCTTCCACAGTACGCGCACGTGCCGAACATTCACTTCAGCGCGTTTTCCTTCGGTGCGTCCGGTGGAGCTCTCGGCGTGACCGAAACCACCGCGCAAGTGATGGACAACTTCAGCCGGGTCATCCGGACGCACACCGTCACCGTGGGCGGTCAGTTTCGCTATAACCAGCTGACGGAATACAACGGCGGATCGAACGGGGATTTTGAATTTCACAACGGCGCCGATGGAGAGACGGGTCTGGAGTTTGCCGACTTTCTGATCGGCGCTCCAGCACGATACTCGCAAGGGCAGGGATACCCTTCATACGGTCGCTCTCGCTATATCGGGCTATTTGGGCAGGATAGCTGGCGCGTGAAGCCGAACCTGACGTTGAACTACGGCCTGCGTTGGGATGTAAGTCGGCCGTGGTCGGAGAAGTACGGCCAGTTAGAAACGATGGTGCCTGGCCTGAACTCGACGAGGTTCCCGGGTTCGCCCACGGGATGGGTATTCCCCGGTGATCCGGGCATCCCGAGCACTCTTGCTCCAACCCGCTACGACAACTTTGCTCCACGCATTGGATTGGCTTATTCGCCGTCGTCTGAAAACGGTTTGATCAGGACCTTGACGGGAGGCCCGGGCAATACAAGCATCCGCGCCGGCTGGGGAAGGTTTTACAGCACGTTTGAAGGAGCGACCAACTTCAACGAGATTGGTGACGCTCCATTCGGCGCATTCTATGGAAGCCCGGTGCCTCCGGAATTTGTGACGCCGTTCGTGGATCGGGGAACGGGAAACATCGAAGGCCAGAGGTTCCCGGTACCGCTACCATCGACGAATACTGTGATCAATTGGGCAAACTTCCTTCCCATCGGCACCTCGCCGGCGTTCTACTACAAGAATGTTCTGCCCTACACGGAAGAGTATCAACTCTCGATCCAGCGCCAAGTCGGTCCATCGACCTTGATTACCGGTAGCTATGTGGGAACGCAGGGGCATCATTTGTTGTCTTCGCTTGAGGCGAATCCAGGCAATCCTGCACTCTGCTTGAGTGTGAGCCAGCTGAGCCAGGTGACCGACGGCAATGTTTGCGGCCCGGGTGGGGAAAACGGAGTCTACAACCCGGTCGCTGGCGGTACGATCAACAGCACGCGGGGACCGTTTGGCCCGAGCTTCAGCAGCGACGGATATTTCATCACTAGCGGAACGTCCAGCTACAACTCGCTCCAACTGAGCGTGCGGCAACGGGTGTCGCTGGTGGAGTTTCTGGCGGGCTACACCTACTCCAAGTCGCTCGACAATGGTTCAGGATACGGAGAGCAAATTAATCTGTTGGATCCGAATCAAAGGTCGTTGTCGTCGTTCGATGTCCGGCATAACTTCGTAGTGAGCTACGACATTCGGCTGCCGTTCGATCGTCTGGGTGGACCAAGCCGCCTCGTAAAAGGCTGGCAGCTGAGTGGTATCACGCGATTTTCCACCGGTCTCCCGGTGACCATGATCGAGACCGACGACAACTCACTTCTTGGTACCAGCAGCGCGGGAGCCATCTCTCTGCCTGTCGACACACCAAACTTTACGCCCGGTTCGTTGAGTATCAGCGATCCACGATCGGGCCGTCCGTACTTCAACACTGCTTTGTTCAGTCCGGAAACACTCGGAACGTTGGGCACGGCGAGGCGGCGGTTCTTCTCCGGGCCGGGACTCAACAATTGGGACATGGCGCTCCTTAAAGACACGATGATTAAGGAAGGAATGAATCTTGAGTTCCGGGCAGAACTTTTCAACGCGTTCAACCACGCCCAGTTCCTCACTCCGGACGGAAATGTGAATAGCAGCACCTTCGGGCTGGTCACGCAGGCCAATCCCGCCCGGATTATGCAGCTTTCTCTTAAGCTGCTCTTCTAACTTTCCGGGCGCTCGTTCAGGTAAGCTCAGACGGCCTGCAGAAATGCAGGCTGTCTGAGAAACTTATCTGAAGTGCACGCCTTCCATCTGCGTGCTTTGTTTTTTCGAACCTCTGTCAGTCGGGATCGATCGGCCATGCCGCATGAAACCATCAAAGACCCGTAATTCGAGAAGAGATTTCCTCAAGACTTCTGCGTTGGGCCTGGGTGCGCTTGGCGCAAGTGGTGTCGCGTTGGCCTCCGCACATCCAAATCCCGCCGGCGCTGCGCCTGCTACGAAGCCGCCGAGCTCCGATATCCGTGTCTGGTTCACGAATGCGAAGCAGCGCTTCGCCTTGGGAACTCCGATACCATGGCAGGTGGCACCGGCATCGGCGACACCCACTACAGAATCTGTTCGCCTGGTGGAAACCAATCGGTTTCAGGACATCCTGGGATTCGGCGGATGTTTTTCTGACGCCGCGTGTTACGTTTTCAATCAATTGCGCGAGCCGGCGCGGGAGCAACTGCTCCACGAGATGTTTCATCCGTCAGAAATGGGTTTGAATGTTCATCGAACCTGCATCGGATCTGCCGATTCCGCTGCGACGATGTACAGCTATGACGAAGGCGAGCCCGATCCTGAACTGAAGCGCTTTTCGATCGATCATGACCGGGAATACATTTTGCCGCTGCTTCGTCGAGTGCGCGAGATCAATCCCGATTCCTTTTACTTTTCCTCACCATGGAGTCCGCCGGGCTGGATGAAGTGGAACAAGTCGATGCTGGGTGGCTCGATGAGCCGTCAATACCTTGCGTCGTATGCACAGTATTTCCTGAAGTTCTTGCGTGCCTATGCTGAGGCGGGCGTACCGATCCAGGCCATCACGACGCAGAACGAAATCGACACCGATCAACATGGCCAGATGCCGGCATGTACGTGGTCGCAGGAGTGCGACTCTGAGTTCATCATTGATCACCTTGGCCCGCTATTCGAAAAAACGAACACTCCCACCAAGATATGGATCCTCGACCATAATTTTGTGTATTGGGGGCGAGTCATCTCGCAACTCGATGACCCAGATTTTCGCAGGTACGTAAGCGCGGTCGCGTGGCACGCCTATACCGGCGAGCCGAGCATGGTCAGTAAAGTACACGCCGCGCATCCGGAAGTGGAAATGTACTATACCGAGGGCAGCACGGACTATAACGATCCGCACTATCAGGATGACTGGACGAAGTGGAGCAAGACGTATACCGACGTGCTCACCAACTGGTGCCGGGCCGGAGTGGCATGGAACATGGCCACCGACGAGCGTGGCAAGCCGAATATCGGACCTTATCCTTGTGGGGGAATTTTGATCATTAATCCCCACACGCAGGAGATCATTCGCAGCGGGCAATACTGGGCTCTGGCCCATTTTTCGCGGCCCATTCGGCGAGGCGCCCGGCGTTTTGAATCGCAGAGCGCGGCCCCCAATCTGTCGCACGTCGCGGTGGAGAATCCCAACGGAGAAAAGGTCCTGATACTAACCAACCTTGGGCCGGCACGAACGATTCAGGTCAACCAAGGCCTCAGTTCCGCTGCAGTTTCCATGGAAGAAAACTCGGTCGCAAGTTTGGTCTGGCAGTGATCTTCTTTGTATCGGGCAAGTACTACGGCATTCGTCCGGGTAAAACATGCGGCGGCGAACATTTATAAAGTCGGCTTTGGGCAGCGCATTACTTTGGAAAGCGCCCTCTTTATTCGCGCGTCAGGACTCTGCTAAGAGTCCTGTGCCAGACGCGGGCGTAAAGCGCGTGCTGGCGATGTTCAAGTGCCATTTCGATGCAGGGTTCATCGACACGCAAGTGGCAGTTGTGCGTCGCTATTTCAAGGAATATTTTCCGCGAGCCATCGACCTTGCGAGCCAACTTCGCGAGTCTGGAACCCAGCGATATGTGTGGACCACTGGATCGTGGCTGCTCTACGAGTACCTCGAACAGGCAACTGCTGAAGAACGTGCGCGCATGGAGAAGGCGATCTCCATGGGCGATGTCGCATGGCATGCATTGCCGTTCACGTGGCAGACGGAGTTGATGGATCCCTCGATGATATCTGGGGCCATTGGACTGTCGAAGATGCTGGACCGGCGTTTTGGGACCACCACAACCGGTGCCAAGATGACCGATGTTCCCGGTCATACTCGCGGGCTGATCGCTCCGCTGGCAGAGCACGGAGTGACGTTTCTGGATATCGGAGTGAACGATGCGAGTACTCCGGCGGAAGTGCCCCCGATATTTCTGTGGAAGGATCCGCGCGGTGCGACACTTGCCGTGATGTATCACCACGGATACGGCGGCATTGTGCGCGTGCCCGATTCCGATCTGGCGATCGCGATCGTGGTGGCCGATGACAATGCGGGTCCGCATTCTTTGAAAGAAATCAGCGAAACCTATTCGACGCTGAGTGCACGATTTCCGAATGCCCAGATTGTTCCCACGAGTCTGACTGAGGTTGCGAAAGCTGTCGAACCTCATCGTGGTGCGTTGCCGGTTCTGACCAGTGAAATCGGCGACACATGGATTCACGGTATCGCCAGCGATCCTTTGAAAGTTGCCAGGTATCGAGAAATCGCACGTTTGAGACAGAATTGGCTTTCCCAGGGAAAGCTCTCAGTCGGTGACGCCACCGACATAAGTTTGCTCCGCCACCTTCTTTTGGAGGTCGAGCACACCTGGGGCACCGACACTAAGACATGGCTCGATTTCGATCACTATATTCCTAGTGATCTGGCCGCGATGATCGACACAAAGAACTATAAGGTGGTGCAGTTCAGCTGGCAGGAAAAGCGCGAAGACCTTCTCGCGGGGATTGCTACACTTCCTGGCTCTTTGCATCAGCAAGCGCAGGCCGCAATAGAGAACATCAGTGCGACCCCGCCGCGACTGACGCGGCCCAAGCCGTTGCCGAGTGGGCAAGAGATTGAGACACCACATTTCTTCATCGGACTCGATCCCAAGACCGGGGCCATCCAGCGGCTGCAAAATAAGAAATCGAAGCGAGGGTGGGCCTCGCACGACCATCTTTTGGCTCAGTTCTCCTATCAGACTCTCTCGCAACAGGACTACTCGAAATTCTTCGACAGCTACGTGGTCAGTGACGAAGATTGGGCAAAGAAGGACTTTGGAAAACCTAATATTGAGCGTTTTGGCGCGAAGAGCCAGGAGTGGCTGCCCTCCATCGCGAGCCTGGAGGTGGATGAGGACGGCGACGGCCATCATTTACTAGCGCGCCTCGAAATTAATGATTCAGATGCTCTGCGCGCCGGGCGAGCATCGTTTCCACAGAGGATATATCTGGAAATCATGCTGCCGAAAAAAGAGCCGGTGATTTACTTGAATTTGTCGTGGTTTCAAAAACCGGCCACCCGGCTCCCGGAGGCCCTCTGGTTGAGTTTTCATCCCATTGCATCTGATCCCGCAGGATGGACGCTGGAAAAATCAGGACAATCGGTGTCGCCGATGGATGTCGTCAGGTCTGGCAATCGGCATATGCACTCGCTTTCGAGAGGACTTGGCTACAAGGATGACAGCGGAGCTTTGTTCGTCGAAACTCTCGACGCGCCACTGGTGACGTTGGGCACGAAATCTCCTCTTCCTTTTTCGAACGCCCAGCCTCATCTATCCGGGGGCGTTTATTGCAACCTGTTCAACAACGCTTGGGGAACCAACTACATCATGTGGAGTGGTGAGGACATGCGATTCCGCTTTGTCCTTCACGCCGAATGATCAGGGAAATAATGCATCGAGACAGCGGCCCGACCGTTGGCCGCAGTCGATCAGACGAGACATCGAGGAGAGCGTGAGCAAGTTCGGTAAATCGCTATGGGGGCTGTGTGCGCTCGCACTGATTACATGTGCGACTTCAGCGCGTCTGACCGCACAAACACTAAAGCACCCCACCGTAGTCATGATCAGCCTTGATGGCTTTCCCGCCTACGCGTTGGATGATCCCAGGCTTCCCATTCCTACTTTACGGAAACTGGCGAAAGAAGGCGCCGTCGCTTCATCGATGCGTCCAGTGAATCCTACGGTGACTTGGCCAAACCATACTGCCATCGTGACCGGAGTCGAACCATCGGAACATTGCGTCCTCTACAACGGCCTGCTCGTACGCCCGGAGGGTGGACTAAAGCCCTCGATTGAGCCCTGGCGCGACAAGGAAGAGATGGTTCATGCCCAGACGATCTACGACGCCGCACACGATGCTGGGCTCACGACAGCGCAAGTCGACTGGGTTGCCATCTATAAAGCCAAGTCGATCACGTGGCAATTCCCGGAGTTGCCTGATCCTGATGGGCTAATCGAGCGTGAACTCATTTCTGCTGGAACTGTGACGCCGGATCAGCTGCGGAAGTTCGAGGACAGCAGCCAGGCTTGGCAGGATGAAATCTGGGCAGCCGCGGCGGAAGACATCCTGGAAAGACACAAGCCCGATCTCCTGATGCTCCATTTACTCACTCTGGACGACACGAATCATGAATATGGGCCGCTGACCGCTGCGAGCTTTACGGCGATGGCATTTCTGGATGCCAAGGTGAAGCAGATTGTCGATACGCTGCAACGCAGAGGGCTCTCCAACAATGCGGCGGTGATTGTCGTGTCTGATCATGGTTTCCGAAGATACAAGAATGTGATCCAAACCAATGTGCGCTTACGTCAGAAGGGCTTGTTGCGCGACGGGCCAGGGCAACCAAATAGCGATGCATGGGTGATGCCTGAGGGCGGGAGCGCAATGGTGTACGTGACAGATCCTGCGCGAAGGGCGGAGTTAGTTCCCGAACTGCGGCGGCTGTTTACGGGTCTGGAAGGCATCGAAGGAGTCTATGGTGTGGAGGACTTCCCTAAGATGGGTCTACCAACTCCATCGAAAAGTAATCAAGCGCCCGACCTCCTCCTGGCAGCCAAACCTGACTACATGTTCGGAAAGGAGTCAAACGGTAACGTTGTCGTCCCTGTGCCGTCCGCTGGTACACATGGCTATCTCAATAGCGATCCACAGATGCAGGCGATCTTCATTGCTAGCGGTAAAGACATCCCCCGGGGCGTTCAACTGGGACGGATCTCCAATCTCGATGTGGCACCTACGATTGCGGCACTCCTGGGAATCAAGATGAATCGAACTCAGGGACATGCAATTGAGCAGATCGTGAAAGGCGTTTCCAAACGCTGAAATACGCGATTTATCGGAGTGGTAGACTGCTGCAATGCCCTCCAAGAAGCGAAAAACCAAGCGCACGCCGAAAAAGTCAAAGACCGCCACCGGAAAAAGAGCCAACAGTAAGCGAGCGAAGACTCCGAAGAAGCCTGCCAAGAAAGCAAAAACCAAGAAGACATCGGCGAAACCGGCTGCGTCTGCCAGACGCAAGACACCTGTCCGGCGAACACAAAAGTTGGAGTCCTCCTGGGCAAAGCAAGGCGCCATTTCTGACCGTCAATCGGGTGACCTGGAAGGTTTGTCCAGAGTCGAGCAGGCAGATTCCGAAAGTGTCGATGAACTGGTCGAAGAAGGAAACGTGTTTGAAGCGGGTGCCGTCGCGGGAGTCGAAGAGGCCGACGATCAAGAGACGAGTGAAGTCCATACTCATGAAGTTCGTGAGGACGACGTCCCCGAGGAATACCTGGATAAAGATTAGCTCGGCGAGCTGAGTGGAATCGCACTTTTGCAATGATCCGAAAAGCTACCCTTAGCGGGAATTTTCGCGGCCGATAACTTTCCCGCAAGTCTCATTGGCGAGACACTTGTTAGGAGTGGCGAAGCGCAATTGTTTTCCACAAGCAGCCTGAAGGGCTACAATCGCGCACTGACAACAAGATCTGTATGCGCTCAGTCATCGTCGCCCTTGTACAGTGCTTCCACCTACGCAGGACAGTAATCTCGTTCGTTTTGGTTTCGCTGCTCATTTGGATCCCGCTGCTCTCGGCGCAAGAAAAGTCTCAGGCTGATCTTTCACAGCAGGCGTCAGCGCAGTTTGATCTTTCGCGTCTTGGATACGTCGAACCATCTGATATGGCAAGACGGTCCGACGCGGTGAATCTCTCGCTCGATTTTCTGGATCGCGATCACATCCTTTTTACGTTCAATCCGAAAAAGCTTTTCACGCGAGACCCGGCCTGCCCCGCAACGCACGACGATCGCATGATGCGTGCGGTCGTGGTCGACGTTAAAAGCGGTGAAGTACAGGCTCAGGCGGACTGGTATCTCCATGACGCGCGCCGTTATCTGTGGAACCTGGGGTCGGGGCGGATCCTTCTGCGGAGATTGAACAGCTTCTTTGTTGTTGATCGCAATCTGCAGGAAAAGATCTTATGGACTTCGCCGAAGGAACTCTTGTGGGTCTCGGTGACACCGGACGGGAAGCAGGTCATCGCAGAGACCGAGGACGCGACGGGGCCGACTTCAAAAGGAAAGCCGGCTGCGAAGCGGGCATTTGGGATCGAATTTCGTGACCTCGATTCGTTCCAACTGCAGAGGGCAATCCGTTCTGAAAAGGCTGCGAATGTGGAGTCGACCAGTTCCGGCTTCGCCAGTGTCATTCCTGGTGGATTGACAGGTACGGTATGGCTCGTGCGCTTTGGTCCGAGTGAGAAAGAACGCGTGAACATTGCGCGCGTCCGAACGAGGCGGGCTCCCGATGTCATTTACCTCAGCAATAATGCAATGCTGATCGGGCGTGATTCGACGCGGAGTCCGGGATACAGCGTCAGCGCGTTTACGGTTACCGGGAGTCTTCTCTGGCGGCAGCATTGGAACGCGCATCGTTACTATCCGATTTTGGCGCGAAGCGAAGATGGCAGTCGTTTCGCCATTAACACTCTACGGCTAGTTGATACTTCGACGGCTGATTTGGAGTTCGAGGGTCTGGAACAGAGGATTGAGGTCTTCGACACAGCGACTGGAACTCCAGTTATGTCCACGTTGGCTACTCCTGTGGTACTGCAAGGCCATAATTTCTCTCTTTCTTCCGACGGATCACGTCTAGCCGTTCTGCAAGGGGCAAAGATCGACTTCTACGACCTACGAGCCATGACGTCAGAAGAGCAGGCGAAGTACACCGCTGTGAAGGCAGATGTGCCCGGACTTTACATTGCTCCGGTGGACGATCGTTCTCAGCCGGAAGATTCCGAAACGGCGTTTACATCGGCAGATTCCCAAGATGAGAAACAGACGTCCCCTACTGATTCGCAGCTAGCACGGACTCCAAGCGTGGCATCCGCAGCAGATGATACGCAGGCAAAGAAATCTTCGGATCTATCCCAGCCGTTGGCTACCAGCCCAAGCCCCAGCACGCTTGTGACACTGAAGAGTCGCGCACAGGCCGTAGCCCTGGATGTTGTGGTGACTGATCCCAAGGGACACACGGTGAAGGCGGTGCCGCGGTCGGATTTCCTGGTTCGCGAAGATGGAAAGCTCCAGACCTTGAGCTATTTCAACGAAATGGGCACGAGCACCGCGCCTGCCGCGGTTCCAGAACAAAAGGAAGTTGCCACAAACATATTCACCAATGCTTCTCCGTCCCCAGAGAGTGCGGTGACGGTCATCTTGTACGATCTGCTCAACACAACGGCGCAAGGGCAGCAACGCGCGAAGCTGGAACTGTTGAAATTCCTCGAGAACAAGCCGAAGGAGTCGCGATTTGCGCTCTGCGTGTTGTCCGAGAGACTACAGATGGTGCAGGGTTTCACGCCGGACGAGGGCCTGCTGATTAAAGCCGCAAAAGCGCAAAAGGGATCGCTGCGAAATACGTCTCTAAGAAACCAGGACTTGCAGGATCAGCAGACGATCTCGTGGCTGATGCAGAGCTCGCAAAACGCGACTTCATCGATGGCGATGACGCTGCAGAATGCTGCGGGTCAAATTGAGCAGGAGGAAGCACGGCGCCAAGGCCGAGATCTGAATACGAGAGCTTGGCTCACCATGGACGCGTTTACACAATTGGCGCGATATCTGGCCGCCATTCCCGGACGGAAGAGTCTGATTTGGATTTCCGGATCTTTTCCGCTTGGAATTTTTCCAGGGCTCGAACTGAAGAATACGGATGCAACAACGACCAGCTATACCGAACAAGTCAAGCAAGCTGTGAACTTGCTGGCTGAATCGCACATCGCAGTGTATCCGGTGGATGTGCGTGGGCTTACTGCGGATTCCCTACTAAGCCAGGGATTGAGTCTCGCTGACGCGGCTCCTCCACAGTTGACGGTTCAGCCAAGCAGCAATCTTGCCACGGAAACGCGTTTACAAAACCTACAGAGTCTGAACGAATTCGCTAGCAACGGCGCTAGCCCGCCAGGCAGCGGTTCTCCATATATGCAGGAAATGTCCGAGCACGGGATCATGGACAAGATTGCCACAGATACCGGCGGCAAAGCTTTTTACAACTCGAACGGGATTGGGCAAGCGATGTCTCTCGCTCTGGAGGAGCAGACAAACTACTACGCACTTTCCTACATACCCACGAACAAGAAGTTTGACGGCAAGTTCAGGAGGATCAAAGTTGCGTTGGCGCCAAGTGAAAGGAAGCTCCATGTGATTCACCGTTCCGGCTACTTTGCGGTGGATCCTGATGCGTCCAGCGGCGGTGAGAAGGATGTGTCTCGGGGTTTTGGATTGGCCGCGATGCAGCATGGATCTCCGCAGGCGCACCAGGTCTATTTCGAAGCGCGTGTCATTCCTATCGGCAAGACCAGGAAAGTCATCCTTTCAAGCGCACGGAATGGGGCTGCTGCAAAGAAGAAAAAACATCAAGGTCAGGACGCCAGGCCGCCAGAACCCATCGAGGTACAGCATTACGTTGTGGACTATGCGGTTGCACCCAGCCAGGTTCGTCTCGACCTGAACCCGGATGGAGCGCATCACGGTATAGTCAACTTCATGACTACATCTTTTGATGACGACGGAACGGTGCGTACTGGCGTAGTCAGCCGCGCGGTCACGGACCTTGATCCGGAAGGCTTCAAGGAAGCGCTCGCCGGTGGATTGAGGCTTCGTCAGCAGGTTGACGTTCCCGTCAAAGCGGCGTGGCTGCGGCTAGGAGTGCAAGATGCTCTTACGGGCCACCTGGGGACTCTTGAACTCCCGTTACCGGTCAAGCCGCTGCCCGGTGTTGAGCAGAGCCTGGCTCAACGAATGCCTGAAATCGAACCCGACTAAGAATCCCATTTTTTGAATTTCAAGACGGAAGTAACGCAGATGACGACAGCCGGCAACTGAGCCGGGCCGCGGTTTTTATTGTGGTTGAAGAATACGTTTACGTGGCTTATGCTGATCGGCACGAAAACATCTCGTCTTGAGCTATGGAATCGAAGCTATCGACGGGCAAACGTTTACTCAATAGCGCTTGGGGAGAGTGCGAGGCCACGATGATGGAGTTCCGCAATTTCGAGCTCTGGTTTGCGACGGGGAGTCAACACCTCTATGGACTAGAGACGCTGAAGAAAGTACAAGACCACGCCACAGAGATTGCGAAAGCATTGGGAGGCTCGTCGCGAATTCCTGTTCAGGTCGTCTGTAAACCGGTGATGACTGACAGCGAGTCGATTCTTCGCGCGTGCCAGGAGGCCAACAGTTCGACCCGCTGCATTGGCATGATCATCTGGATGCATACGTTTTCCCCTGCGCGTATGTGGATTGCCGGCCTACGGTCATTAAGCAAACCTCTTTTGCATTTGCATACGCAATACAACCAGGAATTGCCTTGGTCGACCATCGACATGGACTTCATGAATCTGAATCAGGCGGCGCACGGCGACCGCGAGTTCGGATTTATCGGCGCACGCACCCGGCTAAGGCGCAAGATTGTCGTGGGGTTTTGGCGGGACTCCGAGGTTCATGACGAGATCGGAACATGGGCAAGAGCAGCCGCTGCATGGCACGACTCGCAAAGCCTGAAGATCGTGCGCTTCGGGGACAACATGAGGAAAGTAGCCGTCACCGAAGGAAACAAGGTCACTGCCGAGATTAAGCTCGGCTACTCGGTGAACGGATACGGAGTCGGAGACCTTGCGGAGCACGTCCGCGGTGCGTGCGACGAGACGGTAAATCGACTTACGGCCGATTACGACGAACGTTACAACGTTTCCGAGTCACTGGGTCCCGCGGGAAACAGGAGAGAATCCTTGCGCGACGCAGCCAGGATCGAGTTGGGATTGCGTAGTTTTCTCAAGGAAACAGACGCGCATGCCTTCACGGATACGTTCGAAGATCTGCACGGCCTAAAGCAGCTCCCTGGAATCGCTGTGCAACGGCTCATGGCCGACGGCTATGGATTCGGTGCGGAGGGCGACTGGAAAACAGCCGCCCTCGTACGAGCGGTGAAGGTCATGAGTCACGGCCTACCGGGGGGAGCGTCGTTTATGGAGGACTATACCTACCACCTGAAAAATGGGGGGCAGGTGCTCGGTGCGCACATGCTCGAAGTGTGTCCGTCAATTTCCGACGAGAAGCCCTCGGTGGAGATCCATCCTCTGTCGATCGGAGGAAAAGAGGATCCGGTGCGGTTGGTGTTTACCGCGGCGGCAGGAAAAGCGGTGAATGCGACAATTGTCGACATGGGCAATCGTTTCCGGCTGATTGTGAATGAGGTAAACCTGGTTCCTCCTGAACATCCACTGCCCAAATTGCCTGTGGCGCGAGGACTATGGAATCCGGAGCCAAACTTGAAAGTTGCGGCGACGACATGGATTGCGGCAGGCGGAGCGCATCATACCGCGCTCAGCCGCGCGATCACTTCGGAGCACCTGCAGGACTTTGCCGACATGGCTGGTATTGAATGCCTGCGGATTGACAAAAGCACTGGGGTGCGAGATTTCATGAAAGAACTCCGATGGAATGATCTGTACTACCAGATGGCCAGCGGACTGTGAGTGGGCTCCACGGGTGCAAAAAATCGAAGACATCCAATCTGAGCTGAGGGATCGCGCCATTCCCGGCTGGCTCTTCTACGATCATCATCGCCGAGACGCCATTGCGTACCGCGTGCTCGGACTGCCGGAATCTCTCATGGTGTCGCGGCGCTGGTTTTACCTTGTGCCGGCGGATGGAGATCCAATCAAGCTGGTCCACCGAATTGAGCCGCACCATCTCGACACATTGCCGGGGAAGAAGATCGAATACGCGTCGTGGTCCGAACTGGTGGGCCAGTTACGCGCGATCCTTGGAGGCCTGCCCTCGGTCGCGATGCAATTTTCTCCCGAGAACATGATCTTCACGATTTCGACGGCAGATGCCGGCACCGTCGATTTGATCCGCAGCTTTGGAGTGAGTGTTACCAGCTCCGCCGATCTGGTCGCCCGATTTGAGGCAACGTGGAGTGCAAAGCAGATTGAGACTCACTTTGCGGCAGCGCACGCGATTGATGAAATCATGGCCGATGTTTTTCCGGAGATTGGGCAAAGGGTTAGAAAAGGCGGAACGACAGAGTTCGAGATTCAGCAGTGGATCGTGGAGGCATTCCGGAGAGAGAAGCTGACTGCCGATTCTCCGCCGATTGTGGCAGTGAATCAGAACAGCAGCGATCCCCACTACGTGCCCACAGTGGATCGCTGCACTCCGATCCGGAAGGGCGACTTCATTTTGCTGGACGTTTGGGGAAAGCTGGACGAACCCGACTCGGTTTATTACGACATCAGTTGGACTGGGTGCATCGGAAGCTCCGTCCCTGAACGCGTGCGGGACGTGTTTGAAGTTGTTCTGCGATCGCGGGATGCTGGCATTGAGAAAGTTACGACGACCATTGCTGCGCGAAAGAAACTAGCCGGCTGGGAAGTCGACAAGGCTGCGCGCGACGTCCTCGAGAAAGCCGGGTACGCACAGTTTCTCAACAACCGGGTCGGGCATTCGATCGGGACTGACGTACACGGGAAGGGCGCGAACATCGACAACTTCGAATCTCGAGACGAACGTGAAATTATTCCCAACACCTGCTTCTCGATTGAGCCCGGAATCTATCTTCCCGAATTCGGTCTGCGGAGCGAAGTTAATATGCTGGTGCGAGACGGATCGGCCGAAGTCACCGGACGAGTCCAGAACGAGATGATTTTGATCTGAGGGCAATCCCGATCTTAATGTTGAACAAATCAGAAATCTCTCCTTCTCTCAAACGAACAACAACAATTGTGAATTGCTCTGTGACTTTGAGTTTGCTTTGCGCGTTGTTGGCTGCGGTCGCATGCAATTCTGGGCCGGCGCATCCAGCGGTGTCCCAAGAAGCGCGAACTCCACTTCCGCCGCCGATTGACGCGCAGCGCGTGCAGGATCAGCAAGACATGACGTGGGACGACTATCGGGCAATTCCAGGAGCGAATTGGGCAGATCCCTCACTGAAGCCGTCAGAAAAGAAGTTCAGGATTGCGCTTGTCGCCGTAGATTTCCCGGACCAACCATTCGTCATCACCCAGCCCAAGAAATCCGATTTGTTTAAGAATCCGCAAATTGATCCCGTTCCTCGGGAGCGTGTGCCTCAGTTCTACGCGGATTTCTATAACACTCCGTCGGCGCTAAATCACGGTCAAACCATCAACGGATATTGGATGGAGCAGTCGCGAGGCAAAGTCGGAATTGGGAAGATCGATACGTTCGGGCCGTATCGAATGCCGAAAAATCTTTTTCAATACGGCCTCAACGAATTTCATCAGCAATCAGGTGCTCCCAGCGGGTTTAAGGCCGACGGAAGCATCGAGCATGATGCGGATGCTTTGTGGCGAGCCGACGCCGGGGATGTCAAGTCAAGATACGACATCATCCTGCGCATCTACGCAGGGTACGACGAGACAAGCGTTTGGCAAGAGTTTGGGGAGATGAAGTTTCAGACAAAGGATGATATTCCTGCGGAATGGGGGAATCCGGATACGAGCAAGCCGCGCTGGGTCGTCACCCGCTACGAGCCGTGGACGAGTTGGAAAGCGGGACAAATGCAGTGGGGACAATCGACGGTGCGGCAGGGAGAGAGTTCGGGCACGATCACGCATGAGATCGCACACTTTGCGTTCCGGGTCGGAGACAACAACAATAACCCTTACGTGCAGCCGTATCGGCGCGCGGGGTCGGGGCCGTGGGACATCATGGATCGCGGATCGTTCAATGGGCCCGGGGGGCCGCATCAGAGATGGGTGGTTCCAGCGCTCGAAGGCGGTGCTATGCCTGCTGGGCTGATGCTACGCAGCCGGACTATGTTTCATTTCGTGCCGCAGGATAAGGTTTTACAGCTGAAGAGAAGTGAACTCGCGAGATCGGGAATGATTGTCGCCCAGATTGTAGCTCGCTCCATCGACCCTGCGGAGGGATCCTATGCCGGAATTATCGTGCATCTCGATGGGCCGGTTCCCCGGGATAAGACAACACCCGACGACCCTAAGGCAAATCCGCTGTCCGCCGGCAAACCGGTATTTGACTTTTACAGCGTCGAAGTTGTCCAACGCATTGGCTACGATTCGTTCACCCCCGATCATGGCGTGCTCATCGCGAAGAATAAGGACAAAGAGAGCGACAGCTGTGGATACAACTGCTTTACCTGGGTGATTGACGCGCATCCGGAAGATATTCACGTTCTGGACTTCAAGCGTCCGAACGGTGAGCCCGTCATGCGAAGCATCGCGGATTATCGGCAACTCAACGATGCCCTGTTTCATGCGGGTCTAAATTCCGGCAGCCAGTACGAGTGGGAAGACACTCCAAACCGTTTGCACTTTTACGTGACGGATCTTCATAAGGACGACCAAGGAATCCTCTCGTATCAGGTCGGTGTGAGGTCTTTGGACGATGCCAGTGTACAAAAGCGCGGAGTCTCGATCGCGCCGGGCGTTCTATCTGCGGAAGGGGCTTACCAGAAGTGCACGTTCATGATTTCGAATACCGCAAGCGTGAACAACAAACTAGAGAATTCGAAGGACCCTGAGTTCGACATTTTTCGACTGTCGGCCACCGCGGACAAGCCCTCATGGACCGCGCAACTGCAGAATGCGCTTTTGGCTGTGAAGGTAGGTGAAATCAAAGCGGCGGACGTATACATCTCTCACGGCAAAACAGTTGAGAAATCTTCCATAAGCCTAACGGCGCAATCGGAGAGCGATCCCACAAAAACCGCGATTGGAACATGCACGGTTGGCGATCGATGACGGCTGGCGATATACTCCGCCGGAATACCATGGATCTAAATTCTTCGGTCGCTCAGCCCCTGCGGAATCGAGTTTGGCTGGTCTTAACGGTGCTTTTTCTAACTGCGAGGGTGGGGGCACAAGCCGGGTCAAAGCCTGCCACAAGCCAGCCGACAACCGGTGCAGAACACGGGATCGAACTCGCATCCAAGGGACGTTGCCGTGAGGCGCTCCCGATCCTGAAGAGATCGGCAACTCAAGTCACCAGCAAAGATGCGAGATACAGCGTTCTGATGTCCACGGCGCGATGCGCAATTGGTCTGGACCAAACCGATAGCGCAGTGCTCGCACTAGTTGAACTCAACCGCAGATTCCCGGAAGACCCCGAAGTTTTGTATCTGACGACTCACTACTATTCCGAAGTGGCGATGAGGGCCTCGCACGAACTGGCGACGAAGGCTCCGGGCTCGCCTCAGGCGCAGCAACTGGAAGCCGAAGGCTTCGAATCGCAGGGAGAATGGGATAAGGCGGTTACGCAGTACCGCGCGATTCTGGAGAAAGATCAACAGCGGCATGGGATTCATTACCGTTTGGGACGGCTCTATCTGACGAGGACTCCTCCCGATGTTGAGAATGCGAAAAAGGAGCTGGAGGGGGAATTAAAAGTCGATCCGAACAGCGCCGCAGCGGAGTTCCTGCTGGGAGAAATTGCCCGCCAGAGTGGTCAGTGGGAAGATGCCATAAGCCGCTACGGAAAAGCGGTTGGTCTGGATGAGGGATTTTCCGAAGCGTACCTTGCGTTAGGCATGTCGATGAATTCGGCGAGCAAGTTTACGGATGCGGTTGCACCGCTCGAAAAATATGTGAAAATGCAGCCGGATGATCCGGCAGGCCATTACCAGTTGGCGACGGCATACGCGCGAACGGGACGCAAGCAAGAGGCCCAGCGGGAAATGGCGCTGCAGCAAGAGACTGCCGCCAAGATGCCGCGAGAAGCACCCCAGCAGTAGCGTAGAGTGAGCGAGAATGGCAACTGGTCGAAGTAATCTCTGGGACACGCTATCTCGACGCAGATTCCTACAGATGCTGGGGCTGACAGGAGTTGGCAGCGCCATCTGTCCTCATCAATTTCTCCTTGCTGCAGAGCAATCTATACGTTCAGCCAACGCATTTGAGGAGATTGCCGCCAATGCTAGCGGCATCAACTGGGCGCATACTAGCGGACGTTCGCCAATGGCGCACTTGCCGGAAACCGTCGGAGCCGGCTGCGCCTTTGTCGACTACGACAACGACGGCTGGATGGATGTTTACCTCGTAAATAGTGGAGCCTGCGACTTTTTTCAGCCTTCATCTCCGCTCCGAAACGCTCTTTTTCACAACAACCGAGATGGGACGTTCACAGATATCACGCTGCGTGCCGGTGTGGCCGGAAACGCATATGGTATGGGCGTTGCTGTCGGAGACTATGACGGTGACGGGTTGCCGGATATGTACGTGACCCAATATCCGAACAGCATCCTGTATCACAACAATGGGGACGGAACTTTCACAGATGTCACACAAAAGGCCGGAGTCGTGGCGCCGGGATGGGCAACCAGCGCAGTCTGGTTTGACTATGACAATGACGGCCGCCTGGATTTGTTTGTCTGTCGCTTTGTCGACTACAGCAAGGCCAAAGTTAAGTTCTGCGGTGACCTGATCACCGGCGAGCGCCATTACTGCATTCCAAGCATCTACGATCCAATGCCGTGCTGGCTGTTCCATAACAATGGTGACGGCACGTTCACTGACGTCAGCAAGGAGTCAGGGATCGCCCAGCATCGGGCCAAGGCTTGGGGAGTTGTCGCAGCAGATCTCAACAACGACGGCCGCATGGATCTGTACGTCACCAACGATACTGTGCCGAATTTTCTGTTTGCTAATCGGGGCAAAGGGCGATTCGAGGAGATTGGAGTTCTCGCCGGTGTAGGTGTGAGCAGCTTTGGCAAGCCGCGCTCAGGAATGGGCGTCGACGCCGCCGATTACGATCAGGACGGCTGGATCGACCTCTTCGAAGCCAATGTCGATCAGGAGATGTATTCCCTGTATCACAATGACAAAGACGAAGTGTTCAGCGATGTATCCAATCCCAACGGCATTGGTGTTGCGACACGGCTAATGAGTGGGTGGGGATTGAAGTTTTTCGACTACGACAATGATGGCGATCTGGATTTGCTGTTGTGCAACGGGCATCCCGACGACACGGTGGAAAAGCGAATCGAGGGAGTGAAGTTCCGGGAACCGATGCTTCTTTTCAGAAATAATGGCAAAGGATTTGAGAATGTCAGCGCACTGAGCGGCCAGGAGTTCGCGAAGCCGCTGGCAGCACGTGGTCTCGCACTCGGAGATTTCGACAACGACGGCGCGGTCGATCTGCTGATCTCGCAGAACAACGGTGCGCCGCTTCTCCTGAGAAATTTGGCAGCGCACGAGAATCACTGGCTCGGCGTCCGCCTGGTTGGAACCAAAGCGAACATCGATGCAGTCGGGGCGAAGATTACCTATCAGACGGGTGATCTGCAAAGGCACAAGTTCAAAGTTGGCGGAGGGAGTTATCTTGCCTCGCACGATCCACGGATAGTGCTGGGATTGGGAAAGCGGCCGAAGATCGATTGGCTCGAAGTGCAGTGGCCGCTGCCGAGCGGACGGAAAGAGCGATTCACGGACTTACCGGTAGACCGGTACATCACGATCGTGGAAGGGGAAGGGAAGTGGAAGTAAGCGTGTGAACGAGCGATGACGCATTGTCGGTTGAGTGCCGGATTGTTTTTGATCATCGCGCTGCCCGTGATGTGTTTTGGCCAAAGTCCATCGCAGAGGCAAAGCGTGCCCGAAACAGATCGTGGCGGTCAGTCGAACGAAAGCGTAGGCGCGCCGTCGAACGAAACGACACAAGCGAAGGAAGAACTGCAGCGCGGAACCGCGCTAACGAGGCGAGGTCGATTCAAAGAGGCTATTCCATATCTGATGGCGGCACGCGCGATTCTGCCGAATGTGTTGGGTCTCGAATTCAATCTAAGCCTGTGCTATCTCGGAACTGGTGAATACGACAAGGCGATCGCGATCCTCGACAAACTGCGCCACGGAGGACACGACACTGCTGACGTTGAGAATCTGCTGGCCCAGGCTTATGTTGGCTCAGATCGAGGGAACGAGGCTTTAACTGCCCTCGAACGCGCTGCCGCGATTACCCCCCAGAATGAAAAGTTGTACGTGTTCGTCGCAGATGCATGCTCCGATGCACAAAAGCTTGAGCTTGGACTCAAAGTGGTGGAGATCGGACTAAAGAATCTTCCGCAGTCTGCACGGCTGCACTATCAAAGAGCCGTCCTTCTCTCGGAACTTGATCAGTTTGATCGCGCCAAACCCGATTTTGAGCAGGCAAGCCAACTTGCACAGGGCAGCGAGGTCGCGTATCTGGCTGCAGGACAGGAAGCTCTGCTGGAAGGGAATGTCCCGGAGGGTGTCCGGATCGCACGGGAAGGAATCAGCAAAGGAATTCAGAATCCGGCTCTCTTAGTGATTCTCGGGAAAGCGCTGCTACGGTCTGGGATTACGCCTGAACAACCGGAGTTCTCTGAGGCGCAGAGTGCGATGGGAAAGGCGGTTGCAGAACGCCCGAATGATGCCGGTTCGCAGGTGGCGCTGGGCCAGATCTACTTGATCGCTGGCAGAGTTGACGACGCCATCACTCACCTGCAAATCGCGCAGCGCTTGAGGCCTGATCAGCCTGCCGTTTATGCCAGTCTTGCCAAGGCATATCAGCGCAGAGGTGATGCCAAAAGTGCTCAGGATGCGCTTTCTAAGCTGGCGACCCTTAACGAGGCACAAGCCGAGCGAATCCGGTCCGCACCGGGCGAACGCAAGATGAGCTATGGAGGAGAGTCCGCGCCGCCCCAGTGATCAACCTGCTGCTTTGGGTACGATGCGAGGGAAAGGGCGCTCGACGATCCCGATTCCTTCCTTCATAGCGAGAATCTGATCTGCCTTCGTGCTGCCAACCCTGGTAATGACTCCGCTGGGCCATGTTATCTCTATCGAATCGACCGATGTGTGCTCTCCCAATCCAAAGTGCAGGCGGGGATCCTGCGCCGATTGATAGCTCATCCCGCCTTTTCTCTGATCGTATAAAACCAGATCTCCCGCGCTCACCTTGACGCGAGCGCCGACGCCATCGCGATTCGACCTTGTTCCTATCAGCAGGATTTCCAGCCAGTGGTTGGCATTGCCGCCGTCGTTGCGGAGAAGTTGCGGAGCGGATCCAAGGTTGTTGACGAGAATGTCGAGATCGCCGTCATTGTCGAAATCTGCGATGGCGGCGCCGCGGCTCACGCACGGTAACTGGAAGTCGGGACCGAGCTGGGTGCTGACATTCTCGAAAATTCCGTGGCCTGTATTGCGGAACATCATCTTGGGCTCGGCGTACTTGGTGTCGGCGTGATAGCGCTCGATGTTGTCGAGCACGTGTCCGTTGGCCATGAAGAGATCGCGCCACCCGTCGTTGTCGTAGTCCATGAAACGCGCGCCGAATGTGCTCATGTGGTAGGTCGAATATGCGAGTTTTGAGCGTAGCGTCGCATCTTCGAACGTTTGATCGCCCATGTTCTGGTAGACGCGCGCGAGTTGCATGTCGAGGTGAGCGACGATCAGATCCAGTCTGCCGTTCCCGGTTGTATCAGCAGCGTCCGTTCCCATTCCCGCTTCGAATTGTCCGTCAGCACTAACCGCCACTCCGGCCATGTATCCCACTTCGCGGAAGGTTCCATCGCGATTGTTGTGGAACAGGAAATTGGGCATGTGGTCGTTGGAGATGAAGATGTCCTGCCATCCGTCATTGTCATAGTCAAAGGTGACGACGCCGAGACCGTTACCGCCCTTCAGTCCCACTCCGGAAGACTTGCTGATGTCGGTGAAGGTGCCGTCGCCGTTGTTATGTAACAGAGTCGGCGGCTGGCCGTGAAAATCGTCGGGATGGCAGTAGCTGCGCATTCCGGGACCTCGATCGCCGCAGTAGAAATTTCTTTCCGGAGACCAGTCGACATAGTTGGCAATGATGAGATCAAGTCGCCCATCGTTGTCATAGTCGAACCAGGCCGCGCTCGATGCCCACAAACCTTTGTTTTCGACGCCGGCTCGGGAGGTCACATCGGTGAAGGTGCCGTCGCCATTGTTGTGATAGAGAATGCAGCGGCCGTATCCGAGGACAAGCAGGTCAGGGAACCCGTCATTGTCGTAATCGCCGACGGCGACACCCATCCCGAAGAGTCCCTCGGCTCCGACTCCTGCCTTTTCGGTGACGTCGGTAAAAGTTCCGTCGCCGTTGTTGCGATAGAGGGCACTGCGAAGAGGGTGCGGTGGAGTGTAAACGCGTGTGGCTGCACCGTTCACGAGATACAGATCGAGCAAGCCGTTTTGGTCGTAGTCGATCCATCCGCAACCAGAGCCCATGGTCTCGATCAGGTACTTCTCTGGAGAAGCAGCATTGTCATGACGGAAGGTGATACCTGCGGATCGGGCAACATCGACAAACGTGATGGGTGGTGTTCGAGGCGGGGCAAAGTGAAGGCGGGGAAGGGCTAAACCAAGAGAAAGACCTCCTATTTGCCGCAGAAGATCGCGCCGGGAAATTCCGTCAAGTCTCAAGATTCCTTCCAAGCTCATGTGCCGCAAGGGATTATACGTTAAGGTTCCGAATAGGAAATTCAGGTTGACAACGGGATCGAATAAAGTATACAAAATCCCGCAATTCGGTAAACGTTTTCTGGAGCCCTTGTTCCGGAGGCCAGATCGCGCTTTTGTACCGAATTGCGGTTATCGGCGTGGGTAGAAGGAGGAACCATGGAGTTTGCGAAGAGATTTACTGCGTGTGTGGTGATCGTCCTTGCGGCTTTCTTTCTCACCGGAGTTCCTGCCGCTCATGCACAACATGGTTCTGAAGGCACCGTGACCGTCACTGTGCTGGACCCTAGCGGCAGCGTGGTGGAAGGCGCTGACCTGGAACTGCGTGACCTCGCCACCAACAGCGTGGTGAAAGCTAACACGCAGGATCAAGGCGTGCACACATTTCCGAACCTGTCGATCGGAAAGTATCAGCTGACCGTGAAAAAACAGGGCTTCCAGACGCAGGAATTCACGGACGTCACTGTCGAAGCCGCGAAGTCGACCGACATTCGGGCGACCATGAAAGTAGGTGCGATCAGCGAAACCGTGCAGGTAACAGGTGGCGCTGCCCCGTTGGTGGAAACGACGACGAATGCCATCGGCACAACCATCAACCTGAAACAAATCGAAGACCTGCCAATGTCAGGCCGCGATTTGACGCAGATGACGCAATTGGTACCCGGATATACCGGAACTCTTGCCGACGGCGGAGGTACATGGAATGGTCTGCCATCGATCGCGCAGGGAAGCAACATCGATGGAGTTGTCGGCGACGCGGGCCGAATGAAGTTTAGTGGAGCGGCGGAACCGGCAGTAGAGCCTCGTCTTGAAAATATCGAAGAGATGACCGTGCAGACGGATCAACTCGACCTGAACCAGGGTTTCGGCAACTCCAGCATGCAGATCAACTTCATTACGCGAAGGGGATCGAACGCGTTCCATGGGCGAGTGTTCGAAGACTTCAGGAACGCTGCGCTTAATGCTAACAGTTGGTTCAACAACGCGGTTGGCTTGCCGAAGAATGCGCTGATCTTGAACGAATTTGGCGGCAGCGTTGGCGGACCCATCATCAAAGACAAGCTGTTCTTCTTCGGTACCTTCTCTATGTCGAAGCAGCCCGGGAAAACCAATACGGATGTGTGGTTCCTCACGCCGGCTGCCCAAGCAGGAAATTTCACTTACGTCGATTCGAACAACGCTACCCAGACGGTGAATGTTCTGCAGTTAGCTGCGAACTGCACGACGAATTGCGGAGGAAACACTCTTCCTTCGACGGTCAATTCCCAAACCGCGCAGACACTTCAGGCGGTGAACGGCGTCCTTACTGACGGTGCAGTCACGCCACTCAGCGATCCGAACTTTCAACAGCTCAACTGGCAGATTGCGAATCCGACGACCCGGTATTTCCCGGCAATCCGCGTAGATTTCAACCCGAACGACAGAATGCGTTTCAACCTCGCGTGGAACTACACCAAGACGGCTCAACCCGGAGCCAACGCGCCAAACTTGCCCGGTGCAGCATTCGCAAATACGGGCGCGGGAAATCGCTTCAAGTCGTATACCGCCGCGTTGGGTTTCTCGCAGACATTCTCGCCAACGCTGGTCAATGAACTCCGAGGAGGCTTCCTCTATACCGCGAGCTTCTTCGCCTACAACGGAAAGAATCCGTCGGTCGACACGCAGCAGGTGGCATGGAACTTCCCCAATCTTCCATATCCATTCTCGACGCAGATGAATGGAACAAACTTCCAGATACCCACGGGCTCCTACTATCCCGTCTTTAACGCATCGGACACATTGACTTGGCAGCATAAAGCGCACACGTTCAGCTTCGGCTTCTCGTGGTGGCGCGAGCAAAATCACTACTACAACGGAGTTCTTGGATTCCCAGGAATCAATCTGGGTCTGGCGAATGGAGATCCAGCGCTAGGCGCTTTCACGAACGGCGCGGGTGGAACTCTGCCGAACGCTTCGGGCACCGATCTGTCGGAAGCGCAAGAATTGTATGCCGTGCTGGCTGGACGAATCTCCAGTGTGGGCGGAAGCTATGCCTACAGTCAGGCGAGCCAGAGCTATTGCGCTTGCATCGGCACGTACAACCTGGACGAGTTACAGAAGGCGTTCGGATTCTTTGCGCAGGATTCATTCCGCATCAAGCCCACCCTCACTCTGAATTACGGACTACGGTGGGATCTGACCTGGCCCGACTACGATTTGACCGGGGCTTATCACTCGGCGGCACCCGATGCGGTGTGGGGGCCTTCGGGAATCAACAACCTCTTCAATCCGGGTTCTCTCAAGGGGACGATGAACCCGATGCTTACGCAGAATAGTTCTCCGGCAAAGCCCTGGTACGTTGCTCCGCAACCCGCGCTGGGAATCGCATGGGCACCTCACGGCGGTGACGGTCCTCTGGGCGGCTTGCTCGGAAGAGACAAGACCGTGATTCGGGCAGGCTTCTCGCTGAGGAGATTCACGGAGCCGCAACAGTACTTCTGGAACCAGGCTTCGGACTACGGTGCCTTCTACTTCCAGTCCTTCTTCCTGAATCCGATCGGGAGCGGGAACTACGGAGGCTTTACGCCCGGAACTCTGTCGCTGGGAAATCCGCTTCCTTCATTTGGCGTTGCTCCTCAGACCTACCTGAAAACAGAGCCGGTCTCAGACTTCACCTTCCTGGGCGGACCTGGAGTGAACGGAGTCGAGGGAAATATACGGCAGCCTTACACCGAGTCATGGAATCTGGGAATCCAGAGGCAAGTGGGTGAGAGCCGGGCGATCGAGTTGCGCTACATTGGCAACCGCAGCCTGCGCCAGTGGATCGTGCTCAATCAGAACGAAGTTAACATCTTCGAGAACGGTTTCCTTACGCAGTTCAAGGCCGCGCAAGGCAATCTGGCGGCATACATGGCTGCCAATCCGCTTTGCGGTCAGGCCGGTCAGCCTCCCTGTAGTTTTGCAAACAACGGCTTAGCTGGCCAGCAGCCGCTGCCGGTTTTTGACGCAGCGTTCGCGGGAGAAGCGGCGGGTGGCACGGGCGTGCCGTTGGAGGACTACGCGAATAGCAACTTCTTGAATGACCTCACGACGGGTCAGGCAGGAGCTTTAGCCGGAGTGCTGGCTGGAGTCGGAGGTCCAGTTCCGTATCTCTGCAATCTGGTGGGTGCATCGTTTGGGCCGTGCGCCAACAATCTTAGTTATACCGGAGCTGGTGCGGGATATCCGGTTAACTACTTCCAGGCGAATCCATTCGCACAGGGAGTTGGATTGAGCCAGTTAGTGGCAAAGGGCTACTCGAACTACAATGCGTTGCAGGTAGATTTCCGCCAGCGCTCATGGCACGGCTTGCAGTTCGACGCAAACTATACCTGGTCGCACACGCTGGGCATCTCGACCCAGAACAACTGGCAGGGCGCTGTGACTTCGTTCACGCTGCGAAATATGCGCCTCAGCTACGGGCCGACGCTGTTCGATATCCGCCATTCTGTCCACATCAACGGAACATACGATCTGCCTTTCGGCAGAGGCAAACAATTCGCAAATCACAACAAGGTGCTAGATCGAGTGGCGGGCGGATGGACGTTGGGTTCCATCTTCACCTGGCAAACAGGGAACCCCTTCCTGTTGCAGGGCGGATACAACACGTTCAATGATTACGGCGACGGCGGAGTGGTTCTTAATGGCGTCAGCCCGTCGCAGTTGCAGAGCGCAGTGGGCGTGTATCACATTAAGGGGACGCCAACCGTATCGTTCCTGAATCCCAAGTACCTGGCCACTTCCAATGGTCTTCCCGGAGGCGGCGCAAATTCAAGCTTTATTACGCCGAACACGACGCCAGGGACATTCGGCCAACTCGTCTATCTCCATGGTCCGAGATATGTAAACGACGACCTTTCCATCACCAAACATATCCCGATCACCGAGGCGGTCAACTTCAGCCTCCAGGCCCAGATGTTGAACGTCTTTAACCATCCAACGTTCCAACCCGGTTCCGGGGCAGGATGCTCGTACGGCTGCTATGCGGCAGGAGGCGGCTTCCCGAGTGTGCAGGCATCCGGGTTCGGTATCGGCAGCCTCTCGCCCAGTTACCAGCCTCGCTTGATCGAACTGCGAGCCAACGTGGAATTCTGAAAGATGATGCCGTGAACCAAACCGCCTCTGCCGTGTCTCATCACTCGGCAGAGGCGTTTTGAAAACCTGTCAAGCCTGCTCAGGGGGCAAATATTCGCCGGCTCGGTTCTTTCTTCCTCCCAACATTTGTTCTTCTGGCCACCCTTGCGCCACCGCTTCTAGCCCAAGGAACGCTACAGGGTTATCAGCGGGCACAACAGTTTCTTCCCGGGAATCTGCGCCACGTGCTCTATCTGGCGGACGTCAATCCTCATTGGATTCCAAAGACAAATAAGTTTTGGTACAGGAAGTCCTCCCCCAACGGTTCCGAATTCATTCTGGTCGATTCGGAAAAGAATACGAGTGTCCCAGCGTTCGATCACGCGCGTCTCGCTGCGGCTCTGGCCCATGACAGCAAACACGAGTTTTCAGCAGAGGATCTGCCGTTCCGCGAATTTGAGTTTGTCGATGAGGACAAAGCAGTGCGGTTCTCGGTAGAGAACACGGAGTGGACCTGTGCGCTCGCGAGCTATGAGTGCAAGAACAAGCCGGTTGATCACAAGCGTGGAGAAGAGCAGCAATCCCCAAACGGCCGCTGGGCGGCATTCGTACGGGATCACAATCTCTTCCTGCGTGACACTTCGACTGGTACGGAACTGCAGCTCACGACTGATGGCGTCGCAGGCTGGGACTATGCGACGCCACTACCATCGTTGCGCCTGATGACGGATCAGGGAACCCAGGATGTGAAGCAGCCGCCTGCCGTGTTCTGGGCGCCGGACTCGGCGAGATTGGTGACCTACCGCATCGATTCGAGAAATTCTGGGCGCTTCACAAGTTTGCAGTTTGTGCCGCCGAATCAACTGCGTCCCAAAGCGTTTACATATGTGTATCCGCTGCCCGGTGAGATTTTGGCCAAAGCCGACCCGATCATTTTTGATATTCAGTCGGGAAAGCGGATCGACGTCAAAGGTGCCACCATCGAGTTGCCGTTTCAGGATGGGCCAGGCTTTGAGTGGTTTCCCGACAGCAAGAACTTCTATTACGACTACGACGAGCGCGGATACAAGGCCAAGGAACTTCGTGTCGTTGATGCCGCCACGGGAGAGCAGAAGCTGCTCGTTCGTGAACACGCAGAGCCCTACGTCGATCCGGGCGAGACTTTCTACCGCTTCATCAAAGGCACCGGAGAGATTCTCTGGAGTTCGGAACGGGACGGCTGGAACCATCTGTATCTCTACAGCCAGTCTGGACAGCTTGAGAAGCAGATCACGGAAGGGAAGTGGGTGGTCCAGCAGATCGAGCACGTCGATGATGCGAACCGCCGCGTATATTTCTCCGCCGGTGGACGTGAGAAGGATGAGGATCCGTATCAAGCGCATCTCTATTGCGTCGGATTCGACGGTAAGGGCCTGCAGCTTCTGACGCCGGAGAATGCGAACCACTCCATCAATTTCTCGCCGGACGGATCGTACTTCATCGACGGTTATTCGCGTCCGGACCTGCCGGACAAGATTGTGCTTCGCCGCGCGAAGGACGGTTCCGAAGTGCGAGTTCTGGAGCAAACGGATGCCGGACCGCTGACGAAGATGGGATGGAAGGCTCCGGAACCCTTTCACGGAAAGGCCGCCGATGGGACGACGGACTTGTACGGGCTGATCTGGCGACCCTCGAATTTTGACTCGGCGAAGAAGTATCCAATTGTGGAGTTCGTTTACACCGGCCCGCAATCATTTTTTGTCCCGAAAACCTTCAACACATTCTGGCTCCAGTCGATGTCGGAACTGGGTTTCGTCGTTGTCATGGTTGACGGCCGCGGCACTTCCGGACGATCGCGCGCATTCCATCAATTTTCGTACCGCAATCTGGGAGGAGCCTTTGAAGATCACGTAACCATGATCAAGCAGATGGCGGCGCGATATCCGTACATGGATGCGGATCGCGTCGGGATCTTTGGAACCTCGGCGGGAGGCTACGGCGCGGCGCATGCGATGCTCGCCTTTCCGGACTTTTACAAGGTCGGCGTCTCCACTTCTGGGGATCACGATGCACGGCTGGATAAGGCCTGGTGGAACGAACTGTATCAGGGATACCCCGTGCAAGACGACTACATCGCGCAGTCGAATGTCATCATGGCGGGACGATTGAAAGGGCATCTCCTGATCGAGCACGGTGACATTGATGACAACGTGCATCCGGTGGAGACCATGCGGTTCGTGGACGCGTTGATGAAAGCCAACAAGGATTTCGACATGCTGCTGGTGCCCAACATGTATCACGGGGAGAGCGGAGAGCATGCCCTCTATTTAGTGCGTCGGAGGTGGGATTACTTCGTGCAGCATCTGCTCGGGGTGACGCCGCCCGCCGATTTCGAGATCAAAGAAGACCGGGAAGCCGGTGGAACCAGAAGACGACGGCGCTAATTGAGCGCGAGCGGGAACAAACGATGGACCGGAGAACATTTCTGCAAGGGATCGCGATCAGTGCTGCCGGTCTAGAGTTACTCGACTCTCGCGCTAGATCTGACTCCCAAACGACTTCTCACGCCAAGGCAAAAACCTCTGAAAGTTCGCCAGTCTCCGTTGATGGGCACACGTTGATTCTGGAGTTCAAGAGAGCGGATGGCCAGTGGAAAGTCTACGAAGACCTGCGCACTCGCGAGGGCGCCATCACCTTCATTTCGTCTTCGGGTACGAGTGTTCATCTTTCCAAAAGCGCCGAGGCCTCCATGCCCGAAGCAACGCCATATCTTGGCCTGGCGTTGAAAGATATAGGGCTGACATCCTCCGATCTTCTTGCGGAAAGTCTGTTGCGGGAAGGAGATCCCGATCCGGAAGCGGTGAGAACAGCCGCGCCGCCAATGGCCTCCGCTGAAAAGAATCCCAGAACCTGGACGACGTTCGTCGGCACGAAGGAAGCGTACGACGTGACACCGGTGTACAAGAGCGGAGGCACGCGAACGTACCATCCAGGGCAGTATTCTGCTGGATTTCGCGATGCCGTGAAGGCAGGCAAGATCTACGACGGTCTGGTTGGTGGCTGGATGCCGGCGGTCCGCAAAGTTGTCGTTGGATCCGCCAATGACTATTGGGAAGTCATCGTTTTCGGAGATGTCCGGCCGAACAAGAACAAGTACATCGTTCATACCTGGCACCGCACGGCTAGGGTTGAGAATAGCCGAATTGCGGAAGTGTTTTACGGAAATAGTTATCCCGCATATCCATCTGCTCGACATGATCCCGAGCCGGAGCAGTTCTACCGTGCTTTGCTGGACTTCGCAGAATACTGGCAAAACCTGCTGGGCGATGTTGCTCAAGCCGAGTTGCCCGATGATTCCTGGATCAACGTGTCAAAGCATGCGTTCGCCAAGGAGTTGATGACACGTCCCGGCGGTATCTATCCGAAATATGGAGCGGTAGATCGAGACTACAACGGGTCGGAATACGACGGTTTCCAGGACATTTTCACCAGCGCTATCTACACCAACATGGAATGGGGCCGGCTCGACACTGCACGCCTTTTTATCGACAACTACTTTTCTGAATACGTCGATGACGCGGGAATGGTCGACATGCGCGGTCCGGAAACTGGTCAGTTCGGCATGACGCTGTCGCTTCTGGCGCGATACTTCCACTACACCGGTGATGCACAGTTGCTGCGGAAGCATGCGGCGAAAATCGAATCGACCGCAAAACTGCTCGCCGACATGCACGATGAGAGCCTGCGCTCTCCCGAGGACAATCCGGGGCATGGGCTCATCCGAGGATGGAGCGAATCAGATTCGTGTCTGATGGAGAATCCAGCGCTGTATTGGCAGCCCTATTATGCGAATAGCGCTTTCGCAGCCCGTGGGTTGAAAGATATTGCAAAAGTCTGGCTCCAATTAGCGAAAACTAGCCCGAAGGCAGACATGCAGCAACTCGCGGAGCAATGGAGTAAACACGGCGAGGCGTTGCACACACAGACGATCAAGAGCATCGAAGCGAACATCCAGAGCGACAAAGTTCCGCCGTATATTGGGCTATTCCCGGGAACGAAGTTGACGTTCCGTGAATCGATGGAGAGCGAGCGGCCGAGTCCGCAGCAATGGCCGCATCGTCCGTATGCCGAGTTGCTCCAAGCCGACATTCTTCCTGCGAATTTGGCGAACCTCGTGGTCGACTGCATGAGAGCGCACGGGGCGACGACACTGGGTGTCGTCGCGAACGTCGGGAGATTCGTTCCGGATGGCCGGGAGATTCTGGGATTCATTTCTTACGGGTATGCGCAAGCCCTGCTTCGTTTGGACCGCGTCGAAGAGTTTCTGCTGTTTCTATACGCCCATCGCTATCATGCTCATACACGAGGCAGTTGGACCGCGGGTGAAGTCACCGGGATTACCGGCGACTCCGGAACATATTGCGTACCGGCACAACAGACCATTCCTTTGCTCGTACGATGGATGATGGTACTCGAGAATTCTGACGAAGAGATTCTGTATCTGGCGAAAGGCCTCCCGCGGGGATGGGTCGCATCAGCAAAAGGGGTCAGAATTCACGAAGCTCCAACTCGTTGGGGACGCGTTAGCTTCAGTTTGCGGATGAATCACGAAGAGAAATCCGTCGTCGGGAAGATCGAACTCAAAGGGAATTCGAGCCCGACGGAGATCCAGTTCAAGCTGCGCACTCCGCTCCAGCAGAAGGTTACGCGCGTGACTGTGAATGGCGAAGAAGCAGAGCTGGGAGGAATTCACCGCGACAGCGTGATTATCCCGACAAGCCATCGGAAAGAGTTCGAGATCGTTGGGCGGACCGCCTGAGACGATGCTCGGAGGTTGCTACGACTTCGAACGTCGTCCGGAATTGTCCGAATCTGGCTGCGACTCGGTTCGCCGTTGTTCGAGCGCTTCTTTAAGAGAATTGCCGGCGTGCTGAATGTGTTCTCGAAGCAGTTCACAAGCTGACGGAATATTGCGCTGCCGGCAAAGTTCGAGGATTTGATGATGCTCCTGGTTTGCTCGTTGGACGCCATGTGTCAAATACAACTGCAAGCGGGTATAGCGTTCACCGCTATTGTTGACGTTGCGGATGATCGCCATGAAGCGGGGTTGGTTGGCGCGGGAGTAGAGGATCGAATGGAATTGCCAATTCAGACGTCCCCAGGCCGAGACGTGGTCGAACTTGGCCAACTCATCGACATAGGTACGCAAGACTGCGTCGGCTTCAGAGAAATCTCCTTCTGTCAGGTGAGGGATCGACAGCTTCAGGACCTCTGGCTCCAGCAAAGCTCGAATCGAGAAAAGTTCCCCGACGTCCGCAGGCGAGAGTGCCGGAACGATGGCTCCGCGGTTTGGAACGATGGAGATCAAACCTTCTGCATCCAACTGACGGAGGGCTTCACGGACAGGAATGCGGCTGACCTGATATTGAGTGGCGATGGCGTCCTGGCGAAGTTGAGCTCCCTCGGGAATTTCGCCCCGAATGATCTGGTCTCGAAGTTTGTCGGCGACGGCGGAAGGAAGCGACTGGCGCGGGATTCCGTTGTAGGAAACGTTTTCTAAGTCCATCTCAAAGACTCGTTGATGCTTCAACTAACGGATGAAGTATAGCGCAAATTGTATCCGAGAGCAGCAAGAGTTTGCTAAAAGCTCTTATTTTTCAGATGCTTGCGAGGGCCCGTCATTCGGATTGCTACAACAGATTCTGCCCTCGAGTCATTGATGTATATTGTATACAACAAGGAAGCCTCAGGAATCAGGGCTCTCCAATTGATGTGCCGGAAGCATAAACATGCGGTCGGAATTGGTTTGGATGTCTCCTCTATTAGTGTGAGCACTTAGACTTAGTCTCGCATGCACAAGGATCGCTATGACGTCGTCGTGGTGGGCGCCGGAATCGTCGGGGCGGCTTGCGCCGATGTGCTCTCCGAGCGCGGCTTGCGAGTCGCTGTTGTCGACGCGGACGTTGTAGGGAGTGGTGCCACAGCAGCTGGTATGGGACATATCGTGGTGATGGACGATTCTGACGCGCAGTTTGCGCTCACGAACTACTCGCAGCGGTTATGGCGACAACTTCGGCCGGAGCTGCCGGACAACGTAGAGTACGAGCAATCCGGCACAATCTGGGTTGCAGCGGATGACGAAGAGATGGCGGAAGTGTTTCGCAAGCGAGACTACTATCAGAAGAGAAAAGTCGCCGCGGAGGTTTTGGACGCAAGGCTTCTGAAGGAAGCCGAGCCGAACTTGCGCGATGGCTTGGCCGGGGGCCTGTTGGTTCCGGAGGATGCTGTCGTATATCCCCCATGCGCGGCACGATTCTTGATTAACCGCGCGCAGAAGCGAGGAGCGAAGCTCAGGCTTGGTGCGTCCGTCACGCAGATCATGGAAAAGGGAATCCATGTTAGTGATGGCCAGGAGATCGAAGCCGACATTGTGGTGAATGCCGCGGGATCAAACGCAGCCGGATTGACTCCGGGTATCGAAATCAAGAAGCGGAAAGGCCATCTTGTCATCACAGATCGGTACCCGGGTTTCCTTCATCACCAGCTTGTGGAACTGGGATATCTGAAGAGCGCGCACTCGGTGACTCGTGATTCGGTGGCGTTCAATGTGCAGCCGCGCCAGACAGGTCAGATTCTGATTGGTTCGTCCCGGCAATTTGGTGCCGAACACAAAGAAGTCGATCAAGTCATGTTGGCCAGCATGATCCGGCGAGCGCAGGAATACATGCCGCAACTCGGTTCCATGTCCGCCGTTCGGGTATGGACCGGTTTCCGCGCAGCTACTCCCGACAAGTTGCCGTTGATTGGTCCCCTGCCGGGACACAAGTCTCTCTTCCTGGCGACGGGCCACGAAGGGTTAGGCATCACGACCTCGCTGGGTACCGCGAGAATTCTGGCAGATCAAATCACCGGCGCCAAACCCGAGATTCCCATCGAGCCCTACCTTCCTTCGCGAACGGCCAGGGAGTGCGCGCATGTCTAGCGAATTTACAGTCCGGGTTAATGGGAGGCCGGTTGCAGTCGCGCAGGGCGCAACTGTGGCCGTCGCGATGATGATCGCAGGAGAGCCATGCCGGATCTCGGTCATCGGAGAACCTCGAGGTCCTCTTTGCGGAATGGGAATCTGCTTCGAGTGCCGTGCGGTAGTGAATGATGTTCCGCATTGCCGGAGTTGCCAGATCTTGTGCGAGCCTGAGATGGATATCAAGACGGATGAGTAACTATTCCGAGGAACGGTTTGACGTGCTTGTCGTGGGCGCTGGTCCCGCTGGCATTGCAGCCGCGGTTTGCGCGGCTGAATCCGGGATGCATGTCGGGGTTGTTGACGACAATTTATCTCCTGGAGGGCAAATCTGGCGTGGAGAACTCGTTAAAGAACCGGCTACGGAATCCTCCAATTGGTTCGCCCGCCTCAAAGCCTCGGGCGCAGCGATGCTGCCGGGGCAGAGGGTTTTTCACCAACCCGACAAGGGCGTTCTCTTGGCGGAGTCGTTGCACGGTCTTTCGGAGTTCACCTATCGAGCGTTGGTATTGGCGACGGGAGCGCGCGAGAGATTCTTGCCGTTTCCTGGTTGGACTCTCCCGAATGTGATGGGAGCCGGAGGATTGCAGGCCTTGGTGAAATCCGGATTGCCGGTCCAAGGAAAACGAGTGGTGGTTGCAGGCACTGGGCCACTGCTTCTTGCGGTGGCATCGTACCTTCGCGCACATGGCGCGCAGATACCGCTGATATGTGAACAGGCTTCGTGGAGCAAGCTTGGGCGATTTGGTATTGCGCTCACGCGGTATCCGGAGAAGATCCGCCAAGGTTTCGAGCTCAGAAAAGATATTGCGAAAATTCCCTTCGCCGCAAATAGCTGGCCCGTAGCCGCTCATGGAGAAAGAGTGCTGGAAGAGGTCACGATATCGCGCGCAGGGAAACTCGACAAAATAGAGTGCGATTTTCTGGCTTGTGGATTCCATCTCGTTCCCAACTCTGAGCTGGCAATGCTCTTGGGCTGTGGAACACGCAATGGCTACGTGCAGGTCGATGACGTCCAGCAGACTACGCTGGACAACATCTTCTGCGCGGGGGAGCCTACTGGAATTGGTGGGGTTGACTTGGCGGTAGTCGAGGGGCAGGTCGCGGGATTCACTGCGGCGGGCCGCAACTCTGAAGCACAAGCATTGTTCGAGAAGCGGAAGAAATACCGCCGCTTCGCGCGCATGATGGACGAGACGTTTTCCTTGCGACCAGAACTCAGGAAACTCGCATTGCCGGACACTTTGGTATGCCGTTGCGAAGACGTTCCTTATTCGCGCCTGCAAGAGCATTGCTCGTGGCGCGCGGCGAAATTGCATACGCGTTGCGGGATGGGAAGTTGCCAAGGGAGAATTTGCGGGCCAGCGACCCAGTTCCTCTTTAAGTGGAACCTCGATTCCGTGCGCCCGCCTGTGTTTCCCGCGCGGGTTGAAAGTTTGACTGGACCACCAGCACAGCAGTCGATCGCAGTTACAGGAGGGCAGCAATGAACTGGAAAGGTGTTACGCCGGCAATCACGACTCCTTTCAATGAGAATCTGACGATTGATCACGGATTCCTTGCGGAGCATTGCCGCTGGCTCCTGGAAAACGGCTGCACCGGCGTGGTTGCGTTGGGCTCCCTAGGTGAAGGAGCGACACTATCTTTCAGTGAGAAGACGGATATCCTTCGCACACTGGGAAAAGCCGCGAATGGGCGCGGGACGTTGGTCGCTTCGATCTCCTCGCTGAGCACGACGGAGTCGGTGTTGCTGGCGAAAGCGGCAACCGAACTTGGCTGTTCCGGTTTAATGGTGTTGCCGCCTTATGTGTACCTGGGCGACTGGCGCGAGATGAAAGCGCATGTGGCTGCCGTGCTTCAGGCGACTCCACTATCATGCATGCTCTACAACAATCCAATTGCCTACGGCACAGATTTTCTTCCGGAACACATCGAGGAACTCGCGTTGGAATACGACAACTTCCGGGCGGTGAAAGAGTCGAGCACGGATGCGCGGCGCGTGTCGGCAATTCGCGCGCTTGTGGATGATCGCCTCGAGATTTCGGTGGGCGTCGATGACGCTGTACTGGAAGCGATTGGGGTTGGCGCTACGGGTTGGGTGGCCGGCCTGGCAAACGCTTTGCCCCGCGAGTCCGTTGATCTCTTCCATCTCGGCATCCAGGGGGAATCGAAGCAAGCTTTTGAACTGTATCGCTGGTTCCTGCCGTTGCTGAGGATGGATACGGTTCCGAAGTTCGTCCAACTGATCAAATTAGTCCAGGCTGAGTGTGAGGTCGGAAATCCTAGAGTCAGGCCGCCGCGACTGCAACTGGCGGGTGAGGAACTCGTACAAGCGAGAAAAGTCATTGGAGAAGCATTGCGGGCCCGGCCTGAGTCAGCCAGTTCTCTTGTTTTATCGAATAGGAAGTGAAATATGTTGAGCGCGATGACCAAGCTGTCCGGCCGTTCGCTGATTGGTTTTAGCGAAGGAACGGGATCTGACCAACCGCTGTATGCGCGAAATCCGACGACGGGCGGGCAGTTGCAGCCGGGATTCATTCCGGCGACGACAGAGGAGGTTGACCGTGCCGTGCATCTTTCGGCGGACGCATTCCAGACCTACAGCCGGAAACCAGGTCGCGAGCGCGCCAGCTTCCTGCGAAAGATTGCAGAAAAGATCGAAGCAATCGGCGGAGAGATTGTAGAAAGGGCAGCCCAGGAGACAGCTCTACCTGTGGCGAGACTTCAGGGCGAGACCGCCCGCACTTGCCATCAATTGCGGTTGTTTGCGCAGGTTGCCGAAGAAGGCTCTTGGGTAAATGCGAGGATCGATCATGCCGATCCCGATCGCAAGCCAATCGCAAAGCCCGACATCCGATCGTTGATGAGGCCACTGGGACCGGTGGTGGTCTTCGGAGCAAGCAATTTCCCTCTCGCATTTTCGGTTGCGGGTGGAGACACAGCGTCTGCGTTTGCGGGAGGGAATACCGTCATCGTGAAAGCGCATGCCGCGCATCCTGGCACCGCCGAACTCGTCGGGCGCGCTCTCCTGGAAGCGGTCCGCGAGTGCGGACTGCCCGAAGGCGTTTTTTCTCTCCTGTTCGGACATGGCTCGCAAGTTGGAACGGCTCTGATGAAGCATCCCCTTGTGCGCGCGGGCGGTTTCACCGGATCGCGTGCGGCCGGAAGAGTCCTGATGGATGTAGCGGCATCGCGACCGGAGCCAATCCCTTTTTACGCGGAGATGAGCAGCACAAACCCTGTCTTCATTCTGCCTGGTGCGCTTCGGGAAAGGGCGGAGGCGATCGCTGCGGGGCTTCATGGATCCTTCACGCTTGGAGCCGGGCAGTTCTGCACCAAGCCGGGAATGGTTTTCATCGAGAAAGGCGAAGGCGCCGAAAAGTTCGCCCGCAAGCTGGCCGGGTTAGTTTCTGGTTCGTCGCCCTTTCATCTTCTGACCGAAGCTATCCATTCGTCCTACGGTTCGGCGATTACAAAAAGAAGAACTGATTCGACGGTCCGATTGCTCGCTGAAGCACAAGCGTCGGGAACTGCAGGATTCTGTGCGGACCCGGCGGTGTTTGAGACCGAGGCGGACTCATTTATCGGTTCCGATCTCGATGACGAGATTTTTGGTCCTACAACTCTGGTCGTGCGCTACTCGGTTCGCGAACAGGTTCTGCAGATTGCCCGAACCCTCGAAGGTCATCTAACCGCAACGATCCACGGGACGGAACAGGATCTTCGCGACTTTGCTGATCTGATTGCAATTCTGGAGACGAAAGTCGGAAGGCTCATTTTCAACGGATTTCCGACCGGAGTCGAGGTCACACATGCGATGGTTCATGGAGGGCCGTATCCGTCCACGTCCGACGGCCGCTCCACCTCGGTTGGAAGTCAGGCAATCTTCCGTTTCACGCGCCTGGTGTGCTACCAGGGATTTCCCGATAGCGCATTGCCGGATGAACTGAAAGAGGAGAATCCGTTAGACATCTGGCGGATGGTTGACGGCAGCTTCAAGAAATAATCAGGCGAAGACGGTGATCTGAGAGTCACTGACGCTGGTTGTAAGAAGTAAACGTTTGCCATAGGAGCATGTCTGATGGCGAGATACCGGATGCGAAATATGAAGAACGCTCTCTCGGCGCAGATGTTGGCGAGAAATGTCGTCTTAGCCACCCTATTCCTGTTCGTGTTTCCATTGTTCGCCGTTGGCCAGAACCCTGCGCTCGTAGAGAGCGCCAAGACCATCAAGCTCACGCCTATCCCGCTCAACAAAGTGAGACTCACCGGGGGACCGCTCAAAGTGGCGCAAGAAGCGGATGCGAAATACCTGCTTGAGTTGCAGACGGATCGTATGCTCGCATTCCTTCGCCAGCGAGCCGGACTGAAGCCGAAAGCGGAAGGCTATGGCGGATGGGATGGTCCTAAACGCAATCTCACGGGACATATTGCCGGACATTATCTCTCAGCGGTGAGTTTAATGTGGGCTGCGACTGGTGACGCACGATTCAAAGAGCGCGCTGACTACATTGTTGCGCAATTGAAAGAAATTCAGGATGCCCAGGGCGACGGTTATATCGGCGCTCTCGAAGATGGGCAAGGTGTAGATGGCAAGCAGCGTTTTGTCGATCTCAGCAATGGTGTGATCAAGTCCGGAGGGTTTGACCTCAACGGATTGTGGTCCCCGTGGTATGTGGAGCACAAGCTTTTCGCTGGGCTGAGGGACGCATATCGCTACACGGACAATGCGTCCGCTTTGCAAGTCGAGATCAAGTTCGCTGGTTGGGTCGAGAAGATTCTCTCGAAGCTGAATGACGATCAATTGCAGCGCATGTTAGGCACCGAGTTCGGAGGCATGAACGAAGTCCTGGCAGAACTCTACGCGGATACGGCCGACCCACGCTGGCTAACGCTTGCCGACAAGTTTCATCAGAAAGCGATCATCGATCCTCTATCGGCGGACAAAGACGTCATCTCTCACACGCATGGGAACACCCAGGTGCCAAAATTGTATGGCGCTCTGATGCGCTATGTGTACACAGGCAATCAGGCGGACGAAGAGGCCGCGAAGTACTTCTGGGAGCGAGTGGTCGACCACTACACGTTCGCTACCGGCGGCCATGGCAAGAACGAGTATTTCGGTGAGCCAGACAAGTTGAGCGATATGGTGGATGGCCGCACCGCCGAGACTTGCAATGTCTACAACATGCTGAAGATGACGCGCACATTGTTCTCAGTCGAACCCGACATTCGTTACGCCGATTTTCACGAGCGTGCGCTCTTCAATCACATTCTGGCATCGCAGGATCCGCAAAACGGGACCGTTACTTACATGTTGCCGGTCGGACGTGGCGTACAACATGAATATCAGCGGATGTTCGAGGACTTTACCTGCTGCGTTGGGACCGGCATGGAAAGTCATGCGCTCCACGGCGCGGGAATCTACTACCACAAGGGCGCGGAAGAATTGTGGGTCAGTCTCTACGCTCCATCGACGGCCAAATGGGATGCAGCGGGAGTCGAAGTAGAAACAGCGACTGATTTTCCCATCGGTTCCTCTGCTTCAATAAAGATCGAGAGCAAGAAGCCGGCGAGGTTTACGCTGGCGTTGCGGAGGCCGTACTGGGCAGGCGAAGGGTTCACCGTCAAAGTAAATGGTCAATCCTCGAAAGATGTTTCTCCGCCAGATTCGTATGTGAAGATTACTCGCCTCTGGAAATCAGGCGATACCGTGACGCTGAACCTTCCAAAGGTCCTTCATACAGATCCGCTCCCGGACAACTCGAGCCGAATGGCGCTCATGTGGGGACCGCTGGTGCTGGCTGGAGACTTGGGCCCGGAAGCTCGTGGTGACGGAGACGAAGATAACCCGAAGCCTCCGTCAGCGCCTCCATTGGTTACGAGTCAACCCGTGCAGCAATGGCTGCAACCTGAGTCCGGCAAGCCCGGATGGTTCAGAACCAGTGGAGTCGGTCTAGCTCACGACATCGAGTTTGCGCCATTTTATGAACTCCCACGTCGGGAATATGCGGTCTATTGGGATGTATTCACTCCCGATGAATGGAGCAAGCGTTCCGCCAAATACAAAGCGGAGCAGGAAAAGCAGCAGAAGATCCAAGCAGCCACCGTCGCGTTTGCTCAGCCGGGAGAGATGCAGTCAGAGCGTGACTTCAATGAGCAAGGCGAAGAGACGGCTCCCGTGCTGTGGCGCGGACGCCATGGGCGCGGAGGCAAAGGCTGGTTCTCGTTCGATTTGCCCGTGGCCAATTCAGCGGGTGTCGAATTGTGGGTGACGTACGGCGGCAACGCGTGGCGAAAGAGCACTCTTGATGTTCTGGTGAATGGGCAGAAAATCGGCGATCGCCTCGAGCCTTCGCGAAGTCCTGATCAGGAGAATCCATTTGTCGATGTGAACTACACAATTCCTGCTGTCCTGATTGCGGGCAAGAGCAAGATCACGGTGCGCTTTCAAGCAACCGGTGGCAATGATATCCGCGGAGTCTTCGGGCTAAGAACGGTGCGGGCTGACTTCGCACGCTAGCCCTGAGTGCAGTTGGCGTTTTCCTGTGAGTTCAAGAAAAGGAAGGTTGATGATCAGCCTACGGCGTTTCTCTGCGCGAGTCGGACTTTCGATCTGCTGCATTCTGGCTCTCGGAATCTTGATGATTTTCGTTGTGGATGCCCAGGACAAGAAGAAAGCTTCCCCCACGCCAGGGCCGATGCTAACCGACGGCATGGACAGTTTCGATACGCCGGAATTCCAACTCTCCCTGGTGCGTTCGTCGCAAACCGTTGCCGCGTTGCATCCGAAGCTCGATCCGCAGTTTGATTTCACGCCGGGCGATCGCCTCACAGAACGCAGCCATGATGGCTTCTATCACCTGGGCGATATCGACATTCGATTGCGCTCCGAAAACGGAGAATGGAAAGACTACTCGACGGGCCTTCACCGGTCACCAATCAAGGTGATCACGCATCCCGATACCTTAGCCGCATCCGATTTAGGTAATGCATTTTCTGACGCGATCCCCCTCAACGTAACCCGCACGTGGGCTGTTACGGACGGCCGATTGTCGTTACGCTTCACGCTCACAAATCCTACCGGTGTACCGATTGAAATCGGCGGGCTTGGCGTGCCGATGGTTTTCAACAACGACATGAACGAGCGGACGCTGGAGCAGGCCCACGCCATCTGCTCTTTTTCCGACCCGTATATCGGCCAGCAAGCCGGTTACGTTCAAGTCACCCGGTTGAACGGGCACGGTCCGGCGTTGATCGTCATTCCTGAAGGTGAGACTTCGTTTGAGGCCTACAAGCCGATTTTGAACCCGCATTGGAGGCGGGGTCAGGAGCCTAAGCCGGAGCTCTACACCGACTTGACTCCACGCGGGATGACGTTCGAGGGCTTCTACGACTGGATGGTCGTGAGCCGCGGATTCGCTGAAAATGAATGGAAAAAAGCGCAGCCTTGGAATCCACCTACCTCAAAGATTCTGAAGCCGAATGAAAGTTGGACTGTGGGATTTCAGTTTGTCACATCTCCGTCGATTCAAGAGATTGAGACCACGCTCGCCAAGAATCATCGGCCTGTCGCGATCGGTATCCCCGGATACGTCCTCCCGACGGATCTTCAGGCGCAATTGTTCTTGCGTTACGACAAGCCGGTGAAATCGATCGATGTGGCCCCGGCGGGCTCGATCGAAATTCAAGGAAATGGCACCGCACCCAACAGTGAATACAAAAAGTATTCAGTAAAAGGAAAGCAGTGGGGCCGATCACGCGTCACAGTGACGTATCAGAACGGTTTGACCCAGTCGATCCAATACTTCGTGATGAAGCCGCAAAGCGAAGCTGTGTCCGACATGGGACGATTCCTCACGCACGAGCAGTGGTTTGACGATCCGAAAGACCCATTTCATCGCGGTCCCTCGGCAATGACCTACGACAGGGAAGAGAATCGGATCGTCAAGCAGGACAGTCGCGTCTGGATTGCGGGCCTGAGCGACGAAGGCGGTGCCGGTTCCTGGCTGGCGACTGCTATGAAAGAGTTCGTGGAACCGAATCCGGAAGAGGTTGGAAAGCTTGAGCAGTTTGTGGATGGGGTGCTTTGGGGTGGGATCCAGTACAAAGACGGCCCTAAAAAGTACGGCGTTAGAAAAAGTCTGTTTTATTATCAACCCAGCGAACTTCCGCCGAACTACTACCGTTCCGATCTCAATTGGACGAGTTGGACCAGTTGGACAAAACAGGCGTCGGAATCAACGGATCGTTCTTTTAATTATCCCCATGTGGCAGCTGCCTATTGGGTGCTCTACCGGCTCGCGCGAAATCATCCCGGTCTCGTAAAGAACCGTCCTTGGGACTGGTATCTGGAGCAGGCCTACCAGGTGCCGATGGCGATGGTGCGATTCGGTGAAGGCTTGGAGCAGTTTGGGCAGATGGAAGGCGACATTTTTGTCGCGATTTTGAATGATCTCAAGGCTGAGGGAAAAGCTGAAGAAGCCAAGCAGCTTGAGGCTGCCATGAAAACTCGGGCGGATCACTGGAAGGAACAGGCCTATCCCTTCGGAAGTGAGATGCCTTGGGATTCCACCGGACAGGAAGAGGTCTACGCCTGGAGCAAATACTTTGGATATACCGATAAGGCTGAAGTGACGGTCAACGCGATTATCGGGTATATGCCGACGGTTCCGCACTGGGGATATAACGGGAGCGCGCGTCGATATTGGGATTTTCTGTATGCCGGAAAGTACAGCCGTATCGAACGCCAGTTGCATCACTACGGTTCCGGCATCAATGCCATCCCAATGTTGACCGAGTACCGCGAGCATCCAGACGATTTTCATTTACTGCGCGCAGGTTACGGCGGCACGATGGGAACACTGACCGATATCGATCAGCAGGGCTTCGACGCCCCAGCGTTTCACGCGTTTCCTGACATGCTGCGCTTCGATCCCCTGTCCGGAGATAATGGAATGAATTTCTTCGGGCACGCCTGGAACGCTGGAGTCTACGTTGTGAAGCATCCGGACCTGGGATGGATCTGTTTCGGAGGAAATCTCTCAATTTCGGGTGACGAGGTGACAGTCGAACCGAAGGACGCATCGCGTACCCGAGTCTATCTAGCACCAGTAGGCCTCTGGTTGACGCTGGATTCAGGGCACTTCGATCGTCTCGTTTGGAATGAAAAAGCTGGTTCACTGAGAATTGCGCTGGCTCCGAAGGACGAATTTACCCCACAGGCCAGAGTTCGAATGGAGCAGCCCGCCCATGTCCCCGGAGCGGGACAATTTCATCTTTCGACCGCGGCGTCGTCTGAGCGCGGCGCGTTCGTGATCCCGCTGTCTACCTCGGAGACGTGGGTAGAGGTCAAAAGATGAGGCGGAATCCGCACATCGGGTAAACCTTTTCCCATCTCTCGGGTGATAATAGCGAAGATGCGGTCGCTTCTCCGTTTCATCGGTCCAGCCTGCTTTGTACTTGCCGTTGTCGCCCTACCGACGGCAGCGCAATCTCATGCAGATGCAGGCAGCGCTGCCACAGCGGCACTGCGAGCAGGCGATTATTCCAAGGCTCTCGAACTTCTGCGGCCAGCTCTGCAACAGTCCCCGGGCGACGTCAGGCTTTGGAGTTTACAGGCAATGGCCTACTCCGGAAGAGGACAACGTTCGGATGCTCTCAACTCCTATCACATGGCACTGAATCTCTCCCCCGAATACCTGCCGGCTCTGGAGGGTGCCTCGCAGATCGAATATGAGATGGGCGGAAAAGACGCAGAGACGCTTTTGCAGCGTGTTCTGAAAGTGGTTCCGAAAGATCCGACTGCGCACGCGATGCTGGCGACGTTGGCTTATAGGAAACACAACTGCCGGGAGGCCGTTGTTCATTTCGAGCAAGCCGGAACTCTAGTGGAGTCCGAACCAGAGGCGCTTCGTGGGTACGGAATTTGTTTGGGCAAGGCCAAGCAATACGACAAGGCTGTTTCCGTTCTTCAAAAACTGGTGTCTTCGGCGAGGAGCGAACCGCAAGACAGGCTGCGTCTGGCGGCATTGCAACTGAGTGCTGACAAGCCAGCCGATGCGATTCAAACGCTCGAGCCTCTTTTGCAAGGAAGTCCGGATTCGAATGTGCTAGCACTCGCCGCCGAGGCGTATGAGGAGCAGAAGGACACGCCTCAAGCTGTAAAGCTACTGCATCAAGCGATCGTGCAAAGTCCGCAGGATGTGGATTTGTATCTTCAGTTCGCGGATATCTCCTTCGTGCATCAGTCATTCCAGGTCGGAATCGACATGATAAACGCGGGTCTCAAGCGGCAACCCAATGCCGCTGCGCTGTACATGGCGCGTGGAATCCTTTACGTCCAACTCGCGGATTACGATCATTCGGAGGAAGACTTCGAGAAGGCCGACCAGTTGGATCCGCAGCTTTCCGTCAGCGAGGTGGCTCGCGGAATGGTTGCGGAACAGCAAGATGACCTGGACAAGGCTCTTAGGGTCGTTCGATCCCGTCTGGTCAAACGCCCGAATGACGCGATGTTGCTTTACGTTGAAGCAGATATTCTCGTGCAGAAGAATCCCGATGTGGATAGTCCCGAGTTCAACGCGGCTGTGGCATCGGCTCGAAAGGCGGCGCAGCTTCAACCCGACCTTGTGTCGGCGCGTGATACGCTAGCCAAGCTATACCTGCAGGCTGACAAGAATCAGCTTGCGATGGACGAATCGCGAGCGGCTCTTCGTCTTGAACCTGAGGATCAGGTCGCGCTGTATCACTTGATAGTGGGCCTGCGGCGGACCGGAAACAAAACGGAGCTGCCGGCTCTGCTACAGCGTCTGGCTGAGTTGCGTCAGAAAGCCACGCGGGAAGAGGGCGAGCATAACCGCTACAAGCTGGTCGAACAGGCAGACCCAAAAGTGACACGAAAAGAGTAGTAGAAGACCAATCAGCCGCCAGCGGCCCAAACTAGCAATCACCTTCCATCTATGAGGATCACACGCCGTTCCTTTGTGAGTGCAACTCTCGGAGCCCTCGCGGGCGCAGCCAACCTCCCGTTGTACGCGCAGCAGCAAGGAATCGCCTCCCGGGGAGTTAAGGCGCAGGCGCGTCCGGCCCGCTCGGGACGCCCATTTAATGCGCATTTCGTCGATGTGGCGAAAGCCGCCGGCCTGCATCATCCAACAATTTATGGGGGAGTTGAGTCCAAGAAATACATTCTCGAAGCCAACGGATGCGGTTGCGCATTCCTCGATTATGACAACGACGGTTGGATGGACATTTTCCTGCTTTGCGGAACGAGATTAGAAGGGGCTCCGCCGGAAGCGACGAATCGGCTCTACAAGAACAATCGTGACGGCACCTTTACCGACGTGACCGAACGAGCCGGACTGCATGCTGCCGGGTGGGCGAATGGCGTGTGCATTGGTGACTACAACAACGACGGCTTCGAGGATATTTTCTGTACTTATTTCGGGCAGAACCGCCTTTACCGCAACAACGGCGACGGCACATTCACCGATGTGACCAAAGAATCGGGACTGCTGAATCCTGACACTCGCTGGGGTGCGGGTTGCAGTTTCCTGGACTACAACCGCGATGGTCACCTTGATCTCTTTGTTTCCAATTACATTCGTTTTGATCTGGAAAAGGCGCCTGTGCCGGGCGAGACCTCAACTTGTAATTGGAAGGGAGTTCCCGTGAATTGCGGTCCTCGGGGCTTGCCAACGGGACGTCATCTGCTCTATCGAAATAACGGCAACGGAACATTTACCGATGTCACAAAAGAAGCGGGAATCGCTGTGGCTACGGAAAGCTACGGAATGACCGTAGTAGCCGCAGATTTCGACGAAGACGGGTGGACCGACATCCTGGTGGCTTGCGATTCGACGCCCAGTCTCTTGTTCATGAACAATCATGACGGCACCTTTCGTGAGGAGGGCGTCGTTCGCGGCGTCGCCTTGAGTGATGACGGTATGGAGCAGGCCGGTATGGGTGTTGGTATCGGAGACTACGATCTCGATGGCCACCTCGATATCTTCAAAACTCACTTTATGGGAGATACATGCGGGATCTATCGCAACGATGGAAAGGGAAGCTTCGACGATCGGACTCGCGCCGCGAAGATTGGAGTCGAGACGCGATTCGTAAGCTGGGGAACCGGACTTGCCGACCTTGACAATGACGGCTATCCCGACATCTTCATCGTTACAGGGAGTGTTTACCCAGAAGTCGAACGGAAGCTCGCAGACTATCCCTACAAAACGCCGCGAATTCTCTTCCGCAACCTCGGCAATGGCACATTTGAAGAACTAGGCGATGAAAGCGGTGCGGGCGTGACCGACGCCCACTCCGGAAGAGGTTGTGCGTTCGGGGACTTTGACAATGACGGCGATGTGGACATTCTGATCGTCAATATGAACGAGCCTCCGTCTCTGCTGCGAAACGACTTATCCGGCAAGCAGAACTGGATCAAAGTCCAGTTGGAAGGCGTGAAGTCGAATCGGAGCGCGATCGGAGCGCGAGTGTTGGTTCACTACGGCACGAAAGTTCAGGCGCAAGCCCGATTAAGCCAGTCCAGTTATTATTCTTCGAATGATCCGCGGCTGCACTTCGGCCTGGGCGAATCCAACATTGTAGATATCGACGTGTACTGGCCCAACGGTTTGCGGGAGCAACTCAAGAAGATCCCAGCCAATCAGGTAGTGACCATTCGCGAAGGGGCCGGGGTTGTTCGTCAAAAAGACGGAGCCCGTTCCTGACCTATATTTGTTAAAGCACCGCAAGATACGAAGGGTTAGAAGTTCATTCCGGAGCAACCGTTTCCTCTAAAAAGCACTTGACAGTGTTCTTGCATAATGGTTATACATTATGCCCATAAGTAAACGTTTTCTCGAGTGGATTACGGACTCTAGGAACAGATTTAAATCCTCAGGCCGGCATTTCGCCGGAGTGTGTGGAGGGATCATGCCTCGAAGCATGCAGTCTCGTAGCTTTGTTTGCCTGTGCGCTGTTGTCTTTCTGATGGCGGCCACCTCATTTGCACAGTTCACTGCCAGCATTCAAGGCGTAGTGCAGGACCCGACTGGGGCGGGCGTGGCCAAGGCGACAATCACAGCCCACAATGTTGCCACGGGTGTGGCGCAAGTCACCACCAGTGATGATGGCGGCAACTATCGTTTCGTCAGTCTCGCTCCTGGCGGATACAAGATCACTGTCGAGGCCTCCGGGTTTGCCCGATCCGAGGCTAACGTCACGCTACTGACCGAGCAGAATCTAAATGTTCCGATTTCATTGAAGGTCGGCTCGGTGAGCGAATCAGTGATCGTCAGCACTGAAGCTCCTATCGTCGATACGGCCGACAGTCGCGTGCAAATGACGCTGGAGAATCAAGGTGTGGCTCAACTTCCCATCATTGGCCGAAACCTGGTCACACTGGTGACGATGGCTCCCGGCGTCTCCGGTCTGGGAACCAGCACATCGGGAAGCCCCGCCTCGGGAGTGGATAACTACTCCACAGAGGAGCAGGTCGATGCAAGCGCGAACGGTCAGGGTCAGAATAACAATCAGTATGTTGTCGATGGTCTCGACGTAACCAGCGGAATTCGCCAGGGCGTTCTCAATCTCACTCCGCAGCCGGAATCGATTCAGGAAACCAGCATCCAGGTGAATACGTTTTCTGTCGAACACAGCCGTGCTGCCGGCTTGCAAACGATCTTCACGACAAAGTCAGGGACGGATTCATTCCACGGTTCGGCGTCCGACTGGTTCAACTACCAGGGCATGTATGCCAATCAGCACTTCGTGAGTTCGAAGGAGTCTGGATACAAGCCATTCCACTCCAACAATATGGACTTCGCGGTCGGCGGTCCAATCATTCCTCATCACAACAGCTTTTTCTATTTCGCGGTTGAACCGTTGCGATCGTCGGCTAGCGCGGGAGGATTGGTGACGTTTGCGGATCCGCAGTTTATCTCCTTCGCGCAAACGACCTATCCAAACACTGTAGGAACGAAGGTTCTGAACACGTATCTTCCGTCTGGTGTGGGCGGAGTGACCGTACAGCAAACGGCGCAGAATGTTTTTGGGTCAGATCCAGGCGGATGTGGCACGACTGCCGGTCAGAACGGTGTACCTTGCACTTTGCCCATGATCGATCAGGGCTCGTTCGGAGCAACCCAAATCCGGAACGGGACCCAGTATTTTGCGCGAATCGATCAAGGTTTCAAGAAAGATCGAATTTACTTCAGCTTGTTCCGCACTCTTCTTTTGACAGGTGCGGCTTCACCCATGCCGCAATTCTCCGCGTTGAATAATACCTGGCAGGTTGCCGGCCAGGTGGGTTGGACTCACACGTTCTCGTCTTCGACGCTGAATGAGTTTACTGCGGGACAAAGCCGAGTAGAGGGCGTGTTGGGGAGTGGAGCGAAGGACTACACCGTCCCTTCGATCTCCGTGAATGGAATCAATGCAGATGGCGGCATGGCCTATGGTGTTGGATTTGCACAGGGCGATTTCATCCAACACAACTATCACTGGCGTGACGTGCTCTCGCATGTCCGCGGAACTCATACCCTGAAATTCGGGTATGAAGGATGGTACGGGGATGACGTCGAACCCTTCCAGGGCCCATGGTCGCAGCCGAAATTTTCGTTTAACAATCTGCTGACTCTGGCGCAGGATGCACCGACGAACGAGAACGGCATCTACTACAACCCGTCGACCGGAACTGAGCAGCTCTGGAGTTGGGACGCGGCGTCTAGAACTTTCGGAGTATTCGTGGAAGACACATGGAAAGCCAGGAAGAATCTAACGGTGACCCTGGGACTCCGTTATGACGACAGCGGCAATCCGTGGTCTAAGAGTCCGACAACGGTGTTTGGAAACTTCTATCTCGGCACGGGCGATAGTCAGGAGCAGCAGATTGCGAATGGGTACGCTAAGGCTACGCACAATGCCTTGCTTCACTCGGTAAACAACTTGTTCAGCCCTCGTATCGGTGTTGCCTGGGATCCGACTGGCAACGGTGATTGGGTGGTTCGTGGCGGCTTTGGAATCTACAACAACTGGCTGACGTCGGCCAATGTGCAGGAAGAATTCCGCGGGAGCCCTCCAGGCGAAGTTTCACCGACCTTTTTCGCCGGCGGCACGGCGAGTGCGCAAGCTCCTATCTTTGTCCTCGGAACGGGAAACAAGCCGCCGTTCGGGTTCGTCTTCCCGACGTTCGGGCCAGGAACAGGTCCCAATCCTCAATCCGGAGGCGGCCTCAATGCCCAAGGCGGAGTGGTGGGTGCTGGGTTCTCCATTGGTGGCATCAATCCGCTGCTGAAGTCTCCGAAGTCCGACATCTGGTCCCTCAGCGTGGAGAAAAGAATCAGCAAGGTGTTCGCCGCGACCGTCGGCTATAGTGGGTCGCATTCGTACGACATCGTCGGCAACGGTAATGCAATCGGACTTGTGTCCTACGGTGTGGATATCAATGTCGTGCCTGGAGATCTGATCACGCACGAGAGTATTGCTCCCACGAGGCTGAATCCGAGTTTCGGTTCAATCAGCTTTGCGGACAATAACCGTTATGCCAACTACAACGGCGTGTTCTTCGACATAAAAGGGAAGTTCTCCAGAGGATTCCTGGACTTCTCATACACGCGTTCCGCGTCGAAGGATGACGGATTGGCGTATCCAACGCCGACTAATCCTGCACAGTACTACGCGCCGTCAATCTTCGACGTGCCAAACCGGTTCTCATTCACGTTCAACTACTCGCTTAAAGGGTTGAACAATGGGAGAGGAGCGGTGGGCTATCTCACTCGTGGCTGGGGAATCAGCGGTACGACCATCTTCCAGTCCGGATATCCGCTAACGGCCCAGAATACGAACGGATACGCGCCAATTTGTCAGGACACATCATCGACTGCTCCCGCTTGTCCTTCGCTCGCCAATCCTGCGGTTGGATATGCACCAGGTAGTGGTGACTACAACGCGGACGGCAACAACTTCGATTATCCCGATGCAACTAGTTATCACCAATCCACAGACAACAAGGCTTG
>Ga0335079_10000278_pt1 | contig 59619 bp, 51 predicted proteins | sample Lox_Sample_33_FD_206719 | JGI IMG/M metagenome (GOLD analysis project Ga0335079, IMG submission 206719) | Soil microbial communities from Loxahatchee National Wildlife Refuge, Florida, United States - Lox_Sample_3.3 | ecosystem: Environmental > Terrestrial > Soil > Wetlands | place: USA...
GATTTTCGGCGCGCACTTGCTCCGTGGTACTGCAAGGGTCCTCCTCGCCGAGCCAAATGAGCGCGCTTCGCACCCAATCGCTCCACATCTCGAAACTACCGAGCGACTGCCTCTTCCGGGGACGCCCCGCGACGTGGTAGGCACGGAGGATGGTCAGTGCTGCGATGAGGTATCGTCCTCGGTCCCTGCGGATCAAGTCGAGTGGATGCGAGTCAAATTTTCGCGTCTCCGGTCGCTCCACTCCGGGATCAAGCCGGCAGAGCATGGTACGTCTCACCATGTCGCCTCGAAACTCGAGATTATTTCCGGTGGCAGTGATGAGGCAGTTGAGGGGCAGTTGTAATAGCTTTGATTTACCGAGCACCCGAATGCTTCCAACCGACTGCGTCAGGATGATGCAAAGCTGCTCTCCCCCGAGCGGCTGCTCGACATTGTCAATCGCGATGGTACCGTATCCAGCGATCAGCGCTGAACCAAGACGCTTCTCCAGCTCCTCCTCATTTTTTCCCGGAGCAATGACCGCCGCCTGGTGGCCTTCAGCAATCGATGCCGCTATATCCACGAGCAGGGTCTTTCCAGAGCCCGCTACCGGAGCAGAGAATGCGTGCATCGGCGCGGTCGGTAGAGACCTTCGTATGCAAGCGGTCAGGATTGTCGAGAGCGCGACCGCTCTATCTGCCCGCGTGAAGAAGGGAAACCCGCAGATTAGCTCGTCCAATACCTTTTGCGCGGTGCGGGCGTTATCGATTGTGGGCTCTGCGGGTACAGGCCCATATGCTGTCCCTTCCGGCTCGAATAAGAGCCTGGTTTCCAAGTCGTACCCGGGCTTGTCGAGAATGCTGCCATCGGGCCGCAGTGTTGGTGCAGAGATGATTCCGGCGAGCATTGGTAGGTTCCACTCGCCAATGCGCCCTAGGTACATTTGCGCGAGGTCACGAGGAAAGTCCGTCGGACGCCAGTTCCCGTTTCTATAACGATAAAACCGTGCAGCGCGCGTCATAAGGTCAACCATCAAGGCCGGGTCGACCGGCGCCAATGTCAGGCCGTTAGTTTCCCTCTGGTCTGCGACAGCGATCTTTGATGGAACAGCCCTTACTAGCGTGCTTCCCCGCTGATAGACGCCTCCTGCCGCTATCAATGCTCGTTCTGCTTCGTCAATAGCGCGCGGCGCATCGCCGTCATGAATGTGAATTTCGGGTAGCTTAGCTCGTTCGGCTTGGTGCCGCGCCTTCTCCACGGTATCGCTGTTCAGGTTGATCTCGGCAGCCGCTTTCTCGAAAGCTGCGGCTACGGCATCCTTGAAGCCATATCGCCGAGCCGACTCGTAGATGAATTTGTAGCCAAGCTCACTGTCGTAGATGCTCTCCCACTTCTGCATGACGCCGTCAGCAGTGTTATCCGGGTACTGCGCGCACCAGGGCTGCACATGCTCGGATAGGAAGGCGTAATCGCCGCCGCACGCTGCCTTGAGCGCGCAGAGATGTTTGAACCAGGTGTCATAGTTGAGCTGTGCACAGGGAATGACCTTCAGCGCAGCAGCCAGCATGGCCTGATCGTCGGCAATCAAAGATTCGTCGCCGATCTTCTTTCGCGTGCCTGATCCGTTGCCACCCCCGCTTCTTTCGCGCACCACGCCGCCAGCTTTGGCAACAGAGATCGACAAGCCATCGAAAGCTGCCGTGATGACTTCAGCTTCCTTCTTCGGAATATGTTTGAACCAGTCGATCACGACAGCAGATCGATCAAGGTTTGGACGGTTTTTGCGCGCTGCCACATGCGCCACTGGTAGGGAAATCCACTCGGATGCATACCGCAGACCAGGTATTGCTGCCCGTCGCCCAACAGCTCGATCACTCCTGCGGCGCTATCGCGTCTCTCATAGGTTAGGCGCTGCTTGGAAATGGGCGTCGAGCTGAGCGGCACCAGCACGCGAGCGCTGTTGGCGCGATAACGTATGGGCATTGTTTTCTCGCCGAGCCCTTGGCTGAGATCGTCCAACACCTGCTCAACCAAGGCCACGTCCGTATCTTCGTCGATGTCGATCGCGGGGAAGTGCTTGGCACGCAGCCCAACGTTGGCGTTGGGCCACGTGTCCCAGACTTCGGCGTCCGCACGGGTGAATACCCGGCTCGTCCAGTCCGCCATTCCCACCCAATCATCCGTCTGCGGATGGTAGACGCCGGGAATCTTGCCCAACCCGCGCGCCGGATCGATCGCGCTGGTAGGGCTCAGGCGGCCGTTCCAGGCGATGATGGGGATGACTTCGGGTCCGAAGAAGTCGAAGAGTTCTGTGAATTTACCCATGGCGGGCCACTTTTACTGAAGTTTGATGTTCATGGTCGGACGCAACTTCACCCTGGTACCGAGCGATTCCCTCTGTCTGCGTTAGCTTTGCAAAATGCGCCACGAGCGCGGCCTTACTGGCCACCCATCGGCCTCCTATCTTTCCTGCTGGAAGCCGGTGCTTTTCGAGTGCGTGGAAGGCTTGTCGCTTCGTGAGATTGCAGTAACGAGCGATCGCAAGAACGCCCCACAGCAAATCAAGTTGAGTTTCGTCACTCGTCATTTTTAAGCTCCATGTAAGGGACACCGGACATTGCTTGTCTCTCACGGTCAAAAAAAAGAGCAAAATCTACCTCATCCAGCGGAAAATGGTCGTGAGGTTCACGACTATCGCGCTGATGCCGTCACCGAGCCGTCCTTTCTTTTCGAGGATTTCGTCAGGCGTAGTGAGGTAAACCATGAACAGGAAATCCGGGGGGAGCTCTGGAAGCAGCTTGTAGTCGCAGAAAAGATAGACTTCGGCACTGCCGCTGATCGCTGCTCGCCATAGTTTGCCTTGTCCTGGTATCGCCTCCAGACTTATTGCCTGCAGTTCCCTGCTGATTCCCTTCAGGAGGCCGATTGGGATTCCCATTTCGGCGAGTTCAAGGAGCACGGCGCCGAGATACGCAGTCTCAGCTCCATAGCGTCGATGTCGCCCTGCTCCGGTGTGTTTCTGACCCTCCGGCAGGAGCACACCCTCCGCCGTCCAATAGCGAAGCTGACGGACGGCGTCCGTCTTCCAGCCAGTGGGCCGCTTGCGCCCGATCAAGTCCGCAAGCTCGGAAACGGTGTAAGTTTCGTTCATAACGAAACCAGCATAGGGACAAAGAGTGTCCCTTGTCAACTCACCTAGCGCTTGGATGAGTGTGTGCGAAATTCGGAACGGTGTTCGTAGAAGGATCGATCCCGACGAGGTTGGACCGTGTGAAACTTACCAGATTCCAGGAGGATCCAATCGCGGCCATGTCGCATGCTTGTCGCAAGGAATAGCCGGCACTCCTCTGAACTCCTTGGAAATGCGTGTATTTTCCTGCAGCAAATTGCGACAAGAAAAGCCTGCCGCGACGGGTGGATACTGTGTCATAAGACATTGATTTATAATGTGGAGGTTTGGTAGCGGGGGAGGGATTTGAACCCCCGACCTTGGGATTATGATTCCCCTGCTCTAACCAACTGAGCTACCCCGCCACCGTATGTTCCCGATAATTGACGTGATCAACCCCGGCCACGGGGCTCGACGGCAACCGCGGCAAGGGACGCGAATTAGCACCAAGGCGCCGGTAAACGCAAGGGTGCGCATCGATGAGCCAAGGCGTTCTCGGCGATCCTCGCCCGGACCTATTCGGCGCGCCCTGCGAAGGCGAGCTCCTTGTCGAGCCTGCGGTCTTGCGCCGTGGTGTCCTGGCGCACGCGCGCATTTTGGCGCTCCGCCCGGCGTTGCGCCCACCATCGCAGAAACTCGCCCTGTCTGGAAACGCCGCACCGCGCGGCGAACCAACCAACCGCGCGGCCGATAAAATGTCGAAACAACTCATCCTCCGGCGAGACGATCACCTCGACGCTCTGACGCGCGCAACTGACCGAACGAGTACCGATCAGTACCGGCCGGCCCGCGCGCGATCCGCGATGTGGCTCTTGAGAGGGAGCGGCTAGCCTCATTCCACCAGCGTCGGCTCGCGCGCGGCGGGGTTTGCGTTCGCCGGGGTTTTGAGAATCCAGCCGCCGCCGAGAACCCGGCTTCCCTCATAGAACACACAGGCTTGGCCCGGGGCCACGCCGAATCCGGGCCCATCGAGCGTGATCGTGCCCGCGCCCTGTTCGTCGAGTGTCAGCGATGCCGGGACCGGCGGCTGCGCCGAGCGCAACTTGACCGCGACCGGCCGCGCGCGGACCGGTGTCGTTTCGCCCATCCAATTGACCTCGCCGATCGGCACATGACGCACGGCGAGAGCCGCCTGAGGCCCGACTACTACCTGTCGCCGCTCCGAATCGAGGCGCACCACATAGAGGGGCTCCGCCGCGGCGATGCCGATCCCCTTGCGTTGACCCACGGTGTAGTGGACCACGCCTTGGTGCCTGCCGAGCACGCGGCCGCGCTCGTCCACGATCTCGCCGGGCTCCGCCGCTTCGGGCCGCAAGCGCCGCACCAGCGCGCCGTAGTCGCCATCAGGAACGAAGCAGATGTCCTGGCTGTCGGGCTTTTCCGCAACAGGCAGCCCAAAGTGCTGCGCGAGCCGCCGTGTCTCCGTCTTCGCAAGGTCGCCGAGCGGAAAGCGCAGAAGCTCGAGCTGCGCGCGCGTGGTCGCGAACAAGAAATAACTCTGGTCGCGCGCGGGGTCGGAGGCCCGGTGCAGTTCAGGCCCGCTGCCACCGACAACGCGCCGCACATAGTGCCCAGTCGCGAGCGAATCGGCACCAAGGTCGCGTGCTAGCGCCAGCAGATCGCGGAACTTGATACGTTCGTTGCAGCGGATGCAAGGGATCGGCGTCTCGCCGCGCGCATAGCTCGCGGTAAAATCGTCTATCACCTGCGCGCGAAAGCGGCTTTCGTAGTCGAGCACGTAGTGAGGAATGCCAAGCTTCTCCGCAACGCGCGCGGCGTCATAGATATCCTGCCCCGCACAGCAAGCACCCTTGCGGCCACTCGCCGCGCCATGATCGTAAAGCTGCAAAGTTATGCCGACGACCTCATAACCCTCGTCTTTGAGCAGGGCCGCAGCAACAGAGCTATCGACGCCCCCCGACATCGCCGCCACGACCCGCGTCGCGGCGGGCGGCTTCGCAAGCCCGAGTGAGTTGAGCTGCGGCGCCACGGGGGTCAGTCGCCGCTCATCATATTGCGGGATCCCTGCGGCAGCGTGACGGTGAGCCCGTCCAACTCCTCGGTAATCAGAATTTGGCAGCCAAGCCGCGACGTACGGGTCAAACCGAAGGCAAGGTCGAGCATATCCTCTTCGTCTTCCGTCGGGTCCTTCAACAGATCGAACCACTCGGAATCGACGATCACGTGACAAGTCGAGCAAGCGAGCGAACCCTCGCAAGCGCCCTCGAGGTCGATGTCATTGCGATGCGCGATTTCCAGCAGCGATAGCCCGATCGGCGCGTCAGCTTCACGCCGAGTCCCGTTGCGTTCGATGAAGATCATCTTCGGCATCGTCGATTCCTGCTCAGCAAATAACGGTCGAGAGCCGCGCGGCCAGGTCCTCGGCGAGCATCGCCGCGCCGAGCGCCGCCGCCGCACGCCCATCGGCTCCGTGGACCACAGCCGCCGCCGCCGCGCGCGGGATCAGGCGAAGCACCGTCAGGCCGATCGCCGCAGCGGCGGCATCGATCGCGGCAGCGTCGATGTCGTCACCGGCGATCACCGCATGGGTCACCGGCCGCGCAAGCGCCTGCTCGGCACGCGCCTTGAGCGACCCCAGCAGCATCGCGGCGTCGCCATGCTCGGACCAGGTTGCTCCATCGCGCCCGCGCAACAGCTCCGCATTGCCGCCGACGGAAACGGCAACCGCGCCGGCAAGATCAATGCCGACCGCCGCACCCGGGCCCTCGCCCTGGAGCGGCGCGCCCTCGGGCTCCTCGATCTGAAACAGCTTCATGAGCGGGTGTTACCGGCGACAATAAGCCGCACGGCCTTCAAACGTGGAACGATTCGCCGCAGCCGCAACGCCCCTTCTCGTTGGGATTACGGAAGGTGAAGCCCGACTGCAGCTTGTCCTCGACGTAGTCCATCTCCGTTCCGATGATGAACATGGTGGCCTTCGGATCGATCAGCACGGTGACGCCCTTGTCGCGCACCACCTCGTCGAACTTGCCCTGCTCGTCCGCGTATTCCAGCGTGTAGGTGAGTCCCGAGCAGCCGCGTGAGCGCACGCCCACGCGGATACCGACCGCTGGCTTCCCGCGTTTCGCCATCAGCGCCTGAATTCGCGCGGCCGCGGCATCGGTGAGCGTCATTGCCTGTTTAAGCGCCATGGTCACGGACTCCTCGCTTCCAACACTTTAGATATAGCCACTGGCCGAGCGGCCGCAACCCCAAGGCTGCGCGCCGCACTGGCAAGTGCCTCGATCACTTCCGGTATCTCCGCCTCGCGCGTGAAACGACCGAGGCCGATGCGGATGCTCGCTTGCGCGAGAACATCCGAGACGCCGAGCGCGCGTAGCACATAGGAGGGTTCGACCTCGGCCGCGGTGCAGGCCGACCCGGTCGAAAGCGCCAGGCTCGGACAGGCCGCTATCAGATCAAGCGCCGAAACGCCGGGAAAGCATAAGTTCAGATTGCCCGGCAGACGCCGCAATGCGTCGCCATTCAGACGAAGCTCGGGCACCCGCGTCTTGAGACCAGCCAGCAACCGCTGGCGCCAGATGGTAAGACGCTTCGCTTCCTCGGCCATCTCCTGTTGCGCCAACGCCGCCGCGGCACCGAGCCCGACGCAAAGCGGCGTCGGCAAAGTGCCGGAGCGGAGCCCCCGCTCCTGCCCGCCGCCGTCGATTAACGGCACCAGCCGGGCTCGCGGGCGTCGCCGCACATAAAGAGCACCGATCCCCTTCGGTCCATAGATCTTGTGACCCGAAACCGACAACAGGTCGATCCCCATGGCATTCACGTCGATCGGCATCTTGCCGACGGCCTGAGCGGCATCGCTGTGAAAAAGCACGCCGCGCGCGCGGCAGAGCGCACCGATTTCGGCGATCGGCTGGATCACACCGATTTCGTTATGCGCCGCCATCACCGAGACCAGCACTGTCCGATCGTCGATCGCTCGATCGAGCGCACTCAACTCAAACAGCCCGTCGCCGCCCACAGGCAGAGTGGTCACGCGAAAACCCTCGCGTTCGAGGGCGCGCGCGCTTTCCAGCACGCATTTGTGCTCGGTCGGGAGCGTCACCAGACCGTTTCGGCCATCGCGGCCGAAGCGAAGCGCGCCCTTTAGCGCCAGATTGTTCGATTCCGTGGCACCCGAGGTGAAGACGATCTCGCGCGCCTCGGCGCCGATCAGCGCCGCCACTTGCGCGCGCGCTGTTTCAACCGCTTCCGCGGCCTCGCGGCCATAGGCATGGGTTACCGAACCCGGATTGCCGAACTTCTGCGTGAACCAGGGAAGCATCGCTTCAAGGACGCGCGGGTCCGTCGGCGTCGTCGCCTGGTAATCGAGGTAGATCGGCTCACTTTGCGCAGCGGGAATCATGCGGCCTCCGCGCGCGTGCGCCTATAGAGCGCGCCCCACGCGTCCACCAACCGCTCGATCGACGCAACATCCGTGCTCCAGCCGAGGCTGATGCGGATCGCGCTTTGCGCCTCCTCGGGATCGACGCCCATGGCCGCGAGCACGTGGCTCGGGCGCACCTTGCCCGAAGAGCAGGCGGCCCCAGCGCTTACCATCACCCCGGCGAGATCGAGCGCCACCACCTGCGTCGCCGCTGCGATGCCGGGCATCGTGATGCAGAACGTGTTGGGGAGCCTCGGCGCCTCGGCACCAAAGACGCGCGCGGCCGGCGCGATATCGACTAGTTGTGCCGCCGCCCTGTCGCGAAGCCGCGCAATCTTTTCACTGTCGCGATCGTCTCGAGCAAGTTCGGCCGCAACGCCGAATCCAATGATGCCCGGCACGTTCTCGGTGCCGGCGCGGCGTCCGCGCTCCTGTCCGCCACCGCGCAGCAGCGGCGTCAACGCGAGATCGCGACCCAATACCAATGCACCCACGCCCTGCGGGCCGCCGATCTTGTGCGCCGAGAGCGTAAGCAGATCGACGCCGAGCGCATCGAGCGAAACGGGGATCTTGCCGGCTGCCTGGATCGCGTCGCAATGCAGCAATGCACCGTATCGGCGCGCGATTGCAGACGCCGATGCCACGGGCTGAATCACGCCGGTCTCGTTGTTGGCGAGCATAAGCGATACCAGCGCCGGCGGTTTGGTCGCTGCCAGCAGCCGCTCCAGCGCACTGAGATCGACGAGGCCACTCGAATGCACGGGAATGGAAATGGCGTCGGCCGCGGCCTCTCGTACGGAGTCATGCTCGATCGCCGAGACAAGAACGCTTCGATGCGAGGAGCCGAGGAGCGCCAGATGGTTGGCCTCGGTGCCTCCGCTGGTGAAGACCACATCCTCTGCGCGTGCGTCGACCAGCGCCGCAACCGCCGCGCGCGCGCGCTCCGTCGCATGACGCTGCGCTCGTCCCCACCGGTGGACGGACGAAGGATTGCCACAGCATGCGAGCGCCAAGCTTATTGCGCTCGCGACCTCGGACCGCATGGGGGCCGTGGCATTCCAATCGAGATAGACAGCGTCGGTCATGGCGTGGTCGCTGGCCGCAAGCCTACTGCGCGGCGATGGCGCTGGTCTCGGAAGGAAGGCGGACCGGCTCTTTCAACGTCACGCCGCTCCGGCCGAGCACGCGACCGTCGACCACGTCGGCAAGCGTGACCGAGCTCAAAAACAAATGAATCTGATTGCCAAGTTCCTCCCAAAGGTCGTGCGTCAGACATCGGCTCTTGTTGCCGCGGCAGCCGACCGGCGCGCCTGGCGAACAGCGCGTCGCGCGGATGGGTTCGTCAACCGCCAGGATGATGTCGGAAATGCGCGTGTCGTTCGCACCATGCGCCAGCAGATAACCGCCGCCCGGGCCACGCACGCTCTTGACCAAACCGCCCGCGCGCAGCTTCGCGAAGAGCTGTTCCAGGTACGACAGCGATATCTCCTGCCGCTCGGCGATCTCGGCAAGCGAGATCGGCTCGCCGGTGCCATGCTTCGCCAAATCCACCATCGCCATCACGGCGTATCTGCCTTTGGTACTGAGCTTCATGGCTGGTCCTCGACTAGCTCTTTCGTCGCGCGCGCTCAACGGGCTCCCCGCTGTCGATCGGCAGCGGGAGCGGCGCCCGCTCGGTTTCGACCTGGCGCTCCACCTCCGTGACCCGTGCGCGCAGCCGATGCACCTCATCGAGGAGCCCGCTGATCGCACGCGCCACCGGATCAGGGACTTCATCGCAGGGCGTGCCGTACGGAAGGAACGCGTCCACATGCCCCGCGGATTCGACCGGCTTGGGCGCCCCCACGGGTTTGGCGGGAATTCCAACCACGGTTATCCCGGGTGGAACCTCCGTCAGCACCACCGCATTGGCTCCAACGCGGGCACCGGCACCGACGGTGAACCCACCGAGTATCTGCGCTCCCGACCCGACAATGACGCCATCCCGCAAGGTCGGATGACGCTTGCCTTGATGGAGGGAAGTGCCCCCCAAAGTCACCCCCTGGTAGAGCGTCACATCATCGCCAATTTCGGCGGTCTCCCCGATCACCACGCCCATGCCATGGTCGATGAACAGGCGCTGACCGATTTTGGCCCCCGGATGGACCTCGATGCCGGTAACCATCCGGCCCAAATGCGAAATGAACCGTCCTAGCAGCAACCACCCCCGCTGCCAGAACCAATGCGCCAACCGATAAAACAATATTGAGTGGAAACCTGGATAACACAACACAACTTCCAGCCGAGATTTTGCAGCCGGATCGTGCTTCAGAACGGTATCAATCTCTTCCTGGAGGTTTTTCAAGAGCATGAGAAACACTCGTGATATGATGCTGCGCTGCGCTGCCAGTGGAACGGTTGCGACGCTCCGGACCTTCGCGGCAGCGTGTATTTAGGAATTCCGACTAGGCTGGTCAAGAATAAAGGGCTGATGATGCCGACACTTGCGTCGAAATGCCGAGTGGGCCACTGGGACTTGGGGAGGCCCCAAGACCCGGAACGAAGAGGTCGTCCCCTCGATGCCTGAGGTGATTATAAACGGCCCGGAAGGTCGGCTCGAGGGTCGCTATCACCACTCGAAGCAGCAGAACGCACCCATCGCCCTGCTGCTGCACCCGCACCCCCAGCACGGGGGTACGATGAACAACAAGGTCGTCTACACCCTTTACCACGCCTTCGTTCGCCGTGGGTTCTCGGCACTGCGCTTTAATTTTCGCGGCGTTGGCCGCAGTCAGGGCAGCTTCGCGCGCGGCGAAGGGGAGTTGGCCGATGCCGCCGCGGCGCTCGATTGGCTGCAAGGCTACAACCCCAACGCGTCTGCTTGCTGGATCGCCGGATTTTCATTTGGCGCCTGGATCGGGATGCAGCTTCTGATGCGTCGGCCGGAGATCGACGGGTTCATCTCGGTGGCGCCGCCGGCCAACCTCTACGATTTCGGTTTCCTCGCGCCCTGCCCCTCCTCGGGCCTGATCATCCACGGCGACAAGGATCAGCTTGTGCCGCTGGAGTCCGTGCAGAAGCTCATCAACAAGCTGATGCACCAGCGCGACATCACCATCGACTTCCGCCTGGTGAAGGGCGCCGATCACTTCTTCCAGAACCGCCTGGAGGAGCTCGACGAGGAGGTCGAGGAATACCTCACCAAGAAACCGCGCCCCAGGGTCGCGGCGGGGGGAAGGTAGGGGAGCTGTCAGACTCCCGCCAGAACCGGCGACTGAGAACTGACGACCGAAAACTGACAACTAGTCCGCGAACGGATCGCGGACCAAAATCGTGTCGTCGCGCTCGGGGCTGGTGGAGAGCATCGCCACTGGCGCCTCGATCAGCTCCTCGACACGGCGGATGTACTTAATCGCGGTCGCCGGCAGATCGGCCCAGGAACGGGCGCCGCGCGTGCTCTCTTGCCAGCCCGGAAACGTTTCGTAGACCGGTTCGACGGCGGCCTGCGCGGAGCTGCTTGCGGGCAAATGATGCAGCGCTTCGCCGCGGAGTCGATAGGAGGTCGCGACCTTGATTTCATCGAGGCCGTCGAGCACGTCGAGCTTGGTGAGCGCAATTCCGTTGATGCCCGCGACCTTGATCGCCTGACGCACCATCACCGCATCGAACCAGCCGCAGCGTCGCTTGCGTCCGGTGACGACGCCGAACTCCCGCCCCCGCTCGCCCAAGCGCTGTCCCACTGCGTCGGTCAGCTCGGTAGGAAAGGGCCCGCTGCCGACCCGTGTCGTATAGGCCTTGGTGATACCGAGCACGTATCCGATTGCCGAGGGACCTATGCCCGCGCCGGCCGCCACCTGGCCCGTCACCGTGTTGGAGCTGGTGACGTACGGGTATGTGCCGTGATCCACGTCGAGCATCACTCCCTGCGCCCCCTCGAACAGGATGCGTTTTCCCGCGCGCCGCACCTCGTGGAGCCGCTCCCAGACGCGGTCGGAGTAGGGAAGCACTTTGGGTGCGACCTCGATCAAGGACTGCAGCAGCGCCGCGCGGTCGACTTCGGCGGCGCCCAGGCCACGCAACAGCGCATTGTGATGCAGCAGAACCTGATCCAGCTTGAGCGGCAGGCTCTCCGGTTCCGCAAGATCGCACACTCGGATCGCGCGCCGCCCGACCTTGTCCTCGTAGGCGGGACCAATGCCGCGTCCGGTGGTGCCGATTTTATAGGGACCGCGAGCCGCTTCGCGCGCGCGATCGATCTCGGCATGCGACGGCAGGATCAGCGCCGCGTTCTCCGCGAGCTTGAGATTGGCCGGCGTCACTTCGATGCCCTTGGCGCGCATGCCGTCGATCTCGCGCACCAGCGCCCAGGGATCGACCACGACCCCGTTTCCGATCACCGAAAGCTTGCCACCCCGCACCACGCCCGAGGGCAGCAGGCTCAACCGATACTCGACGTTGCCGATCACCAGCGTGTGGCCGGCGTTATGGCCGCCCTGAAAGCGCACCACCACGTCGGCACGCTCGGAGAGCCAATCGACGATCTTGCCCTTGCCCTCGTCGCCCCATTGGGCGCCGATCACCGCGACATTCGCCATGAATTCACATCGCCTCCGACATTCCTCACAATCCGCTTCGCCCGAACAGCGCTTTAACGGCGCGCAAGCCGTCTATGAGCGTGCCGAACCCACGATTTTCCCACCCTCGAGCCGGTGGCCGCAATCGAGCCGCAGCGCCTCGGCCGCAGCATCGGGAACCGGCGCCAGGCCTGCCACGGTGATCCAGCCTTCTTCCCGCAGCCGGCGAGCCTCATTGGGACCGGTGCCCCAGGGAAGATAAAGACGCCGCGGGGCGGATTGCTCCGGCAGAACGCGCAGGATCGTGTCGCTGTAAAGCGTGACGCCGGTCGCGTTCTCCCCTTCGCCGTTGCCCGTGCGATAGCGGCCGCCGCGTCCCAGCTCCACTCGCGAACCGCGCGCGAAGAAGCTGAAGCTGATGCCGGTGTGATACTCAAACCCGCGATTTTCCACGGGATCGACGGTGACCCTGAGGCTGGGCAGCGCGCCATACAACGCCGTCACCACCTCGCGTAGCCTCGCGCGCTCGGCGTCCGCGGGGCTCGGCATCGGAAGCGCGTCGAGCGCCGCGAGCGCGGTTTCGGCGGCGCCAGCGCTCGCGATCAACTTTCTTAGAATCTCCGCCGCGCCCCCACCCACTGCCGCCACGGCCGCGACGTCCTTGTGGTCGAGCGCCGCACGGAGCCGGTCCCGCGCGGTCTCGGCGACGCCGAGCGCCGCCGTCACCGCCGGGACCAACGTCGGCAAGGTGAGATCGACCGAAAGGTCGGCGATCCCCAGAATCTGTAGTGCCTCGGCAGCGATCGAAATCACCTCGACATCCGCAGCCACTGAATCGGAACCGATCAACTCCGCCCCCACCTGCCCCACCTGACGCTCCGGCCGGATTTCGCTGCCGCGCGCACGCAGCACCTGGCCCGCATAGGAAAGGCGCAGCGGCCGCGGCGCCTTCGCAAGCCGCGTCGCAGCGATACGCGCGACCTGCGTGGTCACGTCCGCGCGCAGCGCGATCATGCGCTGCGAGATCGGGTCCATCAGCCGGAAGGTCTCGCGCGCCATGGCGGCGCCGGCGCCGCTCAACATGTTGTCCTCGAACTCGATCAGCGGCGGCTTCACCCGCTCATAACCGTGACTCTCCAACGCGGCCACCAAGCGCGCCACGACCGACGCCTCGATGCGCGCGAGCGGAGGCAGCAAGTCGGCAAAGCCGAGCGGCAACAGCGCGGGATGGAGGGTCTCGTTCATGGGCCGGGGAATAGACGGAATTCCTCGGCTCCGCAAACGAAAAGCCAAGCTCCACCCCACGCTTAATCTTTCGTGGAGCCTCGCTGCTGCCGTCGCCCGCCCGCGACGTCGCGCTTCAGCGCATTGACTTTCCTAGGCAATGCACAAGCGTGCAGCCCTTGGATCGTCGGCGGCCGTGTTGTTAGGGGGCCTAGCGCGCTTCGGTCCAGCTTTCGGAGAAGGCGAGCGCGCAAGTGCTGAACGGCCGACCCTCTCGCTGGCGCGGCCATGGGTGGCCTCCCGCAATGTCGCCGTTGTGGCTCAAGCGCGCACCCAACGCCGGGATCAGCACGGTGCAGACGCCATACTGCCGATCCGGTAGCTGGTTGGGAGCGGTGTGAATGAGCAGCGGCTCGCCGATCTGGTACCAAGTGAGCGCGATCTCCTCTTCATGGGCGACGAGCCGCTCGGTCCAGAAATCGCGGGCATCGCCCGATTTGGAGAAGGTCGCATCAAACGCCGGGATGCTCGTGTCCTTGAGCTCGGCGTTCAGCATCCCCTGGACCGTCGTCTGCAACCACCGCGCCATGGCGATGTTGTCGGTGAAGATGCGCCAGCGGCCGTGCGTCAGCTCGCTCTTGAGGTAGAGCACATGCCCGGGTCCCGCCGGACACAGGATGATTCGCCAAAAGCTCGCATCGGTACTGTTGGGATCGCCGTCCTTGGCGCTCAAGCGAATGAACGGATTTTCACCGGTGAGTATGAGGCGATGCGGATCGGCGATGGTCATGGTCGTCCCTCCGGGTTCTGTTCGGTCGAGAAGTTTGGCCACACGTACGCGGGAGATAACGGTATTTGTTGCGGGCAGCAAAGAAAAAACTGGTTACCTCGCATAATGCTTCCGTGCATACCTCGCTAATTCTCCGGCGGTATGCTGCTCGCCCATGACCGCGAGGCCCACGCCCTGCCGTGCGAGCCATTCCGCTTCCTCGGCACTGTGGGTGCGCGCGACCACTTCGATCGCGGGATTGGCGCGGCGCGCCGCGGCGAAAATGCGTCGCGCGGCGCTCTTGTCGGGAACCGCGATCACCAGCAGCCGAGCGCGCTCGGGCTCGGCCGCATCGAGCACTTCGGGCCAGGCTGCGTCGCCGTAGATCACGGGAACCCCGTCCTGGCGCAGCCGTTCGGCGAAATGCCAGTTCTGCTCGATGACGATGTAGGGAATGCCGTCGCTTCGCAGCGACGCTGCGACCACACTCCCGACGCGGCCATGTCCGACGATAATAGCGTGACGATCGAGCGCCGGCATCTCCGCGCGCGAGCGCGTCTCCCGCCTGCCCGTGTGCCAGGCGCGCAGGAGCGCGATGCGGTCCGCATGGCGGCTAAGCGCCTCGACCGCGCGGAACGTCAGCGGCTGCAGCAGGATCGAGGCCAGCGCCGCCGCGAGCACGAGATCGCGCCCCTCAGGGGGCAGTAGCCCGCGCGCGACCGCGGTCCCGCTCAGGATGAACGAGAATTCGCCGATCTGCGCCAACGCCGCGGCCACTTCGAACGCGGTGCGCGGCGCTGCGCGCTGCGCCAAGAGAATCAGCGCGGTCACGACTCCATTTCCAATCAGCACCGCCGAGACGGCCGCCGCGATGTGCAAGGGCTCGTGCAGCAGGCTCGCAGGATTGAACAGCATCCCGACCGAGACGAAGAACAGTACGGTGAAGACCTGCTGCACCGGCACCGACTCGCCGGCGGCCTGATGGCTAACGTCGCTGTCGGCGATGACAACGCCCGCGAAGAACGCACCCAACGCGAGCGAAACGCCGATCAACTCGGACGAGAGATAAGCGATTCCCAAAGCGGCCACGAGCACCGAAAGGCGGAACAATTCATGGGAGCCCTCGCGGGCGGTGCGCGCCAGCACCCAGGGAATCACCCGCCGCCCCAGCACCAGCATCACGACGGCGAACACCGCGACTTCGGATAATTTGAGCGTCAAAATTGCGACAGCCCCATATTCCGATCCGAAACCAGGCGGGCCGCCCGGTAGCATGATCAGAACCCCGATGACGATCAGGTCCTGCATTACCAGCCAACCCAGCGCGAACCGTCCGGCCTCGAGCTGAAGTTTGTTGCGATCCTGCAATCCGCGCGTCGCCACCACCGTGCTCGCGACCGCAAGACACCCCGCCAGCACCACCGCTTGCGTCGAAGTGAAGCCGATGAAGCGGCCGACACCGAAGCCCAGCACCGCCGACAGCGCGACCTGCAACAGCGAGCCCGGCACGGCGATGCGCCAGACCGCGGCCAGATCGCCGATCGAAAAGTGCAGGCCGACGCCGAATAACAACAGCGCCACGCCGATCTCGGCGAGGTCTTCGGCGATCTGCGGATCGGCGATGAAGCCCGGCGTAAACGGACCAACGACGATGCCGGCGAGGAGGTATCCCACCAGCGGCGGCAGCCGCAGCGCGTGCGCCAGCATGCCGCCCGCATAGGCGAGCGTCAGGCTCACGATGATAGTTGCGATCAGCGACGGCGCGTGTCCCACTGCTCCAGCATGCCTATGCGCCCGCCCTACGGCGAGCGCGCAGGACGATAGTCGACTAGCTCATGCGAAACGCATGCGGATTGTCCGGTGACCCGATCGTGACAAGACGGATGCTCCCTTTTCATGGCCGCCAAAAACAGTGGGGCGAACTGAAGGGGATTTGCTATAGGTTCTAGGGTAACGCATATTCTCAAAATAGGAGAATTCGGATTCTGTGACTGAAACCATACAAAAATTTGGCGGACCATGGTCATTGATAAAAACGGACGTCGTCGCGGCGTATTTGCAGGCCTTTTCGACCGCGTTGAAGCAGAAACATTTTAGGCGGGTATACATCGACGCCTTTGCGGGTTCTGGCACATTCACGTTTGATCAGGACGCCGCTCCTCTTCTTGATATCCACGAAGTCAATACTGCCCATTCTGGATCAGCGGCAAGAGCACTTGCCATCCAACCGCCTTTTGACGAACTTATTTTCATAGAACAACAACCTGAGAATGTCCTCGCGCTGCAAAAGCTAATCCAGGGACGCCCAGATGCCCAGATCGTCCCCGGAGACGCAAACCGAGAACTATTGCATATTTGCGATCGGAGGCTCTGGCGCCCCCGTAAGCGGCGGGGTGTGATTTTTCTAGATCCCTTTGGACTAAGCGTACAATGGTCCACGCTCGAAACGATCGCAAAAACAGAAGCTCTCGATCTCTGGTATTTGTTCTCCATCTCTGGCCTTTACCGCAACGTACCAATTGACATCAATCAACTCAGCCAAGACAAACGAGAAGCGATCACAAGAGCGCTTGGCGTCGAGAACTGGATCGAGACGTTCTACGAGAAGCAGCCATCAGGTCAAATGTCTCTGTTTGGGCAAGAGCCGGGCCCGAAAACTCGCACATTATCGGTCGACGGCATGGAAGGATTTGTGCATCGCCGGCTGGAAACGATCTTTCCATTCGTGGCCAGACCCAAACGCCTTTCTGGACCAACGAACGCGCCACTCTTCAGCCTCTTCTTTGCTGTCTCCAATCCCGACAGGCGGGCAATTGAACTTGCTAAGAAGATTGCAGAGCACATTCTGAAAATGGTCTAGAAGGAAACTCATCCCACGTTTGGCCATCGAGTTGTCGGCCCGTCTGCTTCTTATTTCTCCCACCCCACTGCTTGAAAAAGAATGCGGTGCCCACCAAGCGGCACGCAGAATGAATTTCCTTCACCCAGGCCGAGTCCATTTTTCGCGCCCGCGGGCCACTCTCGCCGCCCACTATTGCCCAATCAATCTCCGTTAAGTCGGCCTTCGCTACGCTGCCGAGCAAGGGCTCGAAAGAAACAAACCGAATAGCGGCTGGGATTCCGCGAAGCACATCAAGGCGCCAAAGATAGTGCGCACTTTCTACGCTAACTCCCAACCAGACATTCGGCAACGTGGGCAACGATCCGACCACAGTCGCCATGCGCTCGGGCCGCTTCGTCAAAATTTGATACGTATGCCTAGGCGTCGCGCCCATAACATCCCACGTTGCATGGATGAATTTAGGTGGTACAGCATCCTGAAATAGGTCCGACATTGAGTTGACGAATACCATTCGTGGCTTCGCCCAACGCAAAGGGGCGGATAGAGCGTTGCCGTCAAGGTGAACTTTGCCCGTCCATACCATGCGATTGCCGGATTTACGTGTGAGCTTCGAATATTTCTCCATGCCCATCGCTTCGAGCCGCGCAGCCATTCGCATCGCGTAACAGTTTGTGCATCCAGGCGAAAGAATCGAGCAACCGGCTATCGGATTCCAGGTCGCATCTGTCCACTCAATCGCGGATTCGGCCATCGGAGCACCGTCGATTCGAAAAAGAACATAACAAGAACACGCTAATTCGACAAGCAATTTGAAACATTCCGTTGGTGCCCGTCAAAACCGCAGCAGTTTTGCCTGTACCACGTGCGGGATGGTGCAGAGCTGGCTCAGCACCAGCTCGTCCATGCTTTGATCCACCTGCACGAGGCAGATCGCGTCCTCGCCCGGGGCCGTACGGCCCAGGTGGAAGCTCGCGATGTTGATCCCGGCCTCGCCCAAGGTACGACCGAGATTGCCGATGAACCCCGGTTTGTCCTTGTTGCGCACGAAGAGCGTGTTGGCGCCCAACTCCGCCTCCATCACCACGCCCTCGACCTCGGTGATGCGCGGCTTGCTGCCGCCGAAAAGCGTGCCGGCAACGGCACGCGTCGCATCGGATGTCGCTATCTCCACCCGTATCAGCGTGTGAAAATCGCCCTCGGCGCTCATGCGCGTCTCGCTGACGCGGATGTTGCGTTCGCGGCAGATCACCGGCGCGTTCACCATGTTGACGCTGTCGAGCTGCGGTGCCAGCAGCGCCGTCAGCACGATCGCGGTCAACGGTTTGACGTTAAGCTCGGCGGCGTGCCCCTCATACGCGATTCCGATCGCCTCGATCGGCGCTTCCGCGAGCTGGCCCGCGAAGCTGCCGAGCTGCTCGGCGAGTTTCAGATAGGGCTTGAGGCGCGCCGCGTCCTCCGCGCTCAGCGACGGCATGTTGAGCGCGTTGGTCACGGCACCCGCGATCAAGAAATCCGACATCTGCTCGGCGATCTGCAATGCTACGTTCTCCTGCGCCTCGGTCGTGGCGGCACCCAGATGCGGCGTCGCCACAACGTGCGGATGGCCGAACAGCAGGTTCTCCTTGGCGGGTTCGACCGGGAACACGTCGATCGCCGCTCCAGCCACCTGGCCGCCGTCGAGCGCCGCCTTGAGATCGGCCTCGACCACAAGGCCGCCGCGGGCGCAATTGATGAGGCGCACGCCGCGCTTCATCTTGGCGAACGCCTTGGCGTCGATCAGATTGCGCGTGGCGTCGGTCAAGGGCGTGTGCAAGGTGATGAAATCCGACCGCGCGAACAGCTCGTCCAGCTCCACCTTTTCAACGCCGAGCGCGAGCGCGCGCTCCGCGGAGAGGAAGGGATCATAGGCCACGACCTTCATCTTGAGGCCGAGCGCGCGGTCGGCGACGATCGCGCCGATATTGCCGCAGCCGATCACGCCCAGAGTCTTCCCAAACAACTCGACCCCCATGAAGCGTGCCTTCTCCCACTTTCCCGCTTGCGTCGAAACGTCGGCGGCGGGTATCTCGCGCGCGAGCGAGAACATCAGGGCAATCGCGTGCTCGGCAGTGGTGATCGAATTGCCATAGGGGGTGTTCATCACCACGATGCCGCGTTGGGTCGCCGCTGTGAGATCGATATTGTCGACGCCGATGCCGGCGCGGCCGACCACCTTGAGCAGGGCCGCGTGCTCCAACAGCTTGCGCGTAACCTTGGTGGCGGAGCGCACGGCGAGACCATCGTATTCGCCGATGATGCGGCGAAGCTCCTCGGGTGCGAGGCCGATCTTGACGTCGGTCGCGACGCCGCGCTGACGGAAGATTTCAACGGCGCGCGGGCTTAGCGCGTCGGCGATCAGAACCTTGGGCATGGGCGCGATCCTCAGGCCGCAGCGGCGCGGCGCAGCTCGCCGTAGGCCCAGTCGAGCCAGGGGAGCAAAGCCACGACGTCGCTCTCTTCCACCGTCGAGCCCATCCATATGCGCAGCCCCGGCGGTGCGTCGCGATGTCCCGCGATATCGAAGGCAACACCCTCCGCCTCCAGCATCGCCTCGATCTGTTTAACCGCCGCGCGCCGCACCGGCTCGTCCCGACGCCGGAACCAGTCATCGACAATCTCGAGGCAAACCGAGGTGCAGGAGCGCGTCGCCGGGTCCTTCGCGAGAAAGCGAACCCAGGGCGTGCGATCGACCCATTGGGCGATCGTCGCGAGATTGCGCTCCGCGCGTCCGATCAACACGCCGAGCCCGCCGATGCGCTCGGCCCAGCGCAGACCGTCGATCGCATCTTCGGTACAGAGCAGCGAGGGCGTGTTGATGGTCTCGCCCGCGAAAATGCCCTCGTTGAGCTTGCCCTTGGAGCGCAGCCGGAAGAGCTTCGGCAACGGCCAGGGCGGCATATATTGCTGAAGCCGGTCCACGGCGCGCGGGCTGAGCGCCAGCATTCCGTGCGCGGCCTCGCCGCCGAGCACCTTCTGCCAGGACCAAGTCACCACATCGAGGAGTGGCCACGGCAAATCCATCGCAAAGGCCGCCGAGGTAGCGTCGCAGATCGTAAGTCCCTGGCGCTCGCGCGCGATCCAGTCGCCGTTGGGAACGCGTACGCCGGAAGTGGTACCGTTCCAGGTGAACACCACATCGCGGTCGGTATCCACCTGGCCGAGGTCCGGAAGAGCGCCATAGGGCGCGCGGATCAGCCGCGTATCCGTGAGCTTCAGCTGCTGCGCCACATCGGCGATCCAACCTTCGCCGAAGCTCTCCCATGCAAGGAGATCGACGCCGCGCGCACCCAAAAGATTCCAGAGCGCGAGTTCAACCGCACCGGTATCGGACGCCGGCACGATCGCCAGGCGATAGTCGGCGGGAATGCCAAGGATCGCGCGTGAGCGGTCGATCGCTTCCTTGAGCTTGGCCTTGCCGACCTTGGCACGGTGCGAACGGCCGAGGCACGCGTGTTCCAGCGCTTGCAAGCTCCAACCGGGACGCTTGGCGCAGGGGCCGGACGAAAAATGTGGCTTGGCGGGCCGGGCGAGCGGCTTCATGGCTATTCCTTCCAGAATAGATGCGACCCGTTGGGGGGCCGTGTCCCGCCGAGCAAGCTAGGGAGCGCACCGCCTCCCGTCAATCGCATCCACCCAAAGAGTGCTGGCGGCATTGCGCCGCAGGCCAGTCACACCTTGCGCTTGGTGAGATGCATCGAAGTGAAGGTGATCACGTCCTCGCCCGCCTCGTTCTTGATGCAGAACTTGACGCGCATGATGCCGCGGTCGGGCTTCGAGCGTGACGGCGTCTTCTCCACGATCTCGAATTCGGTGTGGAGAGTGGTGCCGGGGCGGACCGGCCGCAACCAGCGCAGCTCGTCGAATCCGGGCGAGCCCATGCTGCAGGCTCGGAAAACCCCGGTCTCCAGCACCATGCGGAAGCCGAGCGTCAGCGTATGAAAGCCGCTGGCGATGAGGCCGCCGTAATTGCTCTCCTTTGCCGCCACCACGTCGATGTGGAAGGGCTGCGGGTCGTAGCGCATGGCGAAGTCGACAATGCCGCTCTCGGTCACGGTAATACCGCGGGAAACGAAGCGGTCGCCCACTTGAAAGTCGTCGAAGTAGCGGTCGGTCATCCCAGCACCGAGGCGATGGCGTCGCCGAGCTCCCGGGTCTTCGCATTGCCCCCGAGATCAGGCGTCTTCGGCGCCTTGGGGTCGGCAAGAACACGGGCGATTGCTGCCTCGATCGCGGCACCTGCTTCCGCCTCGCCCAGATGCGTCAACATCATCGCGCCGGACCAGATCTGGCCGATTGGATTTGCGATGCCCTTGCCGAAGATGTCCGGCGCCGAGCCATGCACCGGCTCGAACATCGAGGGCAGCTCGCCCTCGGGGTTGATGTTGGCGGATGGCGCGATACCGATCGAGCCCACCACCGCCGGCCCCAGATCGGAGAGGATGTCGCCGAACAGGTTCGAACCGACGACCACGTCGAACCAGTCGGGATGACGCACGAAATGCGCGGTCAGGATGTCGATGTGGTACTGATCCGTCTTGACCGCCGGATATTCCTTGGCGATCGCGGCGAAGCGCTCGTCCCAGTACGGCATGGTGTGAATAATGCCGTTCGACTTGGTGGCGGAGGTCACGTGCCTGCGGCGCTTCATCGCGAGGTCGAAGGCAAAGCGCATGATGCGGTCGCAGCCGCGCCGCGTGAACACGGTCTGCTGCATCGCCATTTCGAGATCGGTGCCGACGTAGAGCCGGCCGCCGATCTCGGAGTATTCGCCCTCGTTGTTCTCGCGGACCACGTAGAAATCGATCTCGCCGGGCTTGCGATCCCTGAGCGGCGTATCGACGCCCGCGAGCAAACGGATCGGCCGCAGGTTGACGTATTGCCGGAAACCGCGCCGGATCGGGATTAGCAGGCCCCAGAGCGAGACGTGATCGGGAACGCCGGGAAATCCGACCGCGCCCAGGAAGATCGCGTCATGGGCGCGGAGCTGCTCCAGCCCGTCCGCCGGCATCATGCTGCCGGTCTTTGTGTAGCGCTCGCAGCTCCAATCGAATTCGCGCCATTGAAGTCCGAAGCCGAAGCGGCGGCCCGCCGCGTCCAGCACCCGCATCCCCTCCGGCACCACTTCGCGGCCGATGCCGTCGCCCGGAATCGCCGCAATCTTGTAAGTCCTGGCCACGCCGCCTCCCCATTCCTTGAGGCCGCCAGCTTAGCGGAGCAAGGACGCGAGGCAAACCTCGGAGCAAAATCCTCGGAGCAAAATCGATACTCGAGACCATTCGAGTGCCATTGCCTTACCAGGGCTCCTGCCCCGCCGCGCTGAAGAAGCCGCCCGTGGGTCCGTGATCCGGCAAGAGCGCCAGGCGGATCGCCGCGGCCGCCCCCTCGGGGATCGTCTGGTGGCCGCGGTGATCGTTGAGATCGGTGGCGGTGAAACCGGGATCCGCGGAATTGACCTTGATGCCGCTGTCCTTGAGTTCGGCGGCCAAGTGTACCGTCAACATGTTGAGTGCCGCCTTGGAGGCGCTATAGCCGAGGAATTTCACCGGCGCGAATTGCCCGGACGGATCGCTGTTGTGCGTGAGCGAACCAAGGCCGCTCGACACGTTGACGATGCGCGCCGAGCCTGACTTGCGCAGCAGCGGCAGCATCGCTTGCGTGACGGCAAGCGCGCCGAAGAAGTTCGTGTCGAAGGTGTGCCGCGCAGCCTCGATGCTGGTCCTGCTGGGCGGCCCGTCGCCACGGTCGACGATGCCGGCATTGTTGACCAGGAGATCGAGCCGACCATGCGCGGTTTCGATGGCGGCGGCGGCGGCCTGGATGGTAGCGGGCTTAGTGACGTCGAGCTGGACGCAGCGAGCTTCGATTTCTTCGCCTTCGAGTTGCGCGACCGCCGCTTCGCCAAGTGCCCTATTCCTCGAGCCCAGCAGCACGACGGCACCGGTGCGGCCCACCTGACGGGCGATTTCGAAGCCGATGCCCTTGTTGGCGCCGGTGATCAGGGCAACGCGTCCGGTTGGACTTGGCATGGGGTTGTCCTTCATGTGGCCCATTGCAGGGCGTTCAGGTTCCCACCACATATATGAATGTTCATTCAGTTTTTGGATTCGCATATGACCATCGCGCACCCGGAAGGCCTGAAGCCACGGAAGACGCCGCGCCAGGCGCGCTCCGAGGTCACCGTCGAGGCGATTTTCGAGGCGACCATTCAGGTTTTGCTGACCGAGGGACTGCGGCGCCTCACCACCACCCGCGTGGCCGAGCGGGCAGGCGTCTCGGTCGGCACCATGTACCAGTATTTTCCTCACAAGCAGGCGCTGCTCTACGCGGTGCTGCGGAGGCATCTCGACGCGGTCGCAAAAGCGGTCGAAACGGCGGGCGGCCGATACCGGGGACAGCCGATCGCCACGATCGCAAACGGCCTGGTTGCCGCCTTCATAGACGCCAAGGCAGCGCGGGCCGACGTCTCGCGCGCTCTTTACCTGGTGGCGGCCGGGTTGGACACGAGCGAGCTGTTGGACGGGATGTCGAGACGCATCCACGACGCCACGGCAACGCTGCTCGAGAGCGCGGCCGACGCCGAGTTCGACGAGTTGCCGCTCGTCACCTTCACGCTGCTGTCGGCAATGTTCGGCACCGTTCGCATGATCTTCGAGCGCGGCGCCACGCCCGCGACGTGGCGCGGCCTGCGCGCGCACCTACCGGCGATGTGTCGGGCATATCTGCGAGAGACGGCGACGGAGAAGCGGCCGGCGCCAACTCCTCCGGTTCCTCCGAGCCGAAAAACGACTCGTCCTGGGAAATAATGACGATCCCGGTCGCAATGTCGCTCGATGCCCGATCAGAGCAGGATCGTCCCCTCCATGAAGAAGGCGCAGCGCCCGCCTATGATGACGCGCTCGCCGCGATGCTCGCAGACGAGATCGCCAACCCGGGCCGAGATCTGTCGCGCCTTGAGGTTCCGCTTGCCGAGCCGCTCAGCCCAATAGGGTATCAGCGTGCAATGCGCCGAGCCCGTCACGGGGTCTTCGTTGACGCCATGGGCGGGCGCGAAGCAGCGCGAGACGAAGTCGATACCATCGCCGCCCGGTGCGGTCGCGATCACCAGCGCGCGGTCCAGTTTAGCGAGCGCGCCAAAATCGGGACGGAGTGCCGCCACGTCGTCGGCTCGGTCATAGACCGCCATGTAATCTCGTGCCGCCAGGACTTGGCTCGGCGCCTTGCCGAGCGCGGGCACGAGGCTCGGCGGCACAGTGCAGGGTGCCGGCGGCCGCGCGGGAAAATCCATGCGAATGTCGCGTCCGGCGCGCGTGACTATCAGGATCCCAGCCTTGACCGTACGGAACTTGATCTCCGTCCGCTGCGGCTCCAGCCGCTCGAAGATCAGCGACGCGGTCGCGAGCGTCGGATGCCCCGCAAGATCGAGCTCGGCCTTGGGCGTAAACCAGCGGATCAGATACTCCTCGCCCTCGCGCACAAAGAACACAGTCTCCGACAAATTATTCTCGGATGCGATCGCCTGCATCGTGGTGTCGGGAAGCCAGGCCTCGAGCGGGCAGATCGCCGCGGGATTGCCGCCGAATACGCGATCGGTGAAAGCGTCGATTTGGTAGATCGGAATGCGCATCTATCGAGACCCCTTCCTTGAGCCGACTTGCACGCACTCTCTCGGATTTATTGTCTCTGTTCGCATTTAGAGTACAATCGGTGCCATGGTATGGGGTCAATCGGAAAATTGTCACCATGACAAGCCTCAATTGGCAGCCTGATCTCGCAAAGGCGCGCGGGCCCGTCTACCGGGCGATCGCCGACGCACTCGCCTCTGACATCCGCGCCGGGCGATTACCCGTGGGAACGCGGCTTCCGACCCATCGCGATCTCGCATGGCATCTCAAGGTGACCGTCGGCACGATCACGCGCGCCTATGCCGAGGCGGAACGGCGCGGGCTGATCTCGGGCGAGGTTGGCCGGGGAACTTATGTGCGGCCGGCCAGCTCCGTCACGAGCAGCCTCGCATTGGAAGCCGAGCCGCGAGGTGATTTCATCGACCTTAGCCTCAATCGTCCGCAAACCGGCGACGAACCCGCGCTCGTGGCCAAGGGTTTGCGCGCGATTGCCGAGAGCACGGAACTGGAGGCTCTGCTGCAATATCAGCCGCATGCCGGTCGCATGGTCGACCGGCGCGCGGGCGCGCGATGGATTGCGCGCGGCGGGATCTCGACCGGACCCGAGCGCGTGTTGGTGACGCAGAGCGGGCAGCACGCGGTCGCCTCAGTGCTTTCCGCCGTGACCGAGCCCGGCGACACCGTCGCGGTCGAGAGCTTGACATATCCCGGTGTCCGCTCCGCCGCGAGCTTGCTCAATCTACGTCTGGCCCCGGTCGCCATGGATGACAAGGGTTTGTTGCCGGACGCATTCGCGGCGCTCTGCCGCAGCGGCAATGTCAAAGCTCTCTACAGTCTACCGACCCTGCACAATCCAACCGCGACCATCCTCGATGAGGAAAGGCGCCGCGCCGTGGCGGAGACTGCGCGCAAGCATGACGTCGCATTGGTCGAGGATGACGTCTACGGGTTCTTGTTGTCGAACCCGCCGAAGCCGCTGCCTGCATTCGCGCCGGAGCGCGGCTACTACATCACCTCGACGTCGAAGAGTCTGGCTCCGGGCCTTCGCATCGGCTACGTGCACGTGCCGCTGGACGCGGTCGAACGAGTGGCCGCGGCGCTTCGCGCCACCGTCTACATGGCCACGCCATTGATGGCGGCACTGGCGACGCGCTGGATCGACGACGGGACCGCCAACCGGCTGGTGATGCAGAAGCGCGGGCAGGCGGCGGAGCGTCAAGCCTTGGCGCGGCGACTGCTGGCGCGCATGCACGTGAGCGGGCACGAGGCCGCGACACACCTTCTGCTCTGGCTGCCGGAGGGCTGGCGCGCCGAGGCGTTCGAAGCGGCCGCACGGCGTCACGGCGTCGGCATCACCGCCGCAACCGCCTTCTGGCTTGGCCGGAATAATCCGCCCAACGCCGTGCGCCTCTGTCTCGGCACGGCGCGCAGCACGGACGAACTCGCACGCGCAATCGAGTGCCTCATGAGACTGCTGTCGCGAGCGCCGGAGCCATATCTGTCGGTTATTTAGGCGTAACTACTCGCCCTCAAGCCGCACCGTGTGGTCCAAGGGACCGTGGCCCTTGCCGTAGCCCGGTGCCGAGGTGAGCGCCTTTATCAGATAGCGCCGTGCCCGTTCGACCGAGGGCCTGACGGCCAATCCCTGGGCGAGGCCCGTCGCAATCGCCGAGGCAAGGGTGCATCCGGTGCCGTGCGTATGGGTCGTATCGACGCGCGGGCTCTCGATCACATAGCCGCCGTTTTCGTCCGCGACGAAGTCTCGGATGATGTCGCCGTCGAGATGGCCGCCCTTCACCACCACGTTCTTGGCGCCAATCGTCACCAGCATGTCCGCGACCCGGCGCATGTCGTCCACGTCGCGCACGCTCACGCCCGTCAGCCACTCCGCTTCCTGCACGTTGGGCGTGACCACATGAGCGCGCGGCAGCAGGTCGCGCTTCAAGACATCGACCGCCCTGCGGTCAAGGAGCACCGTACCGCTCGATGAGACCATGATCGGGTCGACGACGATGGGGACGCCGGGCGCCCAGAGATCGAGCCTCTGAACCACGGTCTCGATCACGTCGACGCTGCGCAACATGCCGGTCTTGATGCAGTCCGCGCCGATGTCCTTAAGCACGACGTCGATCTGTAGGCCGACAAAACTCGCCTCGATCGGCAGCACGCCAAAGACGCCCACGGTGTTCTGCGCGGTCAATGCTGTGATCGCGGTCGCGGCAAAGCCACCGAGTGCCGTTACCGTCTTGATGTCCGCCTGAATGCCTGCGCCGCCCCCGGAATCTGATCCCGCAATGACCAGGACGCGACCCTTCATTCCGCCGCTCTTGTGGCGGTGCCACCCACGTCGCGGACCGTCGCGGCAATACGGTCAACCACTGCCGTCACCAGCGCCTCGTCTTCGCCCTCCGCCATGATGCGGATCAGCGGTTCGGTTCCCGAGCGGCGCACCAGCAACCGACCGGCCTCGCCGAGATCGCGAGCGCCCAGATCGATCGCGCCTTTGACGCGCGCATCCTCCAGCAGCCCCGCGTCCGAAACGCGCACATTGACCAGGAGCTGCGGTACCGGCGCGAAAACGCCGCAGACCTTGCTCGCGGGAGCGCTGGTCTCGACGATTGCCGCCAGCACTTGCAGCGCCGCGATCAGGCCGTCGCCCGTCGTCGAATGATCGCCAAGGATGATATGGCCCGATTGTTCGCCGCCGAGGTTGCAGCCCCGCCGCCGCATCTCCTCTGCGACGTAACGATCGCCGACAACCGTGCGCGAGAGCGTCAGTCCCAGGGTCTTGAGATAGCGCTCCAGGCCCAAATTGGACATGACGGTGGCGACAACGGTATTTCCCCTAAGGCGGCGAGCGTGGTGCCAACGGGTGGCGATAAGACCCAGAAGCTGATCGCCGTCCAACAGCTCGCCGCGTTCATCCGCTATCATCAGCCGATCGGCGTCGCCGTCGAGCGCCAAACCCAGATCGGCGCCATATGCGGTCACTGCGTGCCGCATCGTAGCGGTCGCGGTAGTGCCGCAGTCGCGATTGATGTTGAAGCCGTCGGGCGCGACGCAAAGAGGGATCACCTCGGCGCCCAGCTCCCATAGCACGGTCGGCGCCACCTTGTAGGCCGCGCCATGAGCGCAATCGACCACGATCTTGAGCCCGTCGAGCCGCAATCCCTTCGGAAAGCTCGCCTTCACAAATTCGATGTAGCGGCCGCCGGCGTCGTCCAGCCGCTTGGCACGCCCGAGCTCCGCCGGCGTCACGCGATCGACGGCACCGTTCTCCATCAGCGCTTCGATCTCCGCCTCGATCTCATCGGAGAGCTTGAAGCCGTCCGCGCCGAACAGTTTGATGCCATTGTCCTCGTAAGGATTGTGCGAGGCAGAGATGACGACGCCCAAATCGGCGCGCAGACTGCGGGTCAACATCGCCACGGCCGGCGTCGGCAACGGCCCCACCAGCACCACGTCCATGCCGCGCGCGATGAAGCCTGCGGTGAGAGCCGGCTCGATCATGTAACCCGAAAGCCGCGTGTCCTTGCCGATCACCACCACGTGCCGGTGATCGCCGCGGCGCAGCCGTTGGCCTGCCGCCATCGCCACGCGCAACGCGGTCTCCGGCGTCATCGGCTCGCTGTTGGCCTTGCCGCGAATGCCGTCGGTACCGAAAAGTCTACGCCCCATCCGACCCCTCACGCGAAGTTGCAGCGAAGTATAGCGCGCCCCCGTCAAGAGGGCGTGAACAACCTCTAATGGGCTGAATCAATTTGACCTTTTATGGCAATCGCCTGGCGGGTCTCTGCCACGTCATGCACTCTAAGCCACTGTACGCCCTGCTGGTGAGCGGCAAGCGCCGCGGCGAGCGAACCGCCCAGCCGGCGATCCGGCGCTTCGCCATGGCTTGCCTTGGCAATGAATCCCTTGCGCGAAACTCCCAGCAGAATGCCCGTACCCAAGCCATGCAACGCGCCGAGATGCGCCAGCAATTCGAGGTTGTGAACGAGCGTCTTCCCGAATCCAATTCCAGGATCGACGACCAGCCGCGACCGGTCGATGCCTGCCCGCTCGCATTCCGCAATGCGCCGCTCAAGAAAATCGCAGACCTCAAGCACGACGTTGTCGTATCGGGGATCACGCTGCATGGTCTCGGGTTTTCCCTGCATGTGCATGAGCACCAGCGCTGCGCCGGACCGCGCGACGACAGCGAGGCTTTGCGGATCCCCGCTGAGCGCGGTTACGTCGTTGACAGCGCGCGCGCCCGCGGCCAACGCCGCGATCATCACCGGCGCGTGGCGAGTATCGATCGATACAGGGGCACCGGACTCCGCAAGAGCGCGGACCACCGGGAGAACACGATGCAGCTCCTCCTCGATGCCCACGGGCTCCGCGCCCGGGCGCGTCGACTCGCCACCCACATCGATCATGTCGGCACCCGCTTCGAGCAGGTGACGTCCGTGTTCGATCGCACGTGCCGGATCGAGGAACCGTCCGCCGTCGGAGAAGCTGTCTGGCGTCGCATTGACAACACCCATGATGCGGGTGCGATCGAGGCTATAGCCGGCCCAGGCGGGTCTCGGCGCCGAGATCGTTTCGAGCAAACGCCCTGCCGCCTTGTGACGGTCCGGCGAGCGCTCGAAAGCGGCATCGAGGTCATTCAGCGCGATCAGCGCCGGCGACCGACCGGGCTCGAGCACTTGAACATGGGTAAACGCGATACCTCCGCCCGCGAGCGGGCGCGCCCTGCCGTCTTTGATCGCCGTCTCGGCCGGCCTGCCGTGCAAGAATCCGGATGGCTGGAGCCGCAGGCGAGACCCTGCTTTGCCCGCCAAAGCGGCGAAGCCCCGCCGATCGGCGGGGCTTCGTTGATCAATAGAGCGGTCCGGCACCGCCGATCAGCCGCCCGGTTGCGGCTCCGGCTCGAACCCACCGGCTGCCTTGCCGGTGGGCGGGACCGACGAACGGCGACCGGGGCTCGGCCGCGGATCTTCCGCGGGGCCGCCCGTGTCGCGCACGATTTTCTCGCCGCGGATCACGCGACGGATTTCATCGGCGCTCAAGGTCTCGAACTCGAGCAATCCCTTGGCAAGCGCGTGCAGCTCGTCCACATGGGTGGTCAGTATCCCGCGAGCCTGCTTTTCGCCATCCTCGACGATGCGCCGGATTTCCTGATCGATGATCGCAGCGGTGGCATCCGAGACGTTCTTGCGCTGCGTCACGGAGTGGCCGAGGAACACCTCTTCTTCGTTCTCGCTGTAGCGCAGCGGGCCCAGCTTTTCGCTGAACCCCCACTCGGTCACCATGCGGCGCGCGATATTGGTGGCCTGCTTGATATCCATGGCGGCTCCGGTCGTGACCCGATCGGCACCGAAGATCATCTCCTCGGCAACCCGTCCGCCGAACAAGCTCGCAACTATCGCCTCTAGTTCCTGCTTCGACTGGCTGTATTTGTCGCGCTCCGGCAGGTACATGGTGAGGCCAAGCGCGCGCCCGCGGGGAATGATCGTTACTTTGTGCAGGGGCTCGTGACCTTCGGCGTAGAGCATGACCAAGGCGTGGCCGCCTTCGTGGTAGGCGGTGAGCTTCTTCTCGTCCTCGGTCATCACCATGGAACGCCGCTCGGCGCCCATCATGACCTTGTCCTTGGCCTGCTCGAATTCGTTCATGCTGACGGAACGCTTGCCCTTGCGCGCGGCCATCAGCGCCGCCTCGTTGACGAGATTGGCGAGATCGGCACCCGAGAAGCCCGGCGTGCCGCGCGCGATGATGCGCGGCTCGACGTCGGAGGCGAGCGGTACCTTGCGCATATGCACCTTGAGGATCTTCTCGCGGCCGACCACGTCGGGATTCGGCACCACCACTTGGCGGTCGAAACGGCCTGGGCGCAGCAGCGCAGGATCGAGCACGTCGGGACGGTTGGTGGCGGCGATAAGGATCACCCCCTCATTGGCCTCGAAGCCGTCCATCTCCACCAGCAACTGATTGAGTGTTTGCTCGCGCTCGTCGTTGCCGCCGCCGAGACCGGCGCCGCGGTGGCGGCCAACCGCGTCGATCTCGTCGATGAAGATGATGCAGGGTGCGTTCTTCTTGCCCTGCTCGAACATGTCGCGCACCCGGCTCGCGCCGACGCCGACGAACATCTCGACGAAATCCGAACCGGAGATGGTGAAAAACGGCACGTTCGCCTCACCGGCGATCGCGCGCGCGAGCAGCGTTTTGCCGGTGCCCGGCGGGCCTACCAGAAGGACGCCCTTCGGGATTTTTCCGCCGAGCCGCTGGAATTTCTGCGGGTCCTTGAGGTATTCGACGATCTCCTCAAGCTCCGACTTGGCCTCATCGATACCGGCCACGTCATCGAAGGTAACGCGACCAACCTTCTCGGTGAGCAGCCGCGCGCGACTCTTGCCGAATCCCATCGCTCGCCCGCCGCCGCCCTGCATCTGGCGCATGAAGAAGATCCAGACACCGATCAGCAACAGGCCGGGGAACCAGGAGATCAGCATGCCGAACAGCGACGGTACGTTCTCCTCCGACGGGTTCGCCTTGATTTGCACATTGTTGTCGATGAGCCGGCTGACCAGGTTCGGGTCGGTCGGCGCGTAGGTCGTGAAGCTGCTGCCGTTGGTAAAAGTGCCGGTGATCGTGCTGCCCTGGATGGTCACGCTCGCGACTTGGTGCCGGTTCACGTCGGCGACGAAGTCGGAATAGGCGAGCGTCTGCTGACTGGTGCGATTGGCGGTACCCTGGAACAGATTGAAGAGGAGCATCACCAGCAGGACGATGATGATCCAAAGCGCGAGATTCTTGCCGAAGCTGTTCACGACCCAAGGCCTTTCAACGGCGCCGGGGCCCGCTCACCGTATCCTCGGCCACCCGTGCCGGGGCTCGCGGCTGCGACGACCCATTGAGCTAAAGATAAGATGCGCCTCAAATTAAACAACTGTAAAGCCTACCGGTGAAAGTGCACGCGCCGGTCGGAATTGCAGATGAGCCATGCACCCTTGGCGCGCAAGCGTCGGGTGCATCAAGCCCTTGATCCGACCCCCACGCCAGAGCGCTGGCAACGCCGCGCGCGCCGGCACGGCAATCGGCGCCAAACTCCGGCGGTCTGCGGCCGATAGGCGATGGGTCCCAAGCGCCGCCACCGAAAGAGCTCGCCCGACATTAGTATTAAGCGCGATCCGAAAGCGCCCGTCCCAGGTGGCGTCGCCACCCCGAGACAAAGCCCGCTCCTCCTCAACTGCGGCAAATTCGCGACAGACCAATACCTTGTGGCGCTGCGGTATAATCCGGCATCCACCCAATGTGCGACCGCGGCCGAGGGGGCTCGAAGTCAGCCACTCGAACAGCCGTTCGAGCCGGTCGCGCCGAGCCGGGTAGTCGCTACCCGACACCGTCATCAGCACCGCCGCCAGTGCCCGGAGCGCCGTCTCCGCCGAGGCAGCCCTGAGCGGTCCAGGATCCAGGACGGCAATCCCCATCGGCTCGATCCAAACCACCTGGGCCAGCAGCCTCGCTACATCCTGCTCGAGAGCGGAGCGCGCGCGGCCGAGCTGGCGGATCGTCTGGGCGAGCCGCTCTGCCGAGAGTCCCTCGGCCGCCAGCACGGCGCTACTGCGCCGCACTCGCACACGCGCGAAAGCGAGATTTGCGTTGCTCCGATCCTCGATCCAGGGTTGCCGCTCCGCCTGAAGGCGGGCGCGCAGGCGCGCCGGCGCCACACCGAGCAGCGGCCGCAGCAGCCGGCACTGCGGGCGTTCGGCGAGTGCGGGCATCGCCGATAGCCCGTCGAGACCACTACCGCGCGCCAAGCGCAGCCAGAAGGTTTCGGCCTGATCCTCCCGATGGTGCGCCAAGAGGAGGTGCAGGCAGCACGCCTCGTGGCACCAACTTTCGAGAAGGCGATAGCGAGCGGCGCGGGCGGCCGACTGAAGATCGCTCTTGGGATGGGGGCCATCCCAAGTCAGGATTTCATGGGCGATACCCCGCCGGCGCAGCCAGCGACCGACCTGTCGCGCCTCCGCCGTCGATTCCGCCCGCAGACGGTGGTCCACGGTAAGTGCGACCACCCGTCCTCTGCGACGTTTCGCCCACGCCCTCGTCAGCAACGCCAGCGCCAAGCTGTCGGCGCCGCCCGAGACCGCCACCGCCAGCAGCGGGCGCTGTTCGAACGGTCCGAGCCGATCGAGGCCGGCCGCGAACTCCGCATCGCTCAGCGCCTGCATGCACGGCTCCAGCAAATTAGCGTCCCAGCGGACCCGCATCTCCAATCGCACTCGCCAGCTCCGCCGAATTCAGGCGGCGCAGCCCAAGCGCTTTTTCTCCGATGTCGCGCGATCGCGAAGCTCCGTCTGGGCTTGCGGGAAATCACGATCGAGCCGGGCAAAAACCCGGCACGCGTTATCCTTCTGACCCAGTATCCCCAGCGTGATGCCGAGCTTCAGCAGATCATCCGGCGCCTTTGGGCTGTGCGGGTATTTTTCATAGCCCTCGGCGAAGGCTGAAGCCGCGTTTGAATAATCGCGGCGCGCAAAGAAGCTCTCGCCGAGCCAATACTGAGCATTGCCCGCCAGAGCATCCTTGGGATTGTGCTGAATGAAGGCGCGCAGCGCCTGCTCGGCTTCGTCATACCGCGCTTGCCGCAGCAGCGCGAACGCGGCGTTGTACTGTTCGAGCGGCGAGCCGGTTGGGTTCTGCGGCGGGAGCGCCGCGGTTTGGGGCGGAGTAGCGGTGCCGCCCGCGTCCGCATCGGGGACGACAACTGTCCCCAGTACGCCCGAACCCCCAGGCCCTGCGGGCGCAGCGGCGGCGGCGGTGCCGCTTGCAGGCGGTGGTCGCAGGCGAACCGGTGCGCCACCCGAGGAATCGGGGGCTGTCGGCGGCGCGCTCAAGGCGCTCGTGCGCGCGGGCGGCACCGGCGGCAATGCCGGCGGCGAAGCCGTGGGCGGCGCCGAAGGCGCGCTACCGGGGTGCTCCAGTTGTTGCAGCCGAAAATCCATATCGGTTTGCAGCCGGTCGAGGCGCTGGCTCAACTGCTGAACTTTGTAATTGAGGTCTTCGATCTGCCCGGTGAGCCCCCGCATTTGCTCCTCGATCCTGCCAAGGCGAACCTCTGCATCGATCGCGCTGCCCGTGGGCGCGGTGCCCTGCGGCGATGATCCGCCGCCACGATAGATCTGCCGCTGCAGCAGATTGACGTCGCGTTCCAGGCGATCGAGGCGGTCCATCAGCGGACGCAGTTGGTCATCGCTCTGGGCAAGGGCACTGACGCACGCCAGCACCGCGAACAGCGCGAACGCGGTCGCGGGAAGCCATCGTTCAATCATCGTCACGCATCGTCACGGCCCGTTGCAGAGCTCCGTTTGGGTGCTTCCCGCCCCGGTCACGAGACGGACACCGATTCGGCGCGAAAAAATGCAGCTGGCCCTCCGAACCCCCGGCACGCACCGATTCATTTCAACCGGAGCATGCGCCCATGCCGCACGCCGCGAAAGCGGCCTTAGAATACGCTAACTCGCCATTTGGGCAAAAAAAGGGCGCCCGCCCCACACCGCCCAAACTGGGCTCCGGGAAGCGGGCGCGCTTTCAGAGACAATCCGCCGATGAGACTCAGTTGATCGTCGTGATGGCGTTGCGGTTCTGCGCCCAGGCTTGCTCATTGTGGCCGGGAACCGACGGACGCTCCTTGCCGTAGCTGATGGTGGTGATGCGGGCCGGATTGACGCCAAGCGCCACCAGAGCCTGCTTGGCCGCATTGGCGCGGCGCTCACCCAGGCCAAGATTGTACTCGCGCGTGCCGCGCTCGTCGCAATTCCCCGCAATCGTGATACTGATGCTGGGATTTGCCTGCAGCAGTTGTGCCTGGCGCGAGAGGATTTGCTGGGCCTCCGGTGTGATGTCACTGCGGTTGAAGCCAAAGAATACGCGATCGCCAACCTGCACCAACTGCTGGCGCAGCGCGTCGACGCCGACGGGCCCGGAGGGCGCGGGTGCGGGCGCGGGGCCCGGCGCGGCGCTCTCGGGCGCCTGCTGGTGGCATGCGGCAACAAGCAAAACGGCAGCGACGACCCACAAAGTCTTGAGCTTCATCTTTTGTTCCCCTTTGCTGAGCTTTGTACTGGGATTGATCGGGATTGATACGGCGTTGATCGAGGACCGACACGAAACTGCCGCCCCGCCCCACCCTTTCCGGCGCAGAAGTCCGGCGAAACGCGCGCGAATATAGAGTCCCTCATGCTATGGTTCAAGGGCTTCCAAGCGGCGACCAAGCGGGATCCGAGCCGTCCTGGGGCGTGATGACCTCGCGCTCGTTGCGGCCGGTGAGATCGATCGAATAGAGCCGCACGGCATCGCCGCGCGGCCCTCCCGGATTCTGGCGAAAGAACATCAGCACGCGGCCATTGGGCGCCCATGTGGGCCCTTCCACCAGGAAGCCGTTGGTGAGCAGCCGCTCGCCCGAACCATCGGGCTTCATCACCCCGATATAAAAGCTGCTGGCGTCGATCTTGGTGAAGGCGATGAGGTCACCGCGCGGCGACCAGACCGGCGTTCCGTAGTTGCCCTCGCCGTGGCTGATGCGCTGAATGTTGCTGCCGTCGGCATTCATCGTGTAGAGCTGCTGCGAGCCGCCGCGGTCGGAGTTGAAAACAATTTTCGCGCCATCGGGCGAATAGCATGGCGAGGTGTCGATCGCGGTCTTGTCGGTGATCTGTACCGCGTGGCGTGTGCGCAGATCGAAGCTATAGATTGCGCTGGTGCCGCCGCTGGCGAGGCTCATGATCACCTTGTCGCCATCGGGCGAGAAGCGCGGCGCGTAGGTCATGCCGGGGAAGTCGCCCAGCATCTCCTGCTGGCCCGTGTCGATATTGAACAGATAAACGCGGGGCGTGCCGCTCGCGTAGGACATGTAGGTGATTTCCTGGCGCGTCGGCGAGAAGCGCGGCGTCAACACCAGCGAGCGCCCATCCGTCAGGTAGCGGTGATTGGCGCCGTCCTGGTCCATGATGGCGAGCCGCTTTACGCGGTGCGTAGCCGGTCCACTTTCGGCAACATAGACGATCCGCGTGTCGAAATAGCCGCTCTCGCCGGTGACGCGCTTATAGATCGCATCGGCGATGATATGTGCGATGCGCCGCCAGTTCTGCGGCGTCGTCGTGTAGGCGAAGCCGGTGAGCTGCTGGCCTTGCACCACGTCCCAGAGCCGGAAATCAACCTTGAGCCGGCCGTCGCCTTGCGTCACGACGTCGCCGGTCACCAGCCCCTGCGCGTTGATCAACCGCCAATCGCCGAAGCGCGGCTCGGTGCGCGTGTCGGTGACCAACTGGATGTAGGCGCGCGGGTCGATCGGTGTGAACAGGCCGGAGCGCTCGAGATCGGCGCTCACGACCTGTGCGATATCCCGCCCGCTCTGCTGATCGCTGCCGGCGCCGCCAGTGAACGCCGGTATCGCGATCGGGATCGGCTGAATCGACGCTTGATTGAAATCGATGGTGAGGTCGGCGAACGCGGTGCCCGCGGTCGCAATCACGAGGCTAAGCGCGAGGGTAATGGAACGAATGAGCGGGATCGATCGCCTCTGGCTCTTCATTGGAAATCCCTGGGGCTAAAGACTGCGGTGAAGCTGCGCCACTGCGCATACTTCTCGGCTGGGAATTTCAAGGGTTGGCATTGCGGATTGAGCAACGCACGGCGGGCCGCATCCGCGGCCGCGCGAAACACCGGGTCGCTCATCTTGTCGGCGTCGAGGGAGACCACGGTGCGCACGGTGCCATCGGCATTCATCTCGACGCTGAAGCGCGCCTGAAGCTGGTCGGCATCGCGGGCACCCGGATCGTAGTTCCAGCACGGCTTGATCTGCTCGCGGATGACGTCGAGCTCGCTGGTGGTGAGCTGTGCGCCCAGCGGCGCCGAGGGCTGCGCCGAGGCGCGCGCCACCTGCGGCTGCGGCGCAGTCTTGGTAGGCTGCTCTTCCGGCTTCGCCGCCTCGGGCCGCTTGGCGAGATTCTTGAGGAAACTGTCCAAGTTGTGATCGTCTGGTTTTTTCTTGGCCTCGGTTGTCTTGGGCGGAGCGGGCTTGGGCGGCGGCTTCGGCGGCTCGGGCTTGGGCGGCTCCGGCTGTTCGGTGGGAACGGGCGGTGGCGGGGGTGGCGGCGGCTGCGGCGGCTCCGGCTTGGGTTCGGGCTTGGGCTCCGGGGCCGGTGCCTGCGCGACTTCTTCCGGCGCGGGAGCGGGCGCCGGCGCCGGTGGCGGCTGTACCGGTTTCGGCGGCTGCTTGGGCGACTCCTTCGGCGCCTCGACGGTTTCCTCTGCGGGCTTGTCCGCGACCTTGGGCTTGGGATTGGGCCGCGTCGCTTTCGTTTCCGGCGCCAGATTCACCAGGCTCACCGCGATGGTCGCGGGCTCCAGCGGCGGCGGCGGGAACAGCAGGTCCCAGAGATGGAAATACGCGAGCAACGCCACCACGACGTGCAAGGCACAAGAGCAAAGGATGGCGCGGCGCATCGGTCACATCAGCGACGCCCGGGGCGCCCCTGGTCGCGCGACTGCTCGCTCACCAGCGACACCTTGGTGAAGCCGGCGCCGCTGACCAGTCCCATCACTTCGAGCACGCAGCCGTAATTGGCCGCTTTATCGCCGCGCACATAAATGCTGGTGCTGGTGTTGGCGTTGGTGATCGCCTGCAGCTTTGCCACGAGATCATCCTTGGAGGTCTCGGTGTTCTGCACATAAATCTTGCACGCGGCATCGATGGTTATCGCCAGCGGCTCCTTGGGCTCGTTGATCGGCGCCGCCTGGGTTTGCGGCAGATCGACCGGCACGCCGACGGTGAGCAGCGGCGCCGTCACCATGAACACCACCAGCAGCACCAGCATGACGTCCACCAGCGGCGTCACGTTGATCTCCGACATCGGCCGGTAGGCGTTGCGCCTGCCGTTTCCGTTGCGCGCGGAGGAATTCATCAGGAAGGCAGCCATCGTTCAGGTGCTCTTCTCATCAAGCTGGCGCGAGAGGATCGCCGAGAATTCTGTCGAAAATGCGTCGAGTCTCCCGGCATAACGGCTGAAATCTGTCGAAAATTTGTTATAGGCGACCACCGCCGGGATCGCCGCCACCAGCCCGAGCGCGGTCGCGAACAGCGATTCAGCAATGCCGGGTGCCACCACCGCGAGGCTGGTGTTCTTGGCGGCGGCGATCGACTGGAACGAGTTCATGATGCCCCAGACGGTGCCGAACAAGCCAACGAAGGGCGCCGTCGAGCCGACGGTCGCAAGGAAAGGCATGAAGCGCTCGAGCCGCTCCATCTCGCGGCCAACCGTCACCTGCATGACGCGTTCGATGCGCTGCTGCAGGCTAGCTTTCACCACCGCACCGATGGTGAGGCCCTTGGCGGCGCTCCGCCGCCATTCGCGCATCGCCGCCGCGAACACCGCGGACATGGGATCGTTGGGTCGCGAGCCGATGCGGTCGTAGAGATCGTCGAGCGAGCCGCCGGACCAGAAGCTCTCCTCGAAATTCTCCGCGTCGCGGCGGAGCCGGCGCACGCGGAACCACTTGTCGAAGATGACGGCCCAAGACCAGAACGACGCCGCCAATAGCAGGAACAGCACGCATTTGACGATCGTGTCGGCTTGTAGGAAGAGCCCGACGATCGAGAGATCGTGGGCAACGGCGGTCCCGGCGAGCGGGGTCTGGTCGATGGCGCTGGGCATTGCTGTGTGACTATCCGTTCTGTGGAGAAAGCGAGGGCGATTGAGGGATGGCCGCGGCGGTCAAAGTTTGGATCGCAGTGCGAAGCTCCGCGGGCAGACGGCTCGGCCGCCCGTCGCGGCCGACGCCGGCAATACGAAAGGTCAGCGCCGCGAGCACCGCATCGCGCCGGCGGACCTCCTGGATCACATCGAGGGTGGCGGCGCCGGCGTCAACGAGCCGTGTCATCACCAGCAGATCGTCGTCGAGCCGGGCGGCTGCACGGTAGTCGACGGTGCATTGGCGCACGACGAAGAAAAAGCCGAGTTCCTGGCGCATGCGCTCCTGCTCGAAGCCCATGACCCGCAGCATCTCGGTTCGTCCGCGCTCGGCGAATTTCAAGTAGTTGACGTAATAGACGAGGCCCGCGGCATCGGTGTCCTCGTAGTAGACCCGGATCGGCAGCAAGTGCGCGCCGCCGCTGAGCTTGCCGGATCGCGGCAATGTCTCGCTCACGGCAGCACCTCCTCTTCCTCGCCCGATCCCAGGAGGTCGAGCTGCGTTGCCGGCCTTTGCAGCGGCGTCAGGCCGAGATAGCGGTATCCGAGATCGCTCAGCATGCGACCGCGGGGCGTGCGCTGCACCAGACCCTGCTGGATCAGATACGGCTCGATCACCTCTTCGACCATGTCGCGTTGATCGGCGAGCGCGGCGGCGATGGTCTCCGCGCCGACCGGCCCGCCGCCGTAGTTCTCGGCGATGCAGCGCAGATAGCGGCGGTCCATGGCGTCGAGGCCGCTGCGGTCGACCTCAAGCCGCGTCAGCGCCTGATCGGCGGCGGCGGCATCGATCCGCTTCAGCCCCGCCACTGCCGCGAAATCGCGCACGCGCCGCAGCAGCCGGGTCGCTACCCTGGGCGTGCCGCGCGAACGGCGCGCGATCTCCTGCGCGCCCGCTGGGTCGAGCGCCATGCCAAGGACGCGCGCGCCGCGAGTCACGATCTGCTCGAGCTCCGCCGGTTCATAGAAGTTGAAGCGCAGCGGAATGCCGAAGCGCTCGCGCAGCGGCCGGGTGATGAGACCCGAGCGCGTGGTGGCGCCCACGAGGGTGAAGGGCGGAAGATCGATCCGCACCGAGCGCGCCGCCGGACCCGCGCCGATGATGAGGTCGAGCTGGAAATCCTCCATCGCGGGATAGAGCACTTCCTCAACCGCCGGCGTCAGGCGATGAATCTCATCGATGAACAACACGTCGCGCGGCTGGAGATTGGTCAGCAGTGCCGCGAGATCGCCCGCGCGCTGGATCACCGGGCCCGAGGTCGCGCGGAATCCAACCGCCATTTCGCGGGCAATGATCTGCGCCAGCGTGGTTTTTCCAAGTCCGGGCGGGCCGAACAGCAACACGTGATCGAGCGGCTCGGCGCGCGACCGCGCGGCGGTTATAAAGACGCGCAGGTTGTCGCGCATCTGCCGCTGTCCCACGAACTCGTCGAGCGCGAGCGGGCGGAGCGAGATTTCGGGGGTGTCTTCGGCGCGTTGTGCCGGCGTCACCAAACGCTCATCGCTCATCGCGCGAGCTCCTTGAGGCTCGCGCGCACCAGCGCGTCGAATTGCGCGGCAGCGCCGAGCGCGCGCTGCGCTTCATTGACCGCGGTGAAGGCGTCGCTGCGTGGATAGCCCAGATTGACCAGCGCCGAGACCGCGTCCGCGGCAAGACCCGAGGGACCCGCGGCCGCATCCGACACCCGCCCGCCCGAGCGCGCATACGGTCCAAGCGCGATATTGCCCACCTTGTCCTTGAGTTCGCTCAAGACGCGCTGCGCGAGCTTCGGACCGACGCCATCGGCGCGCGTAAGCGCCGCTTTGTCCTGGGCCAGTACCGCCGTGGTGAGCGCCTCGGTCGTCAGCACGGCCAGGATCGCGAGCCCGGTCTTCGCGCCCACCCCCTGCACGGTCGTGAGTAAACGGAACCAATCGCGCTCGCTCTCGTCGGCGAAGCCGTAGAGATGGATGTGGTCTTCGCGCACATGGGTTTCGATCAACAACCGGACCGGTGCACCCCGCGGCGGCAGCGATCCCAATGTGCGCGACGAGGCGAACACCAGATAGCCAACGCCATGCACATCGACGACGGCACTCTCGGCCCCCACATGATCGACGACCCCCGCGAGCGACGCGATCATCGCGGCGCCCCGGCCGTTCCCTCTCCCCTCCGAGGCGAGGGGTGGGGTGAGGTATTCGCGGCTTCCCAAGCCATGCCCGTCTGCGCGTGATGGGCATGGCAGATCGCGACTGCAAGCGCGTCGGCGGCATCGGAACTGTCCGTCAGGCACCCCGGCAGCAGGCGGCGCACCATCATCTGCACCTGCGGCTTTTCGGCGTGACCGACCCCGACCACGGATTTCTTGATCAGGTTGGCCGCATATTCGGCGACCGTGAGGCCGCGCTCTGCGGGTGCGAGGAGCACGACGCCGCGCGCAAGACCCAGCTTCAGGGTGGTGGTCGCATTCTTGTTGACGAACGTCTCTTCGACGGCTGCCTGCTGCGGCGCGAAGCGCTCGATTACCAAGCCCACGGCGCGAAAGATTTCGACCAGGCGTTCCGCGATCGGCGCGCCGCCGCGTGGCGCAATCACCCCATCAGCGACATGACTGAGCCGGTTGCCGCGCACGTCGATCACGCCCCAGCCGGTGTGGCGCAGCCCCGGATCGAGGCCGAGGACGCGGAAATGCTGGCTCTCCGCCATCACGCCGAAAGTTCCGCCATCACGTCCTCCGCCATCTCGAAGTTGGCGTAGACGCTCTGGACATCGTCGTTGTCTTCGAGGGTCTCCAGCAGCTTCAGAAGGGATTGCGCGGCTTCGCCGGCGATCGGGGTCGTCGCCTTGGGGCGCCAGACCAGCTTGGCCGACTGTGCGGCGCCAAAGCGCTTCTCCAGAGCATCGCGCGCGGCGTTGAGGGCATCCGGGGCGGATGTGACGATGTGCCCTTCCCCATCGCTTTCGACATTGTCGGCGCCCGCCTCCACGGCCGCCTCGAACATCTGATCCGTACTCGCGGCCGCCGCCGGATAAGCGATCTCGCCGACGCGGTCGAAGAGGAAGCTCACGCTGTTGCTCTCGCCGAGGCTGCCACCCGCCTTGGTGAAGGCCGCGCGAACGTCGCTGGCGGTGCGGTTGCGATTGTCGGTGAGCCCCTCGACGATGATTGCAATACCGCCGGGACCGTAGCCCTCGTAGCGGACCTCCTCGTAATCTTCGCCGCCCTCCTCACCGGCGCCGCGGCGGATCGCGCGCTCGACCGTGTCCTTGGGCATGTTCGCTTCCTTGGCGGCGGCGACCGCGGCGCGAAGCCGGGGATTGGCGTTGGGGTCGGGAAGGCCGGTGCGGGCGGCCGTCGTCAACTCGCGGATGATCTTGGTAAAGATCTTGGCGCGCTTCTTATCCTGCGCGCCCTTGCGATACATGATGTTCTTGAACTGGGAATGGCCAGCCATGGAAGACCGCTAATACCTGAGATGCTGACCAATCACCATACCATATGTTGTGGCTAGGCCACATCCCCCGGCAGGGCGCTGAGGGCCGCTGTTTAGTTCGTCAATATGGCAGCAATGGGGCGACTCCCGAGGTTCCTTCGCTATGATGCCGCCCGGGACCGCAGAGGAAACGAAGAGGACGATGCGAGGATGCTGCCGCGGGAGAAGAGCTACGAAGAGGTCGCGCGCCGTTTCCGCTGGCGGGTACCCGAGCGCTACAATATCGCGAGTGATTTGCTCGATCGGTTTGCGACTTTGGAGGGCGAACCGCTCGCGCTGATCTTTCTCGACGAGCGGCATCGGGAGCGGCGGTATTCGTTCCGCGAAATCGCTGGGCTCACCAATCGCTTTGCCAATGTACTGAGGGCCCGCGGTCTCGTGCGCGGCGATCGGATTGGGGTGCTGCTGCCGCAGACGCCGGAGACCGCGATCGCGCACCTCGCCGCTTTCAAGGCGGGGCTCGTTTCCGTCCCGCTTTTCACCTTGTTCGGCGAGGAGGCGCTGGAGTTTCGCCTCGGCGATAGCGGCGCCAAGGCACTGGTCACCGACGCGATCGGTCTCGAAAAGATCCTGCTGATCCGCGACCGACTGCCGGACCTGCAATCGATCTTCGTCACTGGCGGCGCCGGCGGCGGGGGAACGCTCGACTTCGACGCCGAGCTTGCGCGCGCCAAGGACTCTTTCGCCGCGGTCGAGACCGCGGCCGACGACCCCGCGATCATCATCTACACCTCCGGAACCACCGGCAATCCCAAGGGGGCGCTCCACGCCCACCGCGTGCTCCTGGGCCACCTGCCGGGCGTCGAGATGCCGCACGAGTTCTTCCCCGAGCCCGGCGATCTCTTCTGGACACCCGCGGATTGGGCTTGGATCGGCGGACTCTTCGACGTGCTCCTGCCGGCCTGGCACCACGGCGTACCGGTGCTGGCCTATCGCGCGCGCAAATTCGACCCCGACGAGGCCTTCGCGCTGATGGCGCGCCACGGCGTGCGCAATGCCTTCATGCCGCCGACCGCGCTGAAGCTGATGCGCCAAGCGAGCGAAGGGCGCGCGCCACCGGGGCTCCGGCCGCGCAGCATCGCGAGCGGCGGCGAAACGCTGGGCGACGAGCTGCTGGACTGGGGCCGCGCGACCTTCGGCGTCACCATCAACGAGTTCTACGGCCAGACCGAGTGCAACCTCGTGGTCGGCAACAACGCGTCGCTGTTCCCGGTTCGGCCGGGATCGATGGGTCGCGCGATTCCCGGACACGAAGTCGAAATCGTGGACGCGAAGGGGCAACCGCTGCCGCCCGGTGAAGTCGGCGAAATCGGGGTTCGTCGGCCCGACCCCGTGATGTTCCTTCGGTACTGGAACAATGACGCCGCCACACGCAACAAGTACGCGGGTGAGTACCTCTTGACCGGAGACACCGGGCAGCGTGACGCGGACGGATACTTCTGGTTCCAGGGGCGCGCCGACGACGTGATCACCAGCGCCGGTTATCGGATCGGACCGGGCGAGATCGAAAATTGCCTGATGAAGCACCCGGCGGTCGCCTTGGCCGCAGCGGTCGGCGTGCCCGATCCCGTGCGGACGGAGATCGTCAAAGCATTCCTCGTGCTGAAGTCCGGCCGCTCGCCCTCTGAAGCGCTCGCCCGCGAGATTCAGGACTTCGTGAAGGTGAAGCTCGCCGCGCACGAGTACCCGCGACAGGTCGAATTCGTGGACTCGCTTCCAATGACGACCACCGGCAAAATCATCCGTCGCGAGTTGCGCAAGAGAGGATGAGGGATGAGCATGGTCGTCCACGAGGACGAGCCGTTCTGGGGTCGGGACCACCGCGACTTCCACGACCGCGCGCCGACGCAATGACCGAAGCCCCCGTCCTCGCGGCGCCGCCGCGTTTTCGCGGACAACTGCCGCCGCGCCAGCTCCTGCGCACGATCCGCGACAGTTCGGTCGCGACCTACGGCGAAGAGGCGTTCGAGCGCGAGGTGATCGTCCGCAGACTGCTCTGGGCGCGCTATCTCGTGGTCAACGCACCCGCGGGCATCGAGCGCATCCTGCTGGGCAACGCCGACAATTATCGCAAGAGCCCCGTTGCGCGGCGGCTCCTCGAGCCGGGCCTCGGCAAGGGGCTCCTCACCAGCGAGGGGGAAGAATGGCGCCGGCAGCGGCGCATCATGGCGCCCGCCTTCGATCATCGCAGCATCGTTTCCTACGTGCCGCAGATGGCGGAGACGACGCGCGCCATGCTGGCGCGCTGGGACCTGCTCCCCGACGGCAGCACTCTCGACATCGCGGCGGAGATGATGCGCCTGACCCTCGCGATCATCGCCCGCGCCATGTTCTCCGCCGATGCCGAGGATGTGGGGCCCACGGTGGAAACGGCGGTGAACCGCTATCAACTCGAAGTGCGGCCCGACGTCTTCGATCTGCTAAACATTCCAGAGTGGATTCCGCGTGGGCGCAACCGCAATTGGCGCAAAATCTTCCACGGCTTGGACCAAGTGATCGGACGAATGATCGCGCGCGAGCCGAAAGAGGGTGCGCAGCCCAAGGACCTGCTCGCGCGCCTCATCGCCGCACGCGATAGCGAGACCGGCCTTGCCATGAGCGCCAAGGAGGTGCGCGATCAGGTCGTCACCATCTTCATGGCGGGACATGAGACCACCGCGCTGGCGCTCGCCTGGACCTGGTACCTGCTCTCGCAACATCCGGAGGAGGAGGCGCGCTTCCATGCCGAGATCGACGCGCGGTTCGGCGCAGAATTGCCGGGCTTCGACGACGTCACCAACCTCGTCCATGCGCGGATGGTGCTGCAGGAATCGATGCGTCTCTATCCGCCCGCGCACACCATATCCCGCCAGTCGCTTGCCGCAGACGAGGTCGCGGGACACCGCGTGCGCAAGGGAGCCCTCGTCTTCATCGTGCCCTGGGTCGTCCACCGCCACCGCCTGCTGTGGGAGCGGCCGGAAGTGTTCGATCCCGAGCGCTTTACGGCAGAGCGTTCGGCAGCGCGGCCGCGCTTTGCCTACCTCCCCTTCGGCGGCGGACCACGCGTATGCATCGGTGCGAGCTTCGCCATGACCGAGGCTGCGCTCATCCTCGCCATGGTGGGGCGGCGCTACCGGCTGCGGCTGGTACCGGACCATCCGGTCGAGCCAGTCGGACTGATCACGCTCCGCCCGCGCCACGGCCTGCGCATGATTCTTGAACGTCGCTGAGGGACACAGGCGGGGTGGCTCCCGATTGCCTGGGGACTTACCTGCTGCACGGGTCAAAACCAAGAGGCTAGGGAAGCCGTCGTCATAAAGTCTGGACGCGACCCCAATGCCGCGCGACCAAATCAAGCCGCAGCCTTAAATTGGATCGTCCTCTTGGAGCGAAAGCAGGCTGGCATTGCCGCCGGCGGCGGTAGTGTCGATCGAAACCGTGCGCTCGACCGCAAAGCGCGGCAGATAGTGCGGGCCGCCAGCCTTGGGCCCGGTTCCAGATAGGCCCTCGCCGCCGAAGGGTTGCACGCCGACCACCGCCCCGATCATATTGCGGTTCACATAGGCATTGCCGACGTGCAGGCGCCGGCGCACGGCCTCGACGGTTCCGTCGATCCGGCTATGGATGCCGAGGGTCAGGCCGTAACCGGTCGCATCGATGGCCGCCAACAGCCCGTCGAGCTCGCCGCGCCGCCATCGCACCACGTGCAGGATCGGCCCGAATACCTCGCGCGTGAGGCGCGCCACTCTGTCGATCTCGAAGGCGCGGGGCGCGAAGAACACGCCGCGCTCAAGGCCCGCCGGAAGCGGGCACTCGAGGAGCAAGCGCCCCTCCCTGCGCATCCTCTCGTCGTGTTGGACGAGCATTGCGCGCGCGTCCTCGTCGATCACCGGCCCCACATCGGTCGCGAGCAGGGCGGGATCGCCGATCCTAAGCTCTGCCATGGCGCCCTTCAGCATCTCGATCACTCGGTCGGCAATATCGGATTGCAGGCACAGCAGACGCAGCGCCGAGCAGCGCTGGCCCGCGCTGTCGAAAGCGGAGGTGAGCACGTCCTGCACCACCTGCTCCGGAAGCGCGGAAGAATCCACCACCATGGCGTTCTGTCCGCCGGTCTCGGCAATCAGCACCGCGATCGGCCCCTCGCGCTCGGCGAGCGCGCGATTGATCGCGCGTGCGGTCTCGGTCGAGCCGGTGAAGGCGATGCCGGCCACTCGCGGGTCGGCAACCAGGCGCTGGCCCACCTTCCCGTCGCCCGGCAGCAAGTGCAGCACCTCGGAGGGAATGCCGGCTTGGTGCATGAGCCGAACCGCCGCGGCGGCAATCAACGGCGTCTGCTCGGCGGGCTTCGCCAGCACCGCATTCCCCGCCGCCAGCGCCGCCGCTATCTGTCCGGTGAAAATCGCCAACGGGAAATTCCACGGACTGATGCAGGCGAAAACGCCACGGCCATGCAGCTCCAGCGCGTCGCGCTCGCCGGTCGGTCCGGGCATCGCCAAGGGCACGGCAAAGTCGGCGCGGGCACACGCCGCGTAGTACCGGCAGAAATCGACGGCCTCGCGGACCTCGGAGATCGCATCCGGGATAATTCGCCCACCCTCGCGAATGACGATCGCCGCGAGCGCCGCCATGCGTTCCTCGAAGAGATCGGCCGCTCCCTCCAACGCGCGGGCGCGGATTTCCGCGGGCGTCGCGTCCCACTCGGCCGCGGCCCGTTTGGCGCGCTCGATCGCGCGGTCGACCTGGGTCGGCTCGGCCTCGACCACACCGCCGACAACGCGCGTGCGATCGACCGGATCGCGGACCGGACGCGCCGATCCCGAAAGTTCCGCGCCGGCCACAATCGGCGCCGAGGTCCAATCGACCCGCGCCGCCGCCTCCAGTTCCAACTTGAGCCGCGCAAGCTCGGACCGGCTCGAAAGATCGAGGCCACGCGAATTGCGGCGCTCGCCGCCATAGAGGTCGCGCGGCAGCGGAATGCGCGGATGCGGCTTGCTCGCGAGACGGCGCAACCGCGCGACGGGATCGGCGATGATCTCCTCGATCGGTGCCTTGTCGTCGACGATGCGATTGACAAAGGAAGTGTTGGCGCCGTTCTCCAGCAGCCGCCGCACGAGATAAGCCAACAAGTCCTCGTGGCTTCCGACCGGCGCGTAGACGCGGCAGGGACGCGCGAGCTTGTTCTCGCCGACCACTTGCTCGTAAAGCGCCTCGCCCATACCGTGCAGGCGTTGGAATTCGTAGTCGCGGCGCTCGCCCGCGAGTTCCAGAACCGCCGCCAAAGTGTGCGCGTTGTGGGTCGCGAATTGCGGAAAGAATGCCGCAGCCGCCGCCAGCAGGCGCTTCGCCGCCGCAAGATAGGAGGCATCGGTTGCGACCTTGCGGGTGAAGACTGGATAGCCTTCGAGCCCGCGCTCCTGGCTGCGCTTGATCTCGCTGTCCCAGTATGCGCCCTTGACCAGGCGCACCATGAGACGGCGCCGAGCGCGCCCCGCCAGATCGGCGAGCCAATCGATCAGCGGCAGCACGCGCTTCTGATAGGCCTGGATCGCAAGACCGAGGCCCTCCCAGCCCGCGAGCGATGGATCGATCACGAGTGCCTCGACGAGATCGAGCGAGAGATCGAGACGCTCGGATTCCTCGGCATCGATGGTAAAGCCGATGCCTTGTGCCTTGGCATGGCGCGCGAGCGACAAGACGCTCGGCAGCAGCTCGGTCATGGCGCGCTGCCGCTGCCCCTCCTCGTAGCGCGGATGCAGCGCCGAAAGCTTGACCGAGATGCCGGGAGCATCCACGACGCCGCGACCCTCGACCGCCGCGCCCAATGCCGAAATTGCCTCCTCGTAACTCTCGAAATAGCGGCGCGCGTCGGCGGCGGTGCGCGCGGCCTCGCCCAGCATGTCATAGGAGTGGCGATAGCCCACCCGCTCCGCCGGGCGCGCGCGTTCCAGCGCCTCGGCGATGGTCCGCCCCATCACGAACTGGCGCCCGAGAATGCGCATCGCGGCCGTCACGGCCTGGCGCACCACGGGTTCGCCCGAACGCGCCACCAGCCGCCGCACCACGCCGGCAAAATCGTGCTCGGACTCATCCGCTTTCATGAGCCGCCCGGTCAGCATGAGCGCCCAGGTGGAGGCGTTGACAAACAGCGATTCCGACTGCCCCAGATGCTGCGCCCAATCGGCCTGGCCGAGCTTGTCCCGGATCAGCCGGTCTACCGTCTCGGCATCGGGAATGCGCAGCAGCGCCTCGGCCAGGCACATGAGCACGATGCCTTCGCGCGAAGAGAGCGCGTATTCGTGCAGGAACGCGTCGAGCCCGCCCTTGCCAAGACGCTGCCGGCGCACCTCGACCACCAGCCCGCGCGCCCGCTCGGCGATCCGGTCCAGCAGATCGGGCGGCAGCTCCGCCGCAGCGAGGGTCCGCGCGACCGCTTCCGATTCATCCTCGCGATAACAGCGCTCGATCGCCGCGCGCAGCGGCGGCGGAACCGACGGCGGCGGCTCCTGAACAAAGCTCATCGCGGCGAGAGCTCGCCGAGATCGTGGGGAACGGCGAACCCGTCGCGCAGCGGATCGTCTTCCTCGATCACGAAGCGGGAGCGGCCCGCGTGATAGGACCGGCCACCCACCCGCGCAATCACCGCGGCGCGGTTGCCGGCGCGCGCGGTACGCACCAGCTCGCCCGAAAACGGCCCGCCGGTCAGGCCTCGGAAGCTTCGGCGCATCCCGAGGTCGAGGCGGCCACGGGCGTGGTCCAGCGCCAGGCGCGCGGTGACGCCGCTCCCGGTCGGGCTCCGGTCCACCTGCCCTTCCGCGAAGATGCAGAGATTGGTGCTGGGTTGTCGGGATGAAGGTTCCACGTCATCGGTCAGGATCGTGCCGTAGAGAAAGGCGAGATCCGGTGCCTCCGGGTGTTCGAGGATCACTTGCGCCCGGGTGGCCGCGGTGATGCTGCGGCCCGCCGCGATCAACCGCTCGAGCGGTGTCTGGAACATGGAAAGCCCGAGGCGAGACGCCGGCAGGATCGCATAGAAGGCGCCGCCGAAGGCGATATCGAGCCGCAGCCGGCCGAACGCCTCCGTCGCCACGTCGAGATCGAGGTGGCTCGCGAAGGCCGGCACACTCTCGAAAGTCACTTCGCCGGTTCCATGTTCGCCGACTTCGACCGTGACGCGCACCACACCGCAGGGGCATTCGAGGTTGAAGACCGTGAGCGGCCGGGTCACCGGCACCAACTTCTGCTCAACCGCCCATCGGCCGATCGCGATCGTCGCGTGCCCGCACATGGTGCTGTAGCCGGAATTGTGCATGAACAGCACGGCAAGCTGCGCCTCGGGATCGGAAGGCACCACCGGGATCACGCCGTACATATCCTGATGTCCGCGCGGCTCGAGCATCAGCCGGCGGCGGATGTGGTCGAACCTGGCCTTGGCGTGTCGGCGCTTTTCCAGGATGGTCGCACCGGGCAGCGGCGGATAGCCCGCCGTCACGATGCGCACCGGCTCGCCGGCGGTGTGCATATCTAGGGTCTCGTAGGTCTCGCCGCCCATGGCTGCTCCCCCGTCAGGATCAAGACAGAGGTAGCACCGTCGCGGAGCCGGCAAAAGGGCGCCCTGCCCTCTCCCCATGGGGAGAGGGCAATGGTCGGGGGTGAGGGATCAGTTCAAGGGATTGCGGACCGTGTCAAAGCCCATGACGGGCGACACGCAGCTCCTGCACCGTCACTTTGCCGGTCTTGTCGATATCGAGCTCGTTGAAATGCTGCACCGCCGCGGCGACGTATTCTTCCTTGGTGATCTTGCCGTCGCCCTTCTGATCGAGCGTGTGGAACAGCGTTTCGCGCCGGTCGAGCGCGCGCTGTAGCCGCTGCTGGCGATCGAGCGTCGAGGCATGTTCGACCGCGCGCTTGAGCGACGCCACGAATTCATCGCGATCGACCACGCCGCTATGATTGACGTCGAGGCGATCGAACTGAGCCGAGGCATAGCGCTTGGCGTCTTCGAGGCTGATGTAGCCTTTGTTGTCGGTGTCAACGCGAGCGAGGTAGTAGTCGGCCCAATCGCGCTTGGCGGCGGGCGGCAATGTGCCCTGTGCCTGTGCAAAGGCCGGTGCCGCCATCAGCACCGCAAGGGTGAGGATGATCGGCGGGGTAATTCTGTGGGGATAGGACATGGGGAGCCTCCTTATCATGGATAGAACGAATAGACCGGAACGCACCGAGTGAGCGCATGTTCCCGTTCTGTTCATATCTTTGTCAACAACAATCTGCACCGGTCAGTGGAAATCCCGGCTGCGCACTGAAAGCTCGGTTGGTGCGTATGGCGGCCGGGAGCCTTCGGGGTCCCTAAGCTCTCCGAGGCGATTGGAGAGATCCCAAAGCCGCTCGGCGATCACGTGGATGACGATCCCCTCACGCTGCAGACGCCCGCGGCAGAGGAGCAAGGTCGCGCCCATCAGCTCGGCGCGGAAACGCTCGAAGGTGTCGGGCCAGACGATGATGTTGGCGACGCCGGTCTCGTCCTCAAGCGTCGCGAAGATGACGCCGTTGGCGCTGCCGGGGCGCTGGCGCACCAGTACCAGCCCCGCGACATCGACCAGGCTTTCGGGATCGCGGTGCGCCAGGTCCGCGGCGCGCACCACGCCCTCGCGCGCGAAGCGCCGGCGCAGCAGCGCCATCGGATGGCTCTTGAGCGAGAGGTCGAGGAAGGCGTAGTCGCTGACGACGTGCTCGCCCAAGCGCATCTCCGGCAGGCGGACCTCCGCTTCGGGACGCTGCCGCGCCGCGGGCGGCAGGCCCTCGAATAGCGGCAAGGCATCATCGCTCAGGCCCTTGACCGCCCAGAGCGCGCGGCGGCGGTCGAGACCGAGCGAGCGCAGCGCATCGGCTTCGGCAAGGCGCACCAGCACGGGCTTGCCGAGGCTCGCGCGCAGCATCAGCTCGATCGGGCTTCGATAGCCGCTCGCGCGATTCTGGACCAGCTTCTGGGCGGGCTCTTCGCCGAGACCGCGGACCTGCCGCAGACCCAACCGCAGCGCCGGCAGGGCATTCTCGACGGATTCTGGAACAGGTTCCTGTTCGATGGATTCGGAACACGCACCAGGTTCTTTGATTTGGTCGCATTTTCTGCGCCGAACCGGCGTCCACTTCGGCGGAAAATGCTCCAGCGTTGCATCCCAATCGCTGCGGTTCACGTCGACGGCGCGCACCTCGACGCCATGCGCGCGCGCGTCGCGCACGATTTGCGCCGGCGCATAGAAGCCCATGGGCTGGCTATTGAGGAGTGCCGCCGCGAACGCCGCGGGGTAATGGCATTTGATCCAGGCCGAGACGTAGACCAGGAGCGCGAAGCTCGCTGCGTGCGATTCCGGAAAGCCGTATTCGCCGAAGCCCTGGATCTGCTGGAAGCAACGCTCGGCGAAATCCTTTGGATAGCCGTTGGCGATCATGCCGCCGATGAATTTGTCGCGGAAATTACCGATCTGGCCGGTGCGTCGGAAGGTCGCCATGGCGCGGCGTAGGCGATCCGCCTCGGCGCCGCTGAACCCCGCCGCCACCATGGCGATCCGCATGGCCTGTTCCTGGAAGAGCGGCACGCCCAGGGTCTTGCCCAGCACCTCGCGCAGCGCTTCCGAGGGATATTCGACCGGCTCCTTGCCGTCGCGGCGGCGGAGATAGGGATGCACCATGTCGCCCTGGATCGGGCCCGGCCGAACGATCGCGACCTCGATCACGAGATCGTAGAAGCTCCGGGGCTTGAGGCGCGGCAGCATGCTCATCTGCGCGCGGCTTTCGACCTGGAACACGCCCACGGAATCGGCGTTGCAGAGCATGTCGTAGACCGCCGCGTCCTCGGCCGGAACCGTGGCGAGATCGAGCCGGCGGCCGTGATGCCGCTCGATCAGCGCGAAGGCGCGGCGGATGCAGGTGAGCATGCCGAGGCCGAGTACGTCGATCTTGAGCAGGCCCATCGCGTCGAGATCGTCCTTGTCCCACTCGATCACCGTGCGCTCCGGCATCGCCGCGTTCTCGATCGGCACCAGCTCGTCGAGCCGGCCGCGGGTGATGACGAAACCGCCGACGTGCTGCGAGAGATGACGCGGAAATCCGATCAGCTCGCCCGCGAGCTCGAGCGCCAGCCGCAAGGTCCGATCTTCCGGATCGAAACCGAGCTCGCGCGCCCGGCGGTCGTCGATCGTCTCCTCGCTCCAGCCCCAGACCGTCTCGGCGAGGCGCTGTACCACGTCGGCGGAGAGGCCGAGCGCCTTGCCGACCTCGCGCATGGCGCCGCGTGCGCGATAGCAGATCACCGTGGCGGCAAGCCCCGCGCGCTCGCGCCCGTACTTCGCGTAGACGTGCTGGATCACCTCCTCGCGCCGCTCATGCTCGAAATCGACGTCGATGTCGGGCGGCTCGTTGCGCTCCGCGCTGATGAAGCGCTCGAACAGCAGGTCGAGGCGCGCGGGATCGACGGCGGTGATGCCGAGGCAATAGCAGACCGCGGAATTGGCGGCCGAACCGCGTCCCTGGCAGAGAATCCCCCTCGACCTTGCGAAGGTCACGATGTCATGCACGGTGAGGAAGTAAGGGGCGTAGTTCAGCTCCGCGACCAGCGCGAGCTCGTGACGCAGCAAGGCCGCAACCTTGTCCGGGACACCTTCGGGATAGCGCTCGCGCACGCCCGCTGCCGCCAGCCGCTCCAAGCGCTGCTGCGGGGTGAGGCCGTCGGCCGCCTCGTCCAGATATTCGTAGCGCAGCTCATCGAGGCTGAAGCGGCAGCGCGCGGCGATCTCGCCGGTGCAGCGGATCGCCTCTGGATAGCGGCGGAACAACCGCGCCATCTCCGTCGGCGTCTTCAGATGGCGCTCGGCGTTGGCGAGGAGCTTCAGTCCCGCGGCCGCAACAGTGCAGTGCTCGCGGATCGCCGTCATCACGTCCAGCAGGCGCCGCCGCTCCGGGCGGTGATAGCGCACGTCGTTGAGCGCCACCATCGGCAGGCCGCTCTGTTCCGAGAGCCGGCTCAGCCGCTGCAGCCGCTTGGCGTCGTCGCCGCGATAGAGGTGCTGTGCGCCCAGATAGGCGCGGTCGCCGAAATCGCGCGCGAGTTCGTCGAGGAACGCGCGGAAGCCGGCATCGCACCGCTCCGGCGGCAGCGCAACCACGATCTGTCCCTCGCCATGCTCGCGGAGATCGGCATAGGTGAGGCGGCAATCACCCTTCTCGGCGCGCCGCTTGCCGCGCGTCAGCAGGCGGCAGAGCCGCGCATAGGCGGCGCGATCCGTCGGATAAACCAGCAGGCTCGGTCGATCCTCGAGACCGAGGCGGCAGCCCAGTACGAAACGGCACTCATGCTCGCGCGCCGCCTGGTGCGCGCGCACCACGCCCGCAAGACTATTGTGATCGGTGAGTGCCACCGCGCGATGGCCGAGCCGCACCGCCTCGCTCACGAGCTCCTCGGGATGCGAAGCGCCGCGCAGGAACGAGAAATTGCTGGCGACTTGCAGCTCCACGTAGCCGCCATCGCTCATTCCGTCTTCGAAACGGGGTAGGGGGTTCCTCATGCGAAGAACCCGTGCAGGAACCAGCGCGGCGTCGTTCCGGCCTGATGCAATCCGGCGCGATAAAGCCAGAAGCGGCGGCCCTGCTCGTCTTCGACGCAGTAGTAGTCGCGCAGCATCGGCTCGCCGGGGTCGCGCCACCACTCACCGAGAATGCGCTCGGGACCGTCGGCGGCACGCACCCGATGTACCCGGCGGCGCCAGCGGAACTGCACCGGCGGATCATCGGGGATCGGCGCCGTCGCCTCGATCGGCTCGGGACGCGGCAGCAGCCGGACCGGCCGCAGGCGATCGGGTTGCCAGGGAGTGCCACCCGCCCCCGTCGTCAGGGCGGGTACGCGCTCCGCCGCCCGCTCGGGGATGTGGCTGTCGCGTGGCCGATAGCGACCGACCGAACTTGCGCCCAGGCGGTTCTCCAGCCGGTCCACCAGGGCCGCCAAGGTCGCGTCCGTCCCCCCGCCACCCAATCCAGTGCCGTCGAACGGTGCCTGCTCGCCCCCGAGGGGCTCGACCAGCAATGCCGTCAAGCGCATGTCCTCGATGCCGAGATCAGGGTCGATGCGGTCGAGGCGCTCGGCAAAGAGGCGCGCGAGATGGCGCGGATCGCGGCTTGCCTGCGCGGTGCCGGCTTCGAGGGTGAGGACCACGCCGTCGAGGCGGTAAAAATTGAGCGCGAGCCGGCGCCCGCCCGCCCCCGCTTCGGCGAGGCGCCGGCAGAGCGCTTCCGCGAGCGAAGCGGTGGCGGCGGCGAGATCCTCCGGCCGTTGGATCGGCTCGGCGAAGCGGCGATGGCTCGAGCGGATGGGCGCGGGCGGCAGCGGCGAGAGCGGCTCGGCGAGAAGCCCTAGCGCTTGATCGAGGCGCTCGGCCGTGACGAAGCCGAAGCGCGCCACCAGCGCCGGGCGCGGCAATTTATAGAGATCGCCGATGCGGCGGAGTCCCAGCCGGTCCAGCAGCTCCGCGGTTTCCGCGGCGAGGCGCAAGGCGCGCACCGGCAGCGGAGCAAGCGCCACCCGCGTCGCGCCTTCCGGCACCGCCATGATCCCGGCACTTCCCTCGCGCGCAAGCGCCCAAGCAGCGCCCGGCGTCTCGGCGATCGCGGCACGCGCCGAGAGACCGAAGCGCTTGAGCCGGCCGATCAGCTCCTCCGCCAGCACGTGCTCGCCGCCGCGCAAATGCGCCGCTCCCGTCAGATCAAGCCAGATCCCGTCGGGCTGATCGGGCGCGGTCCATGGGCTGTACCGGCCGCACCAGGCGGCAAGCCGCGCGAGCGCCGCCGCGTCGCCGACGGGATCGGCGTTCAGCACCACGGCTCGCGGCGCCATCGCGCGCGCATCCGCGAGTGCCATCCCCGGCGTCAGGCTGTCGGCGAGGCCGGGATCGACCGCGGTCACGATGCCGCGGCCACCCGCCCAATCCGCGACCAGGACGGGATTAGCCGGCGAGGCGGAACGGCTGGCGCTCGGCCGGCGCCGGCGCTCGATCGGCCAGCTCGGCAGCCAGAGCGACATGACCCGTCGCATCGGAGGCCTCCATGATCCAACGGGCGGGAAAACCGCCGCGGCAGCGCAGCAGTTCGACGCGCCAAAGCGGTCGCCCAACGCCCGGCTCGCCGTTCCGCGGCACGCTCGGGAGCGCGCCGATCCGCCAGCGCGTCACGGCCGCCACCGGCGCCGTAGGCTCGATCCGCGCCATGCCAGCGCAACGCCAGCGCCGCAGCACGAAGGCGGTGACGCCCGAATGCTGCGCCGCCAATTGCAGGCGCCGGCTCGCGGTCAGCGGGAGGTCGCCGACTTCGCCCACGACGGCGGCGAGCGCCCGCACTTTGAGCCCGTCCTCCATCGCCTCGAGGACGGTACGGTCGTCGCGTGCCCGCACGCAGAGAAGCCGTTCGGGCGCAAGGCCCCGTGCAAGCAGCCCCGGCGCATGCAGGTCTTCGTGTGCGAGACACCAGAGCACGGGAAGCGGCGGTTTGAGACGGGCGAGGATGCCGGCCAAAAAAGCGGCTGCCACCGCGCCATCCTCCGCATCGCCGCCAATCCCGCCGAACTCATGCAGAACGCCGCGCGCGAGCCCGCCTTCGGGAAGCACCACATCCACGGCAGGCACGTCGAAAGGCAGGACGCCGTGGTCCGTTCGCGCCGCGCGCGCCAATCCCTCAATCTCGCGTTTCAGGCCGGCCAGCCCTTCCTGTCGTTTCATGCCTCGCTCCCATACGAGCGGCTGCAAAAGATGTTCATTGTTTGTTCTCATGGCCAGATCGTCAAGAGCCTTATATTTTTGCCCACTTTCTTGCCCACTTTTGAAGTGGGCAGAATTGTGGTTGCCGATCCCCCCGCAAACGCGGACACTGCAGGCATGGCGGAACGCATTGCCGATGACAGCGAAGTCCTGCTGACCGAGATCGCGTCTTATTGCCGCCGCGTCGGCATGGCCGAATCGACCTTCGGGCGGCTTGCGGTCAATGACGGCAAGCTGGTGAGCCGGCTGCGTTTCGGCGGTCATGTGACCGCCGAAACGGTTGAACGCGTGCGCGGCTTCATTCACTCGCAACCGGAACCCGGGCGGCGCTCGCGGAAGAACGGCCACGCCGAAAGCCCGAGCGCCGCAACATCGGATCATTCAAATCGCGCGCCCGCGTCCCCTGAGCGCGGGTTCCGCTTCTATGACAACCGTCAGAAGTACCTGCTGTTCGTCACCACATGCGGCGAAAAATGGGTGATCGCCGACCGCGTGGCCTTGGAGCTCGCGAACATCCATCCGCGCCCACCGGCGGTCCGCGTGTTCGACGCCGGAACCGGCGATGGAACCGTGCTGACACGGGTCATGCGCGCGATGCACCACCGCTTCCCGACGATGCCGTTCTACATCGTCGGCAAGGAGATCAGCCTCGAGGACGTGCGGCTTGCGCTCGAGAAGATGCCGGACCGATTCTTCGAGCACCCCTCGACCGTGCTGGTCATGACCAATATGTACTACGCGGAATCGCCGTGGCTCGCGCCCAGCACGGTCACCGGCGCGACGAGCCTGGTTTGGCACGAGCTCCGGATGCAGGGCAACACCGCGCACGAATTCGAGGAGCAGATCACGGCGCTGCAGCCGTTTCTCGCGGAGAACTGGCGCGCTCGCCTCAGCGCCACCAGCGGCAATCCCGTCTACGAGAAGCCGGTGGTGCTGGTGATCTATCGCGACGACTATCGCTTCCTGCTCGAGAGCGTGCGGCCCCGGCGCGGCGCGGCGCAGGCAGACTACGATCTGGTGATCGCCTCGCAGCCCTACCGCGCGAGGGCGCCCGTGGAATTCAAGGCGCGCCGCGTGGTGGCGCCGCTCGCGCGCAGCCTCGGCCCCGGCGGTCGCCTCATCGGCATCCATTCACGCGGCCAGGACCCGGGGCTCGAGATCATCCAGCAGGTCTGGCCCGGCGAGAATCCGTTCGGAACCGACCGGCACCAAGTTCTGCATGCAACCAAGAAAGAGCTGGCCGGTGCGGCGCGCGATCTCAATTTCAACACCTATTCCGACGCGCGTTCGCTGTTCCGCTACGAAATGCACACGCTGCCGACCGAGATCAGCGCGTCGATCGGCACCTCGACCCTGTTCGCGGCGTGGAATGCCGCCATCTATGTGGCGCAGATCGAGGATCATCGCCTCTCCGAAGTGGTGAGCAGCGGCCGCTACCTCGAAGCCACCAAGGAGGTTCTGCAACGCCACGGCGGACTCTGGTTCTGGGACGAGTCCTACGTTATCTCGCGCAAGCGGGATTCGGCATGACGGAAGTCGCGACAGAAGAGCGTGCGGAAGCCCTGGCGCGGCGTGCCATCGTCGACCGCATGCGCGGCGCCTCGATCGAGCTGACCCCGCGCGATCGAGCGGCAATCCCGATCTGCCGCGAAGCGTTGCCCGCGGGCAGCGCCGTCTTCATAACGCACCTCCCGGGCGGCACGCCCCGCGAGATGATTGCGACCGCGATCGAGCTGCGCCGCGCGGGCCTGGTGCCGGTGCCGCATGTGGCGGCGCGTCATCTCACGAGCTTCAGCGAGCTCGATGGCTACCTCGCCGGCGCCGCCGGCGAAGCCGGGGTCGATCGCGCGCTGGCGATTGCCGGCGACACCGACCGGCCGGCCGGCCCCTATACCGACAGCTTGCAGATGCTCGCAAGCGGTCTCTTCGAAAAGCACGGCTTCCGCACCATCGGGCTCGCCGCCTACCCGGAACCGCATCCGCGCATCCCGGCGCCGGTTCTGAGCAGCATGCTGCGCGGCAAAATCGCCTTGGTCCGGCAATGCGGCATGACCGCGGAGGTCGTGACCCAATTCACCTTCGAGGCCGAACCGATTCTCGCCTGGCTCAGCCGCGCGCCCGAACAGGGCGCGGATGCGCCGGTGCGGATCGGCCTCGCGGGCCCCGCCAGCATCGCGACGCTCGCCAAATTCGCGGTGCGTTGCGGTGTCGGCCGATCGATGCAGGCGCTGCTGGGCGGGCAAACCTCGATCGCGCGGCTTGTCCTCGAAGCAGGGCCGGAGCGAATCGTGCGCGCTCTCGCCGAAGCGCCGTTGAGCGCGGCAGTGCTCGGTTTGCACTTCTTCAGCTTCGGCGGCGCCGCCAAAACGGCAACCTGGATGCGCGGCGTCATCGACGGCACCTTCACGCTCGATCTCGTGGGCGGTGGGTTTCGCGTGAGCCGGCGCGGATAATCCGTTCGATCAGTTGGGCGCCGGAGCGAGCCCGATCCGCAGCGACAGCACCGCGCCCCTTCGGAACCAAACGGTCATGCTCGAGGGGGATGAAGGCGGGGCGCTTGTTGGAGCACCAACACGAGCTGAAAGCCGCCGAACTTCTGGGAGTCTGCCCTCGCCGCCCCCCGGGCATCTTTTCGGCGCTGCGTATTTTTTGGGCATCGCATCGGGGCGCGCAAACGTCGCGGGCGCGGCAATCCCCGCTAAAGCACGAAATTCGCTGGGAATTCGAGAGACCGCTCGAACCGGCGCGAAGTTTGCAGCGGTACCCTCCGGGGATTTAATCTCCTTTCACCACGGGCCGCGGAGGCTGCCCCATGAACAATGCCGAGGACACCGGCCCAACCTACGCCAACGCCTTCGATGAGATGGGTGGGCATGAGCGCTGCTTTTCGCACTACGAGCGCGTCCAGCAATGGCTGCGCGAGACCGACTGCGACAAGCTCGCGTTAAAGCGCGGCGAGGCTGAGCTGTTGTTCCGCCGCATCGGCGTCACCTTCTCGATCTATTCCGAGGGCGGCGATCCCGAACGCCTCATACCCTTCGACATCATTCCTCGCATCCTGAGCGCCGCGGAGTGGACGCTGCTGAAGCGGGGCCTCGAGCAGCGGGTGCGTGCCCTCAACGCCTTTCTCTGGGATGTCTATCACGACCGCGAAATCCTGCGCGCCGAAGGGATACCGGAAGCCCTGATCCTGCACAACGAGAGCTTCCGCCCGGAGATGCAGGGCTTCGACCCGCCGGCCAGGACTTACATCCACATTGCCGGCATCGATGTGGTTCGAGTGGATGCGGACACCTTCTATGTGCTCGAGGACAATTGCCGCACCCCCTCGGGCGTCTCCTACATGCTGGAGAACCGCGAGGCGATGATGCGGCTCTTCCCCGACCTTTATGGGCGCCATCGCATCGCGCCGGTCTCGCATTACCCCGAGGAGCTGCTCGACGTGCTGCGCTCCGTGGCGCCCGCGCATTGCGAGGGCGATCCGGTCGTGGTGCTGCTGACGCCGGGGGCGCACAACAGCGCTTATTACGAGCATTCTTTCCTAGCGGACGAAATGGGGATCGAGCTGGTCGAGGGCGCGGACCTCGTGGTCGACGACAACATCGTCTACATGCGCACGACCGAAGGACCGAAGCGTGTCGACGTGATCTATCGCCGGATCGACGACGCCTACGTCGATCCGCTGACCTTCCTTCCGGATTCCCTGCTGGGCACGCCGGGGCTTTTCAACGCCTACCGCGCCGGAAACGTGACCCTCGCGAACGCGGTCGGCGCGGGTATCGCCGACGACAAGAGCATCTATCCCTATGTTTCCCGCATGGTGCGGTTCTATCTCGGCGAGGAACCTATTCTGAGCAACGTTCCGACTTACCAGTGCGGCGATCCCAAGGATCTCGCCTTCGTGCTGGAGCACCTGGACCATCTCGTGGTGAAGGAAGCGCGCGGCTCCGGCGGTTACGGCATGCTGATCGGGCCGCATGCGAGCCGCGCCGAGCTGGAAGCTTTCGCCGCCAAGCTCAGGACGCGACCGGCCGACTACATAGCGCA
>Ga0335079_10000281_pt1 | contig 59155 bp, 54 predicted proteins | sample Lox_Sample_33_FD_206719 | JGI IMG/M metagenome (GOLD analysis project Ga0335079, IMG submission 206719) | Soil microbial communities from Loxahatchee National Wildlife Refuge, Florida, United States - Lox_Sample_3.3 | ecosystem: Environmental > Terrestrial > Soil > Wetlands | place: USA...
CGGCGAGGGCAAAACCCAGCCGCCCTCGATTTTTCTACCTCGATTTTTCTACCTCGATTCTGTTCGCTTCAAATTGGTCCTAAATCTCTGCGCGGATTTCTCGAGCTGAATTTCTCACTCTGGAAAACCGTCTCCGCGTTCCTGTTCTTCTTCCTGGGCTTCTTCCCTCTGCTTCTGCGCTTCTCCCAAATGCTCCAGTTGCGTGTGCCAATCGAGTTCGCGCACGCGCTGCGGATTCTCTCTCCAGTCCAGAGCGACTTTCACGAAGAGTCCGAGGAAAATCCTCGTGCCGAGGATTTCCTCGAGTTCCTTGCGCGCCGCCGTGCCGATCTTCTTGAGCATGGCGCCTTTGTGCCCGATGAGGATTTTCTTCTGCGAATCGCGTTCGACGAACATCGTGGCTTCGATGCGCAGAAGTTTTGGCGACTCCTCCCACTTCTCAATTTGCACGGCCAAGGCATGCGGAATTTCGTGATACGTCAGAGCAATCGCCTTCTCCCGGATAATTTCCGAAGCAAGAAATCTTTCAGGCTGGTCCGTCACTTGATCTTCGGGAAAGTAAGGATCTCCTTCCGGAAGAAGTTTCATCACTTCTTCCATGAGCGCGCTGCAACCATCGCCTTTGAGCGCGGAGATTGGCACGATCGCGGCAAACTCCATTTCCTTGCGAGATGCTTCGATCAGAGGAAGAAGTTTCGGCTTCGGCAATTTGTCCACTTTGTTGAGGACAAGAATCGTTTTTCCGACGAAGCGCTGCGCTTTTTCGAGGAGCATCGTATCCGCATGCGGAAGCAAAACACTCGCGTCCGCCATCAATAGAAGAACGTCAATGCCTTCCAGGGCGGCGGCGACTTCGCGCATCATCTGTCGGTTGAGCGCGGATTTCGCGTCGTGCAGGCCCGGCGTGTCAATGAAAATGATTTGACCTTCCGGGCTGGACACAATTCCCTGAATACGATTTCGCGTCGTTTGCGGCTTGGAAGTGACAATCGCGATTTTCTGTCCAACGAGCCGATTGAGCAGCGTGGATTTTCCGGCATTCGGCCGGCCCACAATCGCGACAAAGCCCGACCGTTTTTTTGCTTCTGGCTCGCCGTGCATGTCCATGTGAAGATTGTACCTTGTGCTCGAGAACCTAGCATCAGGAGCATGGCCGAGACCTGCGAGGATGGGCCTCACGGTTTTCCAGAAGTGGCTAGCGATCGAATGTCCCGCAAATGCTGGCGTAGAGGACGCCGGATTTGCCCGCCAGAATGCATACGGTGAAGACTTTCAGCGTCGGGATTTTCTCGTGTGTCGCAGGACGGAGTAGGAAGTTCTTCGGGCAAAGAGCGTCCTCAGAACGGCAACGCGAGCAGGCAGGGTCCTCAAAATGACGGGACGAGGAAGCGACGAGGCGGGCACGGGAAAGTTCGTCGTGCCCATCCACGGCGTTAAGGGATCTGTGGCGCTCAACCGGACTGTTCCAAAAATCTCGACAATTCCGTTCAGAAGAAGCGGTTGTTAATGCCGGTGGCCGTCGTCGAGATCGTTGTCCTTGTGAGGGAAGCGAACGGCACCGTGAATCGGCTGAGGGCCAAAATGCCCGGTCGCGGGTCCCGTAAACACCAACGTTACGTTCGAATATTCGACGTCGGATCCTCCCGAGATGCAAACCTGTAACGATGAGGTCCCGTTTTTCTGGAAAGGCGCCGGGTTCCCGTTGCCTGTGACGATTTCAGCAGGGCCGGTGACGACGAAACGGGGTGTGTTCGCAGGGCTATACGCAGGGCAAGTGCTTGTGTCGAAGGAAACGGTTGCGTCCGTCATGACGATGTGGTGGGTGTGGGCACTTCGGATGTTCGGGTTGGTGGCGTCAGAATTCGTTGTCAGAACCCAGTAGTCGGAAAGCCCCATGGTCATATAGGCAGAGAAATCGGCCTTGCCGGACCTTCCCTTCAGGGACAAGGACCAGTGGCCCCGCATTTCCCACGGGCCAGTGGGACTTGCAGTGGGGATCAAAGGGGTGTAGTCGCTGATGATTCCGCTGAAATGCTCGGGCAAGGGAGCTTGGGCCAGAGCGACGGCGCCTGCCGCCAACACCAGAACCGCGAGAATGCGTGCCGCTGACCACAACCATTTGTTGCTCATGAAAAACCTCCAGATTTGAGATCTGCTCGTTTATTGCCGAGCGAGTTCTCGAGCAGCGTGCGTGCCGGGGCTTGGGCGAGGGCATGTGCAGCACAAGAACTCCGCTTCGGCGTTCCCAGGCTCGACGGACACGCTGTCCGGGGAAAAGGGCCAGGCTTCGCGTAAAGCAAACGTGGACGTTTGAAGCGCATCTGCTCTCCGCTAGTGACGTGCGAGATAGACGTCCGCGACTGACGTGTTTCCTGGCGCCAGCTTCGCCGAGGATGAAAAGACAACGAAGCGCCCGTCTCCGCTGATCATTGGTTGAAATGAGTCAGCGTTGCCTTGCGTGCCGTCGAGCGCCACAGAGACTCGCACTGTGGAAGGCGAGCAGCCAGACGAAACCCCGGCACACGTATCGAACACGAAAATATCCTGCACTCCGTTGGTGTCGCCTGGAACCAAGTTGGCCGCCCCCGAACCGAACGCAACAAATCGTCCGTCGGCGCTGATGGAGGGGTCATTCACCAGTTGCGTGCCGTCGCCTGCGAGGGCAATCAACGTCGTTGCCGGCGTGCATCCTGAGAGTACGCCGGTGCACATGTCGCGCAGGTAAACTCGAAAGATTCCCGATGTGAGATTGCCTGGCGCGAGGTTGCTTGCCGAAGAAAGAAAGGCCACATATCGGCCGCCCGCACTGACGGAGGCTCCATAACTGATTGCGTCTGTTGGGCTGCCGTCGTCAGCCACGGAGACCATGGTGGTGGATGGGGAGCAACTCGCGTCTTCGCCCAAGCACGTGTCGTACAGAACCACCTCTGTACTGCTCGTGTTGAAAGCAACGAAACGGCCATCCGGACTGATCGACGGATGAGCTGTCGTTAATAAACTCAAGCCGGACTCATCATAAGCTTCGATGTACGGTGAAATCGCGCGAGAGCTTGGTGCGCAGCTAGAGGAGGTTCCGGCGCACGTATCGTTAAGAAAAACCTGTGCACCGCCACAGATATCCCAATACCCGCATTCGAGATCACCCGAGAAGAACACAGCGAAGCGGCCGTCCGCGCTCAGTGAGACTTGGCCGTCTTCCCCGTTTGAAGAGTCATCCATGGTCCGAGTGCCGGAAACGCATCCGCTGGGAGCGCCAGCGCAACTGTCGTAGAGCGAAATGCCCGCATCAGAAGTGAACGCCACGAAACGCCCGTCCGCGCTGATCGCGGGCGTGTAATACCAGGCGGGGGAAACGAACGTCAAGGATGGGACACAGCCGGTCGGCGCGCCGAGACACGTGTCCCGCAGAAAAAGGTTGTCTTCAACATAGAATCCAGTTTCAATGTTCGGCGGAATGAGGTTGTCATTCGAGGAGAGAAAAGCTGCAAACCGGCCGTCGCTGCTGACCGCTGGAAGTTCACTAGCACCGTCTGGTTCCGTAAGATCGGTTGCGATGTCCGATCGCTCGATGACCCCCGTGGCATCCGGTGAAACGGACTGAACCTGGATGGGCAACAGATTCGACTGGCCTCCGCCAGGTGAGGGATTGCTTACGGACACTTGCGCAGTTCCCGGCGAAGCCAGCTGGTCGGGGAGGATCGCTCCTGCGAGTTCGGTGCTGCTGATGACCGTGGTCGGCTGATTGAGTCCATTCCATTGCAGGAAGGAGGCTGCGACGAAGTTGGTGCCGTACACATGCAGCTGGAACCCCGGCCAACCCGCAGGAACAGACGTATCCAGAGCGGAAATCAAAGTCGGGGCCGGATTGCTCGTAAACTTAGCGACGGTGAACGGAACTTGGTTGGAGGGGCCCGCCGAGGGAGCGAGATTTGCAGCGGAGATAGTAATGGTTCCGGACGTGGCCATCTCGTTGCTTGGGATTGTCGTCAGCAGTTGGGTGGGCGTTTGCGATTGGGGCGCCTGAGGGGTGCCGTTGATAAGCAAGTATGTGGTCGCCTCAAAGCCCGAACCGTTTACCGTCAAAACCACGGGCGGGGAGCCGGCCATCGCGTTGTCGGGGGAGATGGAGGTGATCTGTGGGGCCGGATTGTTGATGACGAACTGGACTGAGTTGGACGTCAACGAACCGATGCGGACGCCGACGGAAGCGGATCCGGCTGAAGTGATCAGCGACGCCGAAATCGTGGCCGTCACTTGCTGACTGTTCACAAAGGTGGTGGGAACTGATACCCCGTTCCAGAGAACGATTGCGGATGAGGCAAAGTTCGATCCGTTGGCGGTGAGAGTGAATTCGGCTCCCCCGACCAAGGTGCTGGCGGGTGACAACGAGCTTACCGCGGGGGTCGAGTTATTACTGGGAGGAGGGGTTGAGATGGCCTCGCTCCCTCCACCGCACCCGGCGAGAGCGACTGCGAGACTCATGAGTAGCGCTGCTCCAACCATTGGGATTTGACTGAATCGTTGCATGGATTTCGCCTTTGCTGTGAACTGGCGCCCCTGAATACGCATACTCTGGGGCGAGACGGAATGTGACACAATGGCGTGGGTCTGGTTTGCAGGTGATCCCGGTCTGACCGTCCAGGACGTTGGATAAGCGCGAGTTGTGGAGGACCGTTCCGCTTGCCTTAGGTATTTCTTTTGCAATTGCGTAGTGCTAGACTCCCGCAATTCCTGGTAACGCCCCGTGCACGCCACTCCCAGACCACGAAGAATGCGCTTCGGCGCTTTCAACGTGGACCTGCATTCGGGAGAGATCTACAGGCACGGCATTCGGCTGAAGCTTCAGGACCAACCCTTTCAAGTGCTGGCACTGCTGCTGGAGCACCCCGGCGACGTCGTAACGCGGGAAGAACTCCGCCAGGCACTGTGGCCCGCGGACACTTTCGTTGACTTCGATACGAGCCTGAACAGCGCCATGAAGAAATTGCGGGACGTGCTGGGCGATTCCGCCGAAGAACCGCGATACATCGAGACATTACCGCGTCGCGGATATCGTTTTATCGCACAAGTGCAGAACGGAGACTCGGCCGGCCTTACTGCAGCGAAACAAGATCCTGTACTCGTGTTGCCGCAAAAGCCGGTGCAGGAGGCGGCCAAACACCGGCATATTGCGATCATTGCGGGCGGGGCCGCGTTGGTGGCCGCTCTTGCCGGGTTGGGCGCCTGGCGCATGTTGAGCACCCGGCCGGCGTTGAAAAGAACCGACGTCATTCTCCTGGCAAACTTCACGAACCGGACGGGCGACCCGATCTTCGACAATTCGCTCGATAAGGCATTGCAAGTGAAACTTACGGAGTCCCCATTTCTGAGTCTTCTTCCGGAGAGCGACGTCGCCGCCACGATGCGAATGATGAGGCGCAGCCCTGACGAGAGGGTGAACAGGGATCTGGGCATCGAAATCTGCCGGCGGCAGGGTCTCAAGGCCGTGGTCGTGCCGGAGATTGATGAGGTGGGCAGCACCTATGTGATTACCCTGGACGCGATTGACGCGCAGAGCGGGAAGTCCATCGCGGAGTCGCAAGTGCAGGCGGAAAGCAAAGACCGAGTGATCGCCGAATTGGGAAAAGCAGGTGCGAATTTGCGAAGGCAATTGGGCGAAAGCCTGGGTTCGCTGAAGAAGTACGACAGCCCGCTCGATCTCGCGACAACCGGCTCTCTCGAAGCGTTGCAAGCGTATAGATCAGGGCTAACGCTCTATCGCAGAGGCAAACAGGAAGAATCCATTCTTCTTTTTCAACGGGCCGTTGAACTGGATCCCGAATTCGGATCAGCTTACTTGATGCTGGGGATGGCCTATAACAACGTTGGCGATATCCAAGCATCCAAATCGAATTTCGAAAAGGCCGGCGGGCTCAAGGACAGGCGTCTCACCGAGGAAGAGAATTTGCAAGCCACTGCCCTGTATGATTCGGCGATCACCGGCGATCTGGAACGAGAAATTGCGGTACTTGACCTCTACAAGCAGGAATATCCGCGAACGATAGAGCCTTACAATCTGGCGGGGAGGGCATACGCCTTGACGGGCCAAATGGATTTGGCTTTGCACGATTTCGATTGGGCACTTGAGCACTCCCGAGTCCCGTCGGCCTCCTACAATCTGAACACCGCACATGTGTTAATCGTACTGGGCCGTTTTGATGAGGCAAAAAACATTCTTAACCAGTGGAAACAGAAAGGGCCGCTCACTCCTTCACAAAGGTTCATGCTCTACCGAATCGCCTTTCTGCAAAACGATTCGGCGGCAATGCAACAACTTGAACGGCAAATCCCCCCGGACGACGTGAAGTGGATTGATTTGCAAATCGAAGTGGCTTTCCTGGAAGGGCATTTCAAAAAGCTACGCACGCTGAGTGATGCCCTGGTGAAGAGCCAGAAAAGCGCAAACCGCCTGCAAAACGCGGGGGCCGCGCTGGCGTGGCATGGACTGCTGGAGGCCCTTGCGGGCAATTTCAATCAAGCACGCGACCTGTGCCGCCAGGCCGAATCCATCAGTAAGGACAACGATCTGGTGCTTGATTATTGCGCGAAGGCACTGGGCCATGCCGGAGACTTGAAGCAGTCCGAGGAATTGGCAGCGAGAAAAGCGAAACTGCTTCCCGAGGACACGCGCAACCAGAAACTTTGCGAGCCGGAGTTTTACGCAATTCTGGCGCGGAAAAATGGGCATCCGGACAAGGCCGTGGAGGTACTCGCGGTGTCCACAAAATACGAACAAAACACGATCGAAGCTCCCTATGAGCGCGCGCTGAGCTATCTGGCGAATCAAGAACCCGGCAAAGCCGCCTCAGAGTTCGAGATGTTGCTCAAGAACCGAGGATGGGACCACTGGGAAGCGTTCGCGCCCCCCGTCCAACTCGGGCTCGCGCGCGCCTACGCGATGCAAGGAGACCGCGAGAAGAGCCGGAAAGCCTACGACGACTTTTTCACGATGTGGAAAGACGCGGACCCGAATATCCCGATCCTGCTCCAGGCCAAAGCGGAGTACAAGAAGCTCGCTTTAAGAACTCCCGCAGCTGAAGCGGCGAAAACCCAGTAGCACATTTGGCGTGGTCTGAATGGACGCCGGGCAAACCGCGGATTTCTTCCTTTGCTCCTTATTTCATCACGGGCAGGACCAACGCACTGGGATGATCCGCATCGTGAAGAAGCGTGATGTGCGCGGATTTCGCATTTTTGCCGGTTTCCTCTGAAACGTCGCCCCAGGAGTTGTAGTTCTTTTGAACGCCTAACGAGTTGATGCTGCGCAAAACCAGGCGGAGGCGGCTGCCTTTGGCAATCTCGCGGGAGAAAAAGGTGAAGTTGTCGAACACGTATTTCTCGATCTTGCCTTCGGGGACGGGCCTGGGATCGCGCAGCGAATCGCGATAGCGCGCGCGCATCGGCGCGCTTGTGAGAGCCACGGAGCTTCCATTGGGGAGAATCTCGTACAAGTCAGCTTCGAGATCGGTGTCCGGAACGTCCATCGAGAGCCACACGGTGAGCTTCGGGAATCCGCTGATTTCGGTTGCGGCGGCAAACGGTTCGCTGTGATAGACGACGCCCTCGCCAAAAAGATTCATGATATAGCGCTGCGAAGTGAGGTAGCTCGGATCGTCGCCTTCCGCTTCGCCCGGCCGAGTATCGAGGGGGTCGAACGTCCATGAGTCGCCGGCTGCGCCGGTTGCAGATTCCTCAAGAAGCGCACCGGAGTGAAACGCATCCGAAGCCACGCCGTTGGATTCCAGGTAGAGAGTTTTCTGGGTGCTGGAGATGGCTTCGAGGCTGTCCGCATATTTCCATTCTTCTTTGCCCATGACCCAATAGGCCACGCGTTTTTTCAAGAAGTCCGGCTTCTTGCCGCCCTTCATCGTCCAGTCGTACCACTCGGTGTGGAGCTTATTCAGATCGAGCACGCTAGCCGGCGCGAATTGCAAACCGCCCACATCCGCTTTAGGAGTCCGTGTTTCCGCGTGATTCCAGGGGCCGATGATCAGGTAGTGTTTGGCGATCGCCTCGGTGCTGCCGTATTCCATGTGGCGTTTGTAGAACGTGAACGCGCCGGGCTGGTCGCCGTCGAAGTCGCCGGTGATGGTTAGTATCGGCAATGTGAATTTCTTGTAGTCCGACGGCGTGGGGACCATCGCGTCGTAATAGGCGTCGGGCGTGGGGTGCTGAAGCCACTTGTGAAAAATCGGCGAAGGATTGCCGACAAGCTTGTCGTAATCCGCAAAGGCGCTGTGGGCTTCATACATTTCGCGAGCCTTTGCGGTCCAGAAATCGCCGTTCTCGAACGTTTTTTCATTTCCCGTGGCGCCGCCGGTGAAGGTGAGCCACTGCATGTCGTAGGGAGTAAACATGTTGTACTGGTAGGGAAAATCCACGCCGGGATGCGCGGCGGCTGCGGGAACGATGGTCGCGAGATGCGGCGGAAATTCCTTAGCGACGGACCATTGATCGAACCCCGCGTACGAGCCGCCCCACATGGCCACTTTGCCGTCGCAATATTTTTGCTTTGCAAACCATTCCACGACATCGTAACCATCGCGGCCTTCGTTGGCGAAGGGTTCAAAGTTGCCGCCGGAATTTCCGCGGCCACGGACGTCCACCAGCGCGTAAACGAAACCGTGCTGCGCGAAATACATGGCACGATCGGTATAGGAATCGGAAATGTAAGGAGTAAGTGTGAACACGACGGGAAGAGGGTCCTTCTGATCGTGCGGCTGGTATACCGTAGCGTTGAGGAGCACACCGTCGCGCATGGGAATCCTGACGGCCCAGGTCATGTCCACGCCTTTCCTCTCTGGCGAGGATTTTTCCTGGGCGGCCGCAACCGCCGGAAAGAGAATTCCCAAAACCATGGCGACAGCTAACACGCCAGGACGAATCGCTTTTCTCACCAGCATAACTTTCCCTCCTGGAGCCTTCGTGATTGCGGAATGATCTTGCGCGCTTCGCTAGCCGGCTCGTACACCCGCGGCTTGCTTCCTTGCACGCACGCGAAGGACCTTGCGCTGGTTGGCCTCGAGCACTTCGAATCGGTATCCTTCGAGATCGAAGCGCTCCCCCGGTGCGGGCACTTTCCCACCGACGTGGCTGAGCAAACCTGCAATGGTGGTCACGGTTTCGTCGGATTTTTTCCCGAACTGCACCCCCAGCATTTCCTCGACGTGGTCAATCGTCGTACTGCCCCGGAGCACCATAGCCCCGTCGGATTCTTTCACCACGTCCGGAGCAGGATGCAGAGCGCCTCGGCTGCTTTCGCCAACAATCTCTTCGACGAGATCCTCGATTGTGGCGATGCCCGCGACAGAACCATGTTCGTCAATAATGACGGCCATGGGCTGATTCTTCTGGCGCATCTCTTTCAAGAGTTCCGATCCGATCTTGGTTTCCGGCATCAGTAAAACGGTGCGCATCAATTCGCGAACCTTGCGTTTTGGAAGATCGGTATCGGCGATCTGGAGCAAATCCTGGGCGTACGCGACGCCCTGAATGTCATCGAGTGTCTTTTCGTAAACCGGAATGCGCGAAAAGCGGGTCTCGACTACCTTGGCGTGAAGTTCCTCGAGCGTGGCGTCCGCGGCAATGGCGACGATATCGGGACGCGGAGTCATGACCTCCCGCACGCGCTTGTCGCTGAATTCGACAACCTGCTCGATCAAGTCCGCCTGCTCGGGTTCGATGATGCCTTCCTCCTCGGCGGCCTCCACGAGAGCTTCAATGCCTTCTTCCGTCCGCTGTTCCTGCGTTTTCTCCACTTCCTGCTCGGAGATGCGCGCCAAGGATTCCGCCCCCTCGAGAAACACGCGAACGGGCCAGGCAATTACGATCGCGGCCTTGATCAGCGGCATGATTTTCAGAAGCCAGCGGCCGTCGGTGCGGTAGAGCAGCATGTCCGGGATGAAGTGCATGGCGAAGACAACTTCCAGGATGATGAAGACGCTCAATTCGACGACGGCTTCCCAAGTGCCCGGGACGAAAAACAGGACGCCCCGGGTCGTTTCGAGCACCAGAAATGCCAGCCAGAAATGGCCCAGAATGCGGAAGGTTCGTCCAGCGCTGCGGCGGCGCAGCTTCAGCCTCGGTTCGATTTCGGCTTCGAAAATTTCCAAATGTTCGTGAACGCGGCCGGTGTTCATGCGTCCGAGTTCACGGAAAATGAGAGTGAGGTAGGATAAAACCGGCAAGAACAGCGCCAGCAGCACGACACCGAGGGCATAAAGCCAGGGATAGCCCGTCACGCCAGTCCGAGCCTCCGCCGCAGTCTATGTTCGATCCGGTTCATCTGGCCCCGATCGCGTTCATGATCATAGCCCAGAAGGTGCAAAACTCCATGCAGGATGAGCACGCGAAGCTCAAGCGCGAGCGAGCGGCGATGCATCCTCGCAAAGCGCCGGGCGGTTTCCGGGGCGATTGCAATGTCGCCCAAATACTCAGTCCGATCGGTTCGCCGGACTCTGCGCGGCTTTTTCCCATGTCTCGCCAGCGGAGGAAACGAAAGCACATCGGTAGGCCCTGGTTTCCGGCGGAATCGCTCATTCATTTCCGCGATTTTTGTATCGCTCACCAGAGCGACGACAACGTCAGCATTTTCCAGATTAAGTTCTTTACGCACCTTGCTCAAAAAGTCTTCCAGCGTCCTGGGGGCAACGCGGATCTTCCTCTGGCGGTTTAAAACCATCAGGAAGTCGCGTCTTTGATCTGCGAGCCGCTTTTGCCGTTATCTCCGCTCCGCGGCGCATCGTCGCTCCGCTTACCAGGGCCAACGTCGTGCTCTTCGTACGCGCGGATGATGCGCTGGACGAGATTGTGGCGCACGACGTCCTTTTCGTTGAACAGGACGGAGGCGATTCCCTCGATCTTGCCGCAAATCTCCAGCGCTTCGACGAGGCCGCTCTTGCGGCCGGCGGGCAGGTCAATCTGGGTGATGTCGCCGGTGATTACGGCCTTGGAGTTGAACCCAAGACGCGTGAGAAACATCTTCATTTGTTCGCTGGTGGTATTCTGCGCTTCATCGAGGATGACGAAAGAGTCGTTCAGGGTGCGGCCGCGCATGAACGCCATCGGCGCAACTTCGATGATTCCCTTTTCGAGAAACCTTTCGAGTTTGTCGGCGTCGAGCATGTCGTACAGCGCGTCGTAGAGCGGGCGCATGTACGGATCAATTTTCTGCTGGAGCGTGCCAGGGAGAAAACCCAATTTCTCTCCCGCTTCCACGGCGGGCCGTGCGAGGATGATGCGATTCACCTGCTTGGTGAGCAGCGCGCTTACGGCCATGGCTACGGCCAGGTAGGTTTTGCCAGTGCCGCCGGGGCCGATGGAAAACACCATGTCGTGCCGTTCGATCTCTTCCATGTAGCGGCGCTGGCCGGCGTTCTTTGGCGTGACGTTCTTTTTGCCGAAAGCGCGCGTTCTACCATGTTCGAAAACGCCGCGAGGCGACTCCTGCGGCTCATCGAGCGCGATGCGCATGAGGCTCTTCACTTCTTCGCCGGAGAGAACCCGGCCGTGGCGCGAGGCGTGGTTGTAATCCTCGACGATGCGCGCGGCCTGCTCGACGGCGTCGTGCTCTCCTTCGATGGTCAGACGTGAATCCGTCAAATGCGTGCGGACGTGCAGCGCGTCTTCCAGCAGGCGGATATTTTCATCCAAAGTTCCAAAGAAGGGCTCGATTTTTCCGGCGATGTGGACGGTGCGTCGCATCCAAGTGGCAGGTTTTCCGATTCCGGGTGAAGCTCCCTGTTGCGTACTTCGGACCGCTTCGCGGTCACCCATAGAGTTTGCGTTCCTCCCGGAGGTTCGGCCAAGACTTCGATTCACACGCGACTCACTTCACCCTAGCGCACGCGTGAGCCACGGTCAAGCATCCGCGGGCCGGCCATCGTACCTGCCATGATTCCATAGCATCAATCCGGGAGCTGATTCCGGACCCGGTGACATCTTGTGGTGCACTTGTTAGAATCCGCCCGCTTGGGACCAAGGGGTTGGTGGATTTCGGCGTTTATCTCTGATCTCCGGAGGATTCATGGCAAATCGGACAGCGCTTGGCTCGGCAATCTTGATTCCCGTCCTGATCGGATCAATCGGGTTGATGAACATCATGCACAAGCAACGCTTTGAGCTCTTCCACACCGTGGACGTGCTCCAACTCATTGCGTCTGGCATGTGTTACGGCGTCGCACTTGCAGCCTTGCTTGCCCTGCTTCGTCGTCCGCGTGATTGAGTGTTGTGTGCATCGAGCAGACGATTTACACCGCCCGACCTGCTCTAGTCTGCCGGGACGGCGCGGGAATGGGCCCAATCACGAATTGCCGCAACATCTTCGGCCCGCGTGACGCTGAGCGGCTGAGTGCCCTTCAGCTCGGCGAGCAGAATTTCCGTGCTCAAGTGCTGCTTTGCGGCGAACGCGGTGTAGAGGCCAGAGACGATGGCCTGCTCGATTTCGGCGCCGGAAAACCCATCGCTCGCTCCTGCGAGCTTTTGCAAATCGAATGACGAGGCCTCGCGGCCACGTTTTTTCAGGTGCAACGCGAAAAGGGCAATGCGAGCGGGTTCGTCCGGCAAATCCACGAAGAAAATCTCGTCGAATCGTCCTTTTCGAAGCATTTCGGGAGGCAACGCGGAGATGTTGTTCGATGTTGCGGCGAGGAAGACGCCGCCTTCGCGATCCTGCATCCAGGTGAGCAGCGTTGCGAGAAGCCGCTGAGAAAGGCCGGCGTCGGCATCACCACTGGTTCCCGCGGAAGCAAAAGCCTTTTCGATCTCGTCAATCCAAAGAACGAGCGGAGCCATTTTCTGCGCCAGGTCTAGCGCCTTGCGAAGGCGCTTCTCGCTTTCGCCGACAAATTTATCGTAGAGCGCGCCAGCATCCAGCCGAGCCAGCTCGAATTCCCATTCGCCCGCGACGGCGCGTGCGGCGAGGCTTTTGCCACAGCCTTGCACGCCCGTGATCAGGATTCCTTTGGGGGGTTCGAGGCCGAATTTTTGCCCTTCCGGTGTGAGAGCGCTTTTTCTCTTTTCGATCCAGCCGCGCAAACGTTGCAAACCCGCGATATCGCCGAAGGACGCATCGCGGCGAACGGATTCGAGGAGACCATCACCGCGCAAAAGATCGCGCTTGGCATCCAGAACGGCGTCGAGAATTTCCGGGTCGGCTTTGCCGCGGGCCAGGATGCACTTGCGCAGCGTGCGCATGGCTTCCTCCTGGGGAAGACCGGCGAGATTTTTTGCGAGCTGCTGCATCCCGCCCAGGTCAAGCGCCATTGCCAGATGATTTTCGCGGCCGAGATCGGAGAGCGTCTGCTTCACTCCGGCGAGAAGTTCGTCAATCGTCGGAAGGCCAAGTTCAAAAGGCACGGAATCCGCATCGAGCTCGGCAGGCAATTGCATGCTGGCGGAAGTGACCACAATGGAACGGCGAGCGGCATGGAAGTTTTCTGCCAGCTCACGCAAGCGCCTGCAGACTTTGTCGTTTTCAAGGTAGCGCGCAAAATCCTTCAGCAGGAAAATGGCGTCACCCTGGATGACCGAAATGTTGCTGAGTGCAGCTTCGGGCGGCTCGCTGTTGTAAATGGGAGCGCCATGGAAGCGAGCGAGGCCGGTCGTAACGCTCCAGACGAAGAGAGGAACATTCAAGTCCGCGGCCACTTCGAAGAGCAATTGTTCGACGCGCTCTTCTTCGGGCGTCTCGACGGTGATGACGGGATGCCGTGAATTGACGAGCAACCGCAATTCGTCAAGCTTTTTCGGCGTTGTATGCTCGGAAATCAATTCGACAATTCCCCAGTTGCGCGCCGGAAGCCTGCAAATCGGGCGGCGTTTGATTCCTTGGCGACGTTTGACTTCACTTGTTGCGTCCCCTAGACTTGAATATTTGAACAGAAAGCAAAAGGAGCGCCAGAGAGATGGCTCAAGGACAGGCTACCAAAGTAAAGAAAAAGAAGAAGTCGGTTTTGAAGCGCGCGGCGCAAGCTCGTCAACGCGCAGAAGTGAACCGGGCGAACCGGACGCAGGTGCGCACGCTGATGCGCAAGCTGCGCGGGGCGATCACCGCGGGAGATGCCACGGCGGCGGGGAATTTGTTTCAGCCGACCATGTCCGCGATTGACGGAGCAATCACCAAGGGCGTTTTGCACGAGAACACCGCGAACCGCTACAAGTCGCGGCTGCATTTGGCGTTCAATGGGCTGAAGGCCAAAGGCACGAAGTAGGATGCGAACTTTGCCGCACCTGTGAAGAGTGCTGTTGGCGGGCGATGGCCCGCCCTTTCCGTTTCTGTGGGCAAATTTCCAGTGTGAGCCTAGTTCCCCGCTGCCCGGGCATCGGGTGCGGTGAGCTGCGTGACAAGGAACTCCATGAGCGTGCGGGCGTTGTCACTGCCGCGTTTCAAGCGGTCGTCCGCTTTCTGAAGCGCTTGCAGGCCGGCGAGGAGACGCGGCTTGGACATTTTGCGGGCATTTTCGACGGCGAGCTGTGCGCGGTCCGGCGCCATACCCAGCGCGCGCGCGGCTTGCCAGCCGTTCACCGCGCCCTTGATTTCACTGGCTTCGATCAGCTTGCGATACATCCAGGCCATGGCGCCCAACATCGAAAGAGGTTCTTCTCCTTCGCGCAGAAGGCGGTCGAGAAATTCCAGCGATTTCTTTGGCTGTCGCGTGGCCAGCAGATCGGCAAGCTCCCAGATGGTCGTGCTTTTTTCCGAGATGACGAGGGCCGCGATGTCCGCACGGCGGATCAGCTTCTTTCCGGAAACGTAAACGGCCAGTTTTTCCGCTTCCGTCTTGAGGCGCTGAAGATCGCCGCCGACGGATTCTGCCAGGTCTTCAGCGGCACCTTTTTCGAATTGGACGTCTCGTTCGCCGGCGAGACTCCGGGCGAGCGATACGGCGGCTGCAAGGCGCGTATTGGCGTTGTCTCCGAGGCCCACCTGAACGACGAGAGTGTGCTCGGCGAGCAACTTGCCAATCTTCATGCGCTGATCGAGAGCCGCGGCTTCGATTACCAGAACGGTGAAAGGCGCCGGGTCAGACAAATAGGCATCCAGAAGCTTTACGGCTTCGTCCCGCCGCGCTTCGTTCATGGACTCGATGGCTTCGCCATCCTCGATGAAAACAATTTGCTGCGGAGAGAGCATGGGCATGGTTTGCGCCTGTTCGAGCGCGGCTTGGAGTTCGCCGCGATCCGCGGAATAGCGGGAAACCGCCCAGGTGCGCGAAGCCTCCGCAACATAATGCTCGATCAATTGAGCGCGGCAGACGTCGCGTAGATACGGCTCCTCCCCAAGGAGCAGCAACGCCGGAATGGTCTTCCCCTTTTGTATGCGCGCAAGGAGCTCCGCGGCGGGAATCGGCGGCATCAGAAGTTCTCCGTGACGTTGGCGACCAGACGCTTGGCAAAGTCCTGGGCCATGCGGTCGAGCGCGGGATCCTGCTCTTCAAAAAAGCTTTTTACATCCGAAGTGATCTCGTACTCGTTGCGGAACAGGAAATTGTCATTGTGGAACAAGACCTTTTGCGTCGCCGAGTCCGTCAGCGTGACATCGCACTTCATGGTAATGAGCATGGTGGTGGCGCGGGTCGTCGAGGGAGTTGTGCTGGTAGCCGGCGTGGTGATGAACAGCAGCGGGGTAGCCTCGACGGTCAAAACCTTGGCCCGCAGAACGGCGTCACCCGCGCCGGGGTCGGAAACAATTTTGTACCGCGTGCTCTCCAGAAATTCGCGAATCGTGGCGCCGGTAAGCTTTTGTTCGATGCGGTAGCTGGAAGTTTTGTTCTCGAACGCGGGAACCGCAATGACATGGATGGTTTTCGGCAAGGCGTCATTCTGGCCAACAACATGGTAGCCGCAACCGGCAAAAGCACCTGCACCCAGGAGCATTGCAATCATTCGTGTGAGTTTCATTCGACAAGCTTCTCCGCAAGCTGGACGGCGTTCCAGGCAGGCAATCGAATATTATCCGCTGCGCCCCAAAACCACCAAGTCCCGGGACGCGTCGGGTCCGTTTGCGGAGGAGCAAGATGCAAAAGCGATTCTCCCGCGACGGAAATGTTGCTGGGTGCGGCGTCTTCGCTCGTCACGGAGCAGCCCGCGCCTTTGCATGCCGCCAGGAGCGCTTCGCGCCCGATCTCCCGGGCAAACTCGGCGCATGCAGTGAACGCCGTCCCATAAAACACCGGCGCATGCAAAACCTGAATCGCCGGGGTCACTGCTCCCTCCGGCAAACTCGCTCCGACTTCCTTGCGCACACGGCTCGTGAAATCGCTGAGTCGATGCATGCTTTCCGGGCCGAAACGGTCCAGCAGGTTAAATGCGATCTGGGCATCAAAGAGTTGCTTGCCGAGCGATTGGAACGAAAGGAGCTGCCCTGTTTGCGTCTCCAATTCCTCAATACCCGGTTTGTCTGCGCCGGAAACCGGTTGAAAAGCAACCACTGTGAGATTCTTGAGGCCAAGCGGGGTCAGGGCAAGCGCAAGCTTGGCGATTGCTTCCGCGGCTGCCGAAGGGATGAAGAAGAGCCGTCCTGGACCGGATCCTGCGCCTCGGGCCAGCGCGTCGCTTCCCCCGAACCAAGGTGTTGTGCTTCGGCCTGCAGTTGCACCGGAGAGATCAATGACCGTAGCACCGGAGTGGGTGGCAAAATCGAGGTTCGAAGCGGTGAACTTCTCCGATCCAGTAAAAAAGATGAGTGCCGCTTTCGAGAAGGCACTTCCCTCCACCGGTTGAATGACCACGGCCTCGCCCGCGGCTTCCGTTAGAATGCCGGCGGCGATTTCCTCGTCCACGAGCCGGGAATCCCACGTCGCCAGGCGGCTTTCTTCCAGCAAACTTTTGAGCTCGGTTCCCAGCAGGGAGGATGCACCGGCGATCACGAGACGCCTGGACTCATACAGGAGGGACATGGATCAGGGCGAGGCGGTGCGCGAAACGAGCCTGTGACGAAAGTGACGAACAAGATGAAGAGCAACTCCTGCGGCCGTATAGCTGCAAGCGAGGAGAATAAGGACAATCTCGGAATACTTCCAGATCACGGCGATGAGGAGCAGAATCAGAATAATTGTGAGCGATGGCAGTTTCCGAGTCCAGGGAATGTCCTTGAAGCTGTAATACCGGATGGTACTGGTCATGAGCGCTCCCAGGGCGCCCGCCAGGATGAACCAAGCAAAGGACCATTCCCATTCGTGGAGCGGCACCTTGAAACCGTGGACGATGGCCGCGAGGACGCCAGCAGCAGCGGGAGTAGGCAGACCCACAAAATTCTTCGAACTGCCGGGGGCCATCCCCTGGATGTTGAAACGCGCCAGACGCCAGGCACAGCAAATCAGAAAGACTAAGCAGAGAATCCAGCTGAAAGGGCCCATTAGATTTGCAACTACACCCTCGACCCCCTCCAAACTCCGAAATCCCCAGGCATAAGCAAGAATTGCCGGCGCAACGCCGAAGCTGACCACATCGGCCAGCGAATCGAACTGAACGCCGAACTCCGTGTTCGTGCCGGTCAGCCTGGCAATGCGCCCATCAAGCGAATCGAACAGAATCGCAAAGCCAATTGCTTTGGCAGCATGATCGAAATTTTCCCAGCCGCCCATAAGTGCGGCAACAATCGCATAATACCCGCAAAGAAGATTAGCGGAAGTAAACAGGGCGGGAAGCAGGTAGATACCGCGGCGCAAGCGGCGCTTGCCGTGGCGGCGTCCCTCGAACGGAATTTCCTGCTGGTCGGGAATGGCCATGACTACGCCAGTTCTCCTTTGCTGGCAAGGATCGGCTCCGCGGCCGGGCCCGGTTTCGCAACTGGCCAACGCGCCAGAACGCTGGAGCCGCCCTTCACCGTTTCTCCCACTTTTACCAGAATCTGCGAATCCTCTGGGAACCAAAGATCAACGCGGGAGCCGAAACGTACAAGACCAATGCGTTCGCCGCGTGCCACGGAGTCGCCCGCTTTTTTCCAGGAAACGACGCGGCGCGCCACCCAGCCTGCAATCTGTTTTATCTCCAGTTCGCCGCCCCCCGTCGCCAGCGTAAAGACGTTCTGTTCGTTTTGAAACGAGGCAAGCGCATCCCAAGCTGCGAGGAATTTTCCGGGACGATAGTCGAGCCGTTTGATCGTGCCGGCGGCGGGCGAGCGGTTCACGTGAACATTCCAGATCGCCAGAAAGATGCTGATCCTTATTCCTGGCCGCCCCGCGTTTTCTTCATCCGTAACGACGACAACCTTCCCGTCAGCGGGAGAAACCAGCAGGGACTCGTCCTGGGGAATGCGCCGTTCAGGATCGCGAAAGAACGAAAAAACAAAGAGTGCCAGCAAACACAGGATCACGCCCGGAATCAGCCAGCGCTGGGAGAGCGCGGCGACGCCAAGAACGAGGGGCGGCAATCCGAAGTAATAGCCTTCTCTGACCATGCCAGGGCTGTGGTGCACACCTCCGCGATGCCACGCCGCATCGCAAAGCGGCAAGCCCATTTTATGATACTTTGAAGGATGTTGCGGCAGCTATTGCGTACGTTTGGCCCGCAGATACTGCACTCGCGCGGCAATACGCTCCATCTCGTCCTTGCAGTGGAGCTTCATTTTCTTGAGCTTGATCTCTTCCAGGAGGTCTTCCGAACTGAGGTAGGGAGCTTTGAGGATCTTCTGAAGTTCCGCTTCGTACTTGCTGTGCTCTTCCGCCAGACGCTGGTATTCGGCGTCGGCATCGAAGAGTACGTCCCGAGGGTTCCGCTGCACGCTGGCCATGCGTTCCTCCTCATGGGTCGCGCCGCAAGATGCTCGCGGCGTAACTCGATTCAGTTTTTATTTCGCTCGACCGGCCGGCTCGCCCGGGGAAAGCTCGTTCGGAGGTCGGCGAGCGGCGACTACCCCTGCAGCCGCCACAAGCCGAAAGTAGCATAGCGGCGGCGAACGTCAAGAGAAATTGCGTAGAACATTAGTCCTGGACCGGAAAGCCTGTGACTTTTCTCATCATGCAGATGGCCGCCTCTTCCGGTTCCCGGTAGTAGGTGGGACGCCGGCCCCTTACGGTGAATCCGTTTGCTTCATAAAAGGCAATCGCAGCCTGATTGGATTCGCGTACTTCGAGAAAGATCATGGTGACCCCGCCGGCGTTCCATTGCATGGTTCCTTCGCGGAGAAGTTCCGTCGCTTGTCCCGAACGGCGATAAGCCGGTAGCACGGCGATATTCAGGATTTCAGCTTCTTTCGCTACTTGCCGTGCCATGAGAAAACCGGTGACCGCGCCGCCAGACTCGGCAACGAAAAAATGCGCGTATGCCCCCGGAATGCTTGTCAAAAAACGAGTTACGGCATCTTGAGTCCATTGTGCTGCTTGGGGAGAAGACCGGAGAATTGCCTCAACCGATGGTCCATCTTCAGGCCGGAATGTACGAATCGTGACGGATGGATCGCGCCCCACAGCACCGGCAGCTCCGCTCGATGCCGCTTTTCCCTCAGGCATGGGAAGCTCGCTCAGCTGGGCTTTTCCACAAAAGCTCGGCATCCGAACGCCTGACGTAATTCGCATCCAGATGGAGTCCGTCCGTGACTTTTCCTGCGCGGTATTGAGCGAAGCCCAAGCGCCCGATCGCTGGAGCGAGCGGGGGCAAAACTTGTTGAATCAAATCGCCCTTGTCCGCCCGGCTTTTCCAGGCAGGTTCGGCTTGAACCGTATCCAAATCTGGAGAAGCCCAGGCAACCGATTCCGTCCCAACCTCACGTGACACCCACTCGAGAAAGTCCCCCGGGGCGATCACGGCCTCGTCCTGAATGCGCTGTAGACCCGCTTCCGTCCGCCGATAAAGCGCTCCAAACAGTTGATTCCGTCGAGCGTCGAAAAAGGAGGCGATGTACCTTGTTAGCGAGAAGACCTGAGAAGCGATGGCCTCGAGCCGCGATACGGCAAGCACAGGTTTGCCAAAAACCTCGCTCCAAGCCTTTACGGAAGTCAAACCGACGCGGACGCCGGTGAACGAGCCCGGCCCAGACGCCACGACGTAAGCATCCATTTCACAAATACTTAACCCAAGGCTTTGCAAAAGCTCCTGACACGCAGGAATCAACCAAGAAGAGTAATCTTCCCCACTACCGTGGATCTTTTCCCCCGTGAGCTCACCATCGCGTAGTACGGCAACGCTGCCTCGGGAGTCGCAGGTATCTATCGAGAGAAGGAACATGCTCTCATTCTATCGCAGACCATGCGCCTATAAGGCGGAACTGTCTGCGTGGAGAGAGCCATTCCGAGCAGGTCCGTGAGATCGCTCCTGCGAAAAGCGAGGTAAGGCCGCATGCAATTGGACTGCCAAATTGGAACCTAAGTTTTGCTAACCCTTGCATTTCCAATGATATATCTTGACTCTTTCCCTACAAACTCTTAAAATTCTTATATCCGCTAAGGGGGCACTGGAAGCTATGGACTATAAAATCGGCGACAAGGTTGTGTATCCAAATCACGGCGTAGGCGCAATCGAGCAGATCAGTTACGGAGTGTTGAACGGCAGAACAGAGCGATATTTCATGATTCGGATTGTTTCCAGTGGGCTGCGCGTGATGGTGCCCCAAACAAATGCTGAAAGCGTCGGCCTCCGGCCTGTAATTCGCTCAAACGACGCAACCAAGGTTCTCGGATTCCTGGAAAGAGGCAAGCTGAATTCCCATCATGACTGGAAGCACCGCTTCAAGGAAAACTCAGAGCGCATGCGCACCGGATCCCTCCTCGAAGTCGCAGCCGTCCTCAAGAGTCTGGTCTCCCTAAGCAGAAGCAAACCCCTCTCCTTCCGTGAAAAGAAAATGTTGGAACGGGCAAAGTACCTGCTGGTCAGCGAGATGGCCACGGCGCGGAACACTTCCGCGGAATTAGCGGAAACCTTGGTGGTGCGGTCCCTGGCAAAAGCAAAGCTTCAATTCCCCATCATGCAGGAACCCGTCGAGTAGAAAAGTTCATTCGGAATTGTAGAGAGGGGCAGGCAATTCACCTGTCCCTTTTTTGTACTGAGGCTACCCTGTCCCGGCATATTAGCCGGTCAATCATGAGAGCGGACCAAGAGTTACGCCTGCCTGACGTAGGACTCTTGCGACGTTTTCCGCGATCACTGCGGCGCCCGGAGTATCGCCGTGAATGCAGATCGTCTGGGCATGAAGAGCGATGGGAGTCCCGCCCTTTGCGAGGACCGTTCCATTTTGAATGATGCTCAGTGCCTGCTCTGCTGCTTCCACGGGATCGCGAATCAGCGCGTCCTCAAACCTGCGGGAACGCAGAATTCCATCCGGCTCGTAGCGCCGGTCGGCAAACGCCTCAGCAGCAACCGCAAATCCAGCTTCCTTGAATACATCCAGCATGGCCGATGCCGCAAGTCCAACCAGCACGACCTCCCTGTTCCATCGGGCAACGCCCGCTGCAATCGCTTGCGCAAGCTCAGGTTTGTTCACCGCCTGATTGTAAAGCGCCCCGTGAGGCTTAACGTGCGTCACCCGCGTGCCACAAGACGCTGCAATATCCGCAAGGGCGCTCACCTGCTCAAACACGAAATCAATGATGGCGGCCGGTGGCATGTCCAACTCCAGGCGTCCGAAATTTTCGCGGTCCGGATAGCCCGGATGCGAACCAATCGCCAGATTCCGACGCATTGCTTGTTCAATCGTGGCCTTCATCGTTTGCGCGTCCCCTGCATGCCCGCCACAAGCAATGTTGACCGACGTGACGAAGCCCATCAAAGCTTCCTGCGTGCCATCCGCGATGGCCTCGGGAAACTCCCCCATGTCGCAATTCAAATCAATCGTCTTCATTCCACAACCAGACACTTCGTTGACAATAGCTGTTCTTGTTCCAGCAGCAGTGCTCGCGCCTTATTCCATCCGACCTGTTCGAACCGAATTTCATCGCGCGGCCGTAGTTGTCCCAGGCTCCCAAAGTCGGCGGAAATCACATTCGCGATTTTGGGATAGCCGCCCGTCGTTTGCTGCTCGACGAACAAAATAATCGGCGTGCCACCGGGCGGAATTTGCACCGCGCCGTTTGAAACGCCCTCGGAAATCATGTCCCCTTCCCGCTTGCTGATAACCGCCTGGCCCTCCAGCCTTATGCCCATACGATCCGATTTTTCTCCAACACGATAGATATTCTCGCAAAAAGCGTCTATCGAAGATTTGGAAAACCAGTCGCTTTGCGGCCCAGGTGTGGTCCGAAGAACTTTTCTTGGCACAAGCTGTTTGAGCACTTTGGGAGAGAGCCTCCTCGCTCGAACGGAACCTGCGGCGTGGCGGATCTGCAAGACATCCCCTTTGCGGAGAGGCCGACCATCGAAGCCGCCGAGTCCGCTCAGAAGGTGTGTCGAGCCACTCCCAAGAAATGGCTTGACCTGGATTCCGCCTTGAACGCACAAGTAACACCGCGCGCCGGACCGTGTCGAACCTAATTGTAGCGTTTGCCCCTCGCGCACACGCACCGTCGTGTACAAGGGCACGGCTTCGCCATCCAGCGTCGCACCGAAGTCGGAACCCGCAAGTGCAATGACCGCTCCCTCGGGGAAAGCGAACGTGCCGCCAAGCAAGGTCATCTCCAGCGCGGTTGTCCCTTCGGCATTACCCACCAACTGATTTCCCAAACGCAGCGAAAGTGCGTCCGCAGCGCCCGATCGTGAAACACCCATTGGCCCATAACCTTCGCGGCCCAAATCCTGCACCGTGGTCAGCAGTCCCGGCGCAATGACGTGGATGCTCTTCACGCACACTCCAGTTCGGCGAAGCGTTCGCGCGAAATGGGCACGAAGCGTACGCGATCCCCAATGGCAAGCAAGCTGGTCCCCTCGCGGAACATTACCGCGGGAGTATGCCCGATCAAGCGCCAGCCTCCCGGCGTTGCGAACGGATAGACGCCCGTTTGATTGCCGGCGATCCCCACGCTCCCGGGCGGCACCTTCGTGCGTGGCGCAGAGAGGCGAGGCGTCACGAGCTCTTTCGGCAATCCGCCGAGATAGGCAAACCCTGGCACGAAACCCAGGAAATATACGAGATACGTCTTGGAACTGTGCAGCTGGATTGCCTGTTCGGCCGTGAGATCATGCAGCGCGCAAACTTCAGGTAGATCAGGACCGAATTCCTCGCCATAGCAAACAGGGATTTCGACCAGCCGAGGCCTAGGGAGCGCCACTGACTTCAAGTGGTGCAGAAGCTTCTGCAAGAGCGACTTCAGCTTATCGTGCCGCAACTGCAGAGCGTCAAATCGGATCAGCACCGAGCAATACCCGGGGTGTAAATCGCGAATGCCTGGGACCGGCTCTAATTCAAGGAGCCGTAGAAGCTTTCTGACCTTCTCGTGCGCCCGCAAGCTGAACGAATCGCCGAAAGAAATCAGCAGCGATTGATCGCTCGCATTCTGGAATTTCACGCTGCCGGCGGCGGGAGTAGCCATGTTCGCGGAATTATAGCGTATGCCAGGTGTAGTCCTTCAGGCGAGAGGCAGGTTTGCGGAGGCATTCAGAGAGACGTCCGCGAGGATCCCGGCACGAAAGCGCGGATACGCAGCCGCGGCGATCATCGCGGCATTATCGGTGGAGAGTGCGCGGCTTGGAAAATACGCGGCGAGGCCCGTCTGGGCCGCACGTTGCTCAAACGTGGCGCGAAGCTGCGAATTCGCGGCAACTCCGCCCGAAACGATCACGCTGGCAGCGGAAAGTTCCTCCCTAGCGGACATAGTGCGCTCGACAAGGTCGCGAACCACTGCATTCTGGAATTCGCGCACCAGGCCGAGCGTCGCCGGGCTGCAAAGAGGCAGCAATTGCTCGAACTTGCGTTCCCCGCGCTCGATGGCCTCTTCCCGGGCGCGAATCTCAGGCGCGTACTCCGGGTGTTCGCGCAAATGATACAAAACCGCGGTCTTGATTCCGCTAAAGCTAAAATCATGCGCATTGCCGCGAATCTTGATTTGGCCGAAGTGCATCGGCGAAGGTGCGCTGCCTGCCGCAGCAGCCAAACGATCGAGAATCGGCCCTCCGGGGTAGCCCAAACCCAGCAGCTTGGCAACTTTGTCGTAGGCTTCTCCCGCGGCGTCGTCGCGCGTCTGCCCGAGTTTGCGATAAGCGAAAAGCGCCGGTGCATTTCCGGGGGAAGCGTCGCGCGCCTTCACTTCGTAAAGAATCGTGTGTCCCCCGGATACAATCAGACAAACCGCAGGCAGTTCCGGCGCCTTCCCCGATTTATATGCTTCGAGAAAAACTGCGTGAATATGCCCCTCCAGATGATTCACGGACACCAGCGGCTTGCTCAGTGCAGAAGCCAGCGTCTTCCCGTAGGTGATGCCCACCAGCAACGAGCCGACCAGGCCAGGCCCCTCCGTGACACCGATGGCGTCCAAATCGTTGAACGAGAGCCCCGCCTGCTCCAACGCTTCCCGCACCACGGGAACGATCTGCCGCAAATGTTCCCGCGAAGCCAGCTCCGGGACCACGCCTCCATACTTGCGGTGAATATCAATCTGCGAGGCTACCACGCTTGAAAGAATCTCCCGGCCGTTTGCCACCACAGCCGCGGCGGTTTCGTCGCAGGAGGATTCGATACCCAGGATTCGGATGCTCATAATTCTTCAGAGCTTGAAAGCTCGCCCGCCCCTCATTTATCGTAGCACGCACGACGGCTTGAACCGTTCTCTCTCGTGTAACTCGGCCGGAGAATCCCATTGATAAACGCAGGCTGCTCCTACAACCTGAATCCATGACAAATCCAGCGAGCGGTCAACCGCCCAGCGGTTCAATCAAACGTGTTCGCAAAGCCGTGCTTCCCGCGGCAGGCATGGGCACGCGCTTCCTCCCGGCCACCAAGGCGCAACCAAAAGAGATGCTGGCGGTGGTGGACAAGCCGCAAATCCAATACGTCGTCGAGGAATGCGTGGCCAGCGGTATCGAGCACGTCATCATCGTGACCGGCAAGGGCAAAAACTCCATCGAGGACCATTTCGACTACAACCCGACGCTCGAGCGTTTCCTCGAGGAAAAGGGCAAAAAAGATCAGGCCAAGATGGTTCGCGACATCAGCGAACTGGTTCAGGTGAGTTATACGCGTCAGAAAGAGCCACTGGGTCTGGGACACGCCGTTCTTGTCGCGAAGGACTTGGTCGGAGACGAACCCTTCGCGGTCCTTCTCGGCGACGTGCTCATCCCTGGACCGAACCCCGCCACCAAACAATTGATCGACGTCTACCACACCACCGGAGTTGGCGCCATCGCTGTGGAAGAAGTTCCCCGCGAAAAGACTTATCTCTACGGCATCGTAGATGGCGAGTCGGCCCCCCAGGCTCCGTTCGGCGAGCGCCTCCTAAGAATTCGCGACCTCGTGGAAAAACCCAAGCCGGACAAAGCTCCCTCAAATCTGGCCATTACCGGGCGTTACGTCCTCCCTTCCGCTATTTTCGATTGCCTTGAACGCACCGCTCCGGGCGCCGGAGGTGAAATTCAGCTTACCGATGCCCTGCGCATCCTTGCCAAGGAGCAAGGCCTCTGGGCGTACATCTACGATGGGGCATCCTACGACGCCGGCGACAAGCTTGGCTTTCTGAAAGCCACAGTGGAATTAGCTTTGCAAAACCAGGAATTTGGCTCTGCGTTTCGGGAATATTTGAAAACCCTGAAGCTCTAATGCCAGGCGCGACTTCGATCACTTCTCTTTGGACGCCTTTTTGTCTTTGCTGGAGGATTCCTTTGCGCTGGCATCTTTTGTTCCGCTGTCTTTCGATCCGCTGTCTTTCGACTCCGTCTTCGCCTTCTCGGAGCTGCTCTCTCCTCCCGAGCTGCCTTTCTTCCCCGCATAATCTGTAACGTACCAGCCGCTGCCCTTGAATTGAATCGCCGGGGCGGTAATCTGCTGCTCCACCTTGCCGCCACAATGCGGGCATTTCTTCAGGTGTGGCCCTGACACGCCCTCAATCTTCTCCGTTTTGCGACCGCACTTCACGCATTTGTACTCGTACAGGGGCACTGCTCTTCCTCCAGAGTGGCAAAGAATATCAAAGTATAGCATGCAGGACGCGCTGTTCCGGTACGCATGCTAGACTCAACCCATGCTACCCGCGGACACATCAGCGGAAACTCGGGGCCGCTTGTATCTCGTAGGCACGCCTATCGGAAACCTCGAGGACATCACCCTGCGCGCCCTGCGGACTCTGCGCGAAGCCGACCAAATCGCCTGCGAGGACACGCGCCATACGCAAAAGCTCCTCAGCCACTACGACATTCACAAGCCTCTCGTCAGTTACCATGAGCACAACGAAATGACGCGCGCGCCGGAGCTCGTCATGGCTATGGAGCAGGGCCAGGAAATCGCTCTGGTCAGCGATGCCGGAACACCCTTGGTCAGCGATCCCGGCCATCGTCTGGTCACGCTTTGTTTGCGGCATCATATTCCTGTGATTCCCGTTCCGGGTCCGTCAGCGCTCCTTGCCGCGCTTTCCGCATCCGGCCTTCCCGGCGAGGAATTCCTTTTTGTAGGATTTCTCCCCGCCCGCAGCGGCGAGCGCCGCCGCGCCCTCGCGCGATTGCGAATCGAGGAGCGGACCATTGTTCTCTATGAAGCTCCGCATCGCGTCGAGGAGTTTTTTGCCGACGCGCGGGAGATTCTTGGCGACAGGCCGGCCTGTCTGGCGCGGGAAGTGACCAAAGTCCACGAGGAATTCCGCCGGGGCAAGCTCTCTGAAATCGCTCTGTCCCTGTCCGAACGCCCCGCGCGGGGCGAGATCACCCTCTTGATCGGCCCCGCTGAAGCCGGCGCCACGCCACATGTCGACACTGCCCAAAGCCTCGCCGACCGCGTGGACGAATTGATTCGCCAGGCAAAGCTCGACCGCAAGGAAGCATTAAAACTCGCTGCGAAAGAGCGTGGTCTGACCCGCAGGGATGCCTACAGCCAATTGACGGAAAGTAAGTCAAATCGTGCGAGACCAAACGCAGCCGAAGACGTAAATTAGCGGAGATGCGGGGGAAAATGCGTGCGGTGCGCCAAGTTGGCAACAGGCGGAATCTTACGCGGCGGATTCCGACCGGAACATCCGCTGGAACCGCGGGCCCGTAAACTGAACTCCAACGAGCCGCTCGCCCTCCCACTGTGTATTGCCGACGTGCACGACTTTCCCTCGGGTGGCAAAGTCGGCATCCGTCCGGCGCATCGCCTGGTGCGAGAGCGGAATGCGGATTTCCAGATCTGAGCCGAGCGCAACGTCAAAACGAGTCACAAACGCGGCGCCGTTCCGGCAAAGATTTTCGCTTGAAGTCTCTTCGTTGAACACCACTCCGCGGCGGTCTCGTCCGCTGATCTGCATGGGCAGATGCACGGAGATCCTGCGTTCAGACCGCTGCTTCGAGACGAGGGCGTTGACCATGAGCTGGGTCCTCCCTTGAGCCAGCCGGACTTTGGCTGGCCACTGCGGCAGGGCGCTCGAAGAAGCGTTCTACCGCTTCGAGCACTTCCTGGGTCGTTCTCGCCGCATGCACGTTTCTGCGAAGCTCGCCGCCGTTTCCCACGCCATGTGTAAACCAGCAGGCGAACTGCTTCATTTTGCCTACACCATCGGGCAGGTTGGCACCTGTAATTTGGGCGTAGTAGCCAGAAAGTAAACGGTGCCGGTCCTGGTCGGTGGGATGGTAATAGGCCCCTTTTTCGGCATATTGGGCCATCTGGGAAAAGATCCAGGGATTCGTGGCCGCTGCTCGCCCGATCATGACGGCGTCGCATCCGGTTTCGCGGACCATCCGCGAAGCATCCTCGGGCATGTTGATGTCGCCATTGCCGATCACAGGTATTTTCACGGCCGCTTTGACTGCCGCAATAATGCTCCAGTCTGCCGCGCCAGCATACCCCTGTGCGCGGGTTCGCGGGTGCACCGCCACTCCCTCCACGCCAAGGGATTCCGCCATTTTGGCAACGTCCACAGCGACAATGGAGTTCTCGTCCCAACCCGCGCGCAGCTTGATCGTCAGCGGAATTTTCACTGCCGCCCGCACAGTGCGAAAGATTTGCTCAAGCAGTGGCAAGTCGCGCAGCAGCCCCGATCCCCCGCATTTCACAACCTTCTTCGCCGGACAGCCAAGATTGATGTCCACGGCGTCGAACCCGAGGTCTTCCACCATTTTCGCGGCATCCGCCATCACTGCCGGATTGGCTCCAAACAGCTGCGCGGTGATGGGATGCTCGTCTTCCTGAAAATAGAGATAGCGTAAAGTTTTCTGTGCGCTTCGCGTGATGCCTTCGGAGCTGGTAAACTCCGTCATCAGCAATCCGCAGCCACCAAGGCCGCGAATCACGCGCCGAAACAGCGTGTCCGTCACTCCGGCCATGGGCGCAAGAATCGAGGCAGGGTGGATCACAACGTCGCGAATTTGGAGTTTGTTGGGAACCATTTCGCACTCGCCACGATCAGTCTACAACCAAGTGCCTGCGTAAGGCACCTTTTGGCCGAACCAATGGTGCGAGGGGAAACGCCTGTCGCGAGAGCCTATCCCTGCGCGGCTTTTTCCGTGGCCGGCGTGGTTCCTTTCAGGAATTGATCGAGCCTGAGGAACTTTCGCTGCAATGCCGCGCTGAACGCAGACCACTCTTCGTCGCCCGATTCGCTCGACAGCGCCGTGCGGATGGCTCCCATCTTGGAATCCAGATCATCGAGATAATGAAACACCAGCGCTTCGCGAATCATTGGCAGCTTCGGCGAACCAAATTCGTATTCTCCATGATGGCTGATCAGCAGGTGCTGTACCACCGTCTTCAGCGGCGCGGGAAACGCGGGGATCGCGTCCATCGCGCGCGTCACCGTCTCCAGTTCCATAACGATGTGCCCCAGCAACTGCCCGTCCGTGGTGTACGCGATGGCCCGGTCATAGCAAAGCTCATCCAATTTTCCCACGTCGTGCAGCGCTGCAGCAGTCAGCAACAAATCGAGGTCCAGCTCCGGATAATGCCCCGCCGCAAGCTTTGCCAGATCGCACAGGCTGACCACATGCTCCAGAAGCCCGCCCAAAAATGCGTGATGCATCAACTTTGCCGCCGGCGCGCGCTTGTATCGCGCGGCAATCTGTGGATCGGCCAGAATCCCATTCACCAGCTTCCTCAACCACTCGTTCTTGATCCCCGCCGCATACTCCAGTAGACGCGCGTACAGTTTCTCCACGTCTTCTTTCGTGTGCGGGAGAAAATCCCCAAGTTCCACTTCGTCCGGCTTGGCCTTGCGCAACTGCTGGATGGCCAGTTGCAATTTGTTCCGGTAAACCTCCACGCGCGCCTGCACTTTGACGAAATCGTCCCGGCCAACGTCCCGCGCCGGCACTTCGAAGTGGTCCCACATGCGCGCTTCCACAGAGCCCGTGCGATCTCCCAGCTCCAGCCGCAGATACGGCTTCCCTTCGCGCGTGTTGCGAATTTCCTTTTCGAGGACGAGGAAATATGCGGTGACGGCCGTATCGCCGATCAGATCGCTGACGAAAACGGCTTTCATGACTGAGAGTTCGACCGCTTGCCGAACAGCAAGAACTTCTTGTGCTCCTTTTTCTTCTTCGTCGCTTCCGGCGTGGCACTGACTTCCTGAATCTCGCTGTTTCCGCCTCCCGCGATATCTTCATACCCTGGCTTGATCACCACGTAGCTCTGCTCCCGCAGCGTTTTCAAGTAGGCGCGCATGGCAGGACCCATCTGGTGGCTGTACAGTTGATTCATGATTTCGTCCTGCACTTTTTCCACGGGCTGCTGTCCCTGATCGTAGTGTTCCAGCACCTGCAGAATCATGAATCCCTGTTTGATATCCATCACCCCAGTGAGCTCGTTTTTCTTCATTTTGAAGACGACATCTTCGATTGGCTTGGCCAGCTCGCCGCGCTTGTACATCCCCAGATAGCCCCCGTCCTTTGCCGTCGCTCCATCGGAAAAGCGCTTGGCGATCTCTCCGAAATCCTCGCCATTCTGTACCCGCTTCAACGCCGTTTCCGCCTTCTTTTTGAGCTCCGGAATTTCCGATTCCGGTTTTCCCACGGTGCTGACTTCAATTTCCCGTAGCGCCACTTCTTCGGGCCGGACGTAGTCCGCTTTGTGCGCATCGTAATACTTCAGCACGTCGTCGTGCCCGATCGTGATGTGCGAGCCGACCTCCTGCTGGATCACTTTTTGAACCAGAATCTTGTTTCGGATATTGCTCTTGAAGTCCTCCCAGTTCATCCCCTGGGCCGTCACTGCCTTCTCCAGGTCTTCCATGCTGCCCAAATTGTTTTGGATGCGGATCTGGTCCAACTGCTTGACCACGTCCGTCTCCACGTTGATGTCCATGTCCTTCCCGCGTTGCACCATCAGCGACTGGTCAATCAGGTCGCGCAGGGCATTCTTTTTGCGGTCTGCGATCTCTGCCTGTAACTGCTCCGGCGTGCATCGCCCTTGGCAATCCTGCTTGGCCTCTTCCTCCGCGCTGCCTAGCTCCTTGTCATAGTCCGATTTCGTAATGATCTCATTGTTCACGCGCGCAATAATTTCCTCCACGATCGCTCCGCCCTCGGGGCTGATCGGTTTGGCAGCCATCTTCCGTAAGTCGCTTGCTGTTGGAGCCGGAGCGGGGGCTGCAGCGGGCGCTGCGGGAGGCTGCGTCTCGTTCGGCGCTTCGCCCGGTTGCTCAAGCGTGGGCGTTGCCGGATTCGTCGGTGGATTCGCTGGCGGATTCGCCGGCGGCTGCTGCGCGTACAACGGCGCAGCCAGAATTACCGCGGCAAACAATACAATCTTTTGCATGGAAACCCTCACTTGATGAGTTTAGCCTTGCCCTTCCAGCCCGAGCAATACGTTTCTAAGCCTCGCCACCACCGGCTCTCCCCTCGTCAACTCTACCCATAACACGCCGCTCGGATCGAGTCGAATCCCTTCCCTTGAACGCAACACCCGCACCAGCGCCGCCGGATCAAGCGGTGTTTCCGGATGAAACCTCATCGCCACGCGGCCCCCCTGCCGCTCCACCCCGGAAATCCTCAATCGCTCGCATACGGATTTGAGCACCGCATACTCCAAAAGGTTTTCCACCGAGCCCGGCGGGGGTCCGAAGCGGTCCGCCAGCTCGCGCGCCACTTCTTGTTTCTCCTCGTCCGTGGCCACCGCGGAAATTCGTTTATAGGTGCGAAGTCTTAGGTTCTCGCTGGAAATATAGTCTTGTGGGATGCGAACATCCAATCCCAGGTTCAGCGTCGTCCGCAATTCCGGAGCGGCTACCTCGCCTTTCAGTCGCGAAACTGCCCGCTCCAGCATCTGGGTGTAAAGATCGAACCCCACCGCTTCGATGTGCCCGTGCTGTTGCCTTCCAAGCAGGTTGCCTGCCCCGCGCAATTCCAGGTCCAGCGCCGCAATCCGGAATCCCGCTCCCAGTTCGCTGAACTCCTTCATCGCCGAAAGCCTTTTCCGTGCGGCTTCCGACAGAATCCTCTCCGGCGGCACCAGCAGATAGGCGTATGCGCGTTGATTCGAACGCCCCACTCTTCCCCGCAATTGATAAAGTTCCGCCAATCCAAGCCGGTCCGCACGGTTGATCAGCATCGTATTCGCGCGCGGAATATCCAGCCCGTTTTCAACAATTGTCGTCGCCACCAGCACGTCCGCTTCATCGCGAATGAACTTCAACATCACCGATTCGAGCTCTTTTTCGCCCATCTGTCCGTGGCCCACCACAACGCGGGCTCTTGGAACGAGTTTCTGCACCAGCGAAGCAAGCGAATAAATAGACTCGACGCGATTGTGGATGAAGTACACCTGCCCTTGCCGTTCCAATTCCGTTTCAATCGCCCGTTTGACAAGTTCTTCGCTGAAAGGCGCAACTGAGGTCTGGATCGCCAGACGGTCCCGGGGCGGCGTCTCGATCAGCGACATATCGCGCAATCCCACCAGCGACATATGCAGCGTCCGCGGAATCGGCGTCGCGGAAAGCGCCAGCGCATGCACGTTCTTGCGCATTTCCTTCAACCGCTCCTTGTGTGCCACGCCAAATCGCTGTTCCTCATCCACGATCAGCAAACCCAAGTCGTGAAACTTCAAGTCCTTCGAAAGCAGCCGATGGGTTCCAATCACCACATCCACTTTTCCTGCCTCGATGTCGGCCAGGATTTTCTTCTGCTCCGCCGCGCTGCGGAACCTGCTTAGCATTTCAATATTCGCGGGGAATGCCGCAAATCTTCGTTTGAACGTTTCATGGTGCTGAAACGCCAGCACCGTCGTCGGCGCCAGAAGCGCAACCTGCTTCCCGTCCGCCACCGCTTTGAACGCCGCCCGCATCGCCACTTCCGTCTTGCCGTAGCCCACGTCTCCACAGAGCAGCCTGTCCATCGGCGTCACCCGCTGCATGTCCCGCTTCACGTCCGCGATCGCCGCGTTCTGGTCGGTAGTCTCCTCGAACTCGAACGAATCCTCGAATTCCCTTTGCCAATTCCCATCGGGAGAAAAAACGAATCCCTGCGCCGTCTTCCGAGTCGCATAGAGCGCCAGCAGCTTGTCCGCCATTTCCTCGAGCGATTTGCGCACCTTCGCTTTTCGCGTAGTCCATGCTGTTCCGCCCAGCCGGTCCAGTTGAGGCTCGGCCCCTTCCACCACGCGGTAGCTTTGCACCAGGTCCATGCGTTCAAGCGGCACATACAGCCGCGCATCCTCCGCGTAGCGCAGCAGCATGAACTCGCCCCGGCGTCCATCCGACTCGATCTGCCTCAACCCCTCGAATTGCCCGATGCCGTGGTCAATGTGGACCACGAAGTTCCCCGGCTTCAGTTCCGCGAAATCGCTGAAAAATCCCGAAGTACGGATTTTTCGGCTCGCGCGCTCCACCGCCGGAGCCACATCGAAAAGATCGCCGTTTCCGTAAATCGTCAGTTTCGCGTCCGGAAACGCCACGCCTCTTCCGAACGGCGCCCGCATTAAGACCAGCCCCGCCGACTCCAGCGCGCTCTCCGCCGTGTAACCGGCCGCGGCGTCTTCCGATTCGCCCAGCACGTAGGGAACTTCGTACTCCCGGCAAATATCCGCGAGTCGCTCCAGTTCCCCCGTGCTCGCCGCCGTCAAGAATATTTTCCCACCAGCCCCAAGCTGCGACTTCACGTCTCCCACACACGCAACAACATCTCCATGAAAGATGGCGCTCGGCCGCGAAGACAACTCATGGCGCGAACCGCCGCCCGAACTCAGCGCAAGCTGCTCCAGTTCCACCCGCGAAACTTTCTCGAGCGCCTCCGCGAGTTCTCCCTCACTCCAGAAAAATTGCGAAGCCGCAGGCGAATCCGCGTGGCCGTGCCGCTCGTACGTTTCCGCTGCATCCGCTAGGAATTTGTCTCCGGCGTGATGCACATTCTGCGGTTCATCCACAAAAACCAGCGGGCTCAGTGAACTTTCCGCCAGTTCGAACAGCGAATTTGCACTCGCCTCGCTTTTCGGGCCCCAGTAAGCCGGCAGATTCCACGCCCCTCCCTGTGGTCCGGGAACAATCCATTCCGTCAGCGGCAGCAGCAGCGTTCGAACGACGGGCGCAATGGACCGCTGTGTCCGCGGATCGAATTCGCGGATGGATTCGATTGTGTCTCCCAGCAGCTCCAGTCGCACGGGCCGAAGCGCCTCTGGAGAAAACACATCCACAATCCCTCCGCGCACGGCAAACTGTCCCGGGAGCTCGACCATTTCGCTTCTCGCATAACCCACCGCGCCCAAGTGAGCGATGAATTCTTCCAGGCTCACTTCGTCGTCCGGCTGTAGCACCCGCGCCAGATCCGTGTACTCGTTCGCTTCCCGATATCTCCACAACGCTGACGCCACGGGCACGATCACCAGAGATACCATCCCCGCGGAAAGCCGGAACAGCGATGCCGCACGCCGTTCCAGAATGTCCGCGTGCGGTCCTCGCGCCTCCCATGGCAGCGTGTCAAACGCAGGCAGCAGGGCTACCCCTCCGCTCGGTCCCGGAAAAATTCCTGAAAAGAACCGCGCGCTCTCGAAGATCTCTTCCGCGCGCTTGTTGGAATCCACAAGAAGGAAGGCAGGCCGGCGCAATTCATGCGCCAGGTAAGCACAGACGATGGCTTTGGCAGGATCTTGCAGCCCGGAAATCGTTGTTTGCCTGCTGCCGGTGCGCACTTCCGCAAGAACAGCCTCCAGCGAAGGCTGCCGCAGCAAACTCTCCAGACGCTCACGAACCACGGGCAGGATCATCGAACTGAATTCACAATTTCCGCGATACCTCTGCCCCGGTCCCGCGGATCTTCTTCAAAATCGCCGACGTAGAGTAACCGGGCACGACAGGCGCGAGCACCACTTTGCCGCCTGCCGCCTCCACCTCTTCCCTCCCAACGATCTGATCCCCTGGCCAGTCGCTCCCCTTCACCAAAATATCCGGAAGGATCCGGCTAATTACGCGCTGCGGCGTCAATTCTTCGAAGATAACCACCGCATCGACGGACTCCAGCGCCGCAAGAATCTCCGCGCGCTCCGCCGCCGGCAAAATAGGCCGCCCTTCACCCTTCAGCTCTTTCACGCTCGCGTCGCCGTTGATCCCCACGATCAGCACATCTCCCAATTCGCGCGCCTGTTCCAGGCTCCGCAAATGCCCGGGATGCAGCAGATCGAAGCAACCGTTCGTGAACACCACTTTCTTGCCGTTGCGTTTCTCGCGGCCAAACCGCAAAATCGCTTCTTCCGTGGTCAGAATTCCGGGATGCAAGGGAGCTCCATGCGGGCGAAAATATTGAAACCGCACTTATCTCTGCGTCTTCTAGTTTATCATGCGATGTCCTGCCGCCGCTTTCGCCCGCGAGGCCGTTCGTGAAGCCTGGCAAACAATGGTTCGGGATTGCGGGGCTGCTGTTCGCCGGTTCCGGTGTCCTACTTCTCCACGCGCAGCCCTATCTCGCCACCACCGTGATTTCCACCGCCGGGGGTTGCGGCATGCGCGTGGACGTGATCGGCTCACGCACCTCCCAAGCCGAGGGTTTCGTGGTCCTCTTGCACGGCCTCTCCGCCAATAAAAGAATCATGTTCTACCTCGCTGAGTCTTTCTCGAACCAAAATCTTCGCGTCTTCATCCCGGATTTGCCCGGCCATGGCGCTTCTCCGGGACCTTTCACCTACGATCGCGCAGAGTCCTGCTCCGAAGCGCTCGTACAAGATCTCATCGAACGCCGCGCCATCCTTCCCGATCGAACGTTTCTCGTTGGCCACTCACTCGGCGGCGCCATCGCTCTTCGCGTCGCCTCTCACATTCCCGTCGCTGGCGCGATTGCCATCTCGCCCGCCCCGATGCGCCCGACTCCCGGCATCAGCCCGGAAATGCTTCCCTACCCTAGTTTCGGCGCACTCAGCTTTAACTCGCTCGTCATCAGCGGCGCATGGGAACCACCGCCTCAAAGAACGGCTGCAAAAAATCTCGTTCCAGCTCAACCTGGTATCTCCGATAAGTATGTCGTCATTCCTCGCGCCACCCATGTCAGCCTGCTCTTCGATTCCGACGTCGCGGCTCAGGATCGTGCCTGGGTCGCTCGCCTACTCAAAATCTCTTCTGATTCGCCAATCCCTCCACACTGGTCCCTTCTCGGCTTTTTCCTCGGCTTCGCGGGTCTTGCGATCCTGGTCGTCCCGTTTCTGAGGGAAGTCACGGGCAATCCGGATGATCCGCCGAACCCGGAAGCTTTTACCGCGCCTTCGTCGTGGAGTTCCTTTGCGCAAGTTGCGATCGTCTCCGCGTTGGCTGTGCTGGCGTTGAGCCCCGGTGTCCCGCTTCGAGCCCTGCGCATTTTCCAGGGCGATTATCTCATCAGCTTTTTCGCTCTCACCGGGGTGGCCCTGTTGATCTGGAACCGTCGCCTCGTCGGCCCGTCGTTCTCCCACCGTTCGCGCCCGCTCCTCGCTTCCGCATTTGCCGCGGCCGCTCTCATCGTTCTCTTCGGCGCATGGTTCAACCTCAGTCTTTACGATGCCTGGCTAACTCCCGCGCGCTGGCTCCGGCTCCCCATCGTCGCCCTTCTTTTTCTTCCATGGTTTTTCGCAGAGGAGATTCTTCTCGGTCCAGCCGGATTGGAATCCCGCTGGCGCCGCTACTTCCTCTCTCTGAGCTTCCGCGCCCTGGTGTGGGTTGCCCTCGTGTCTGCGCTTTTCTTCCTCCATTCAGGAGAAATCCTTCTGCTTCTTCTGAGTATCTATTTCGCAATGTTTTTTGTTCTTGAGCGCCTCGCCGCGGCTCTAGTACGCCGTGAGACACACTCCCCTGCAGCAGCAGCCATCTTCGGTGCTATACTCTTCGCTGGGTTGGCCCTGGCGATCTTCCCCGTCGCCTGAGGTGGTTCACGCCCGAAGACGGAATCCTGATTCAAGCGAGAGGGCCATGGCGGATATCGCAATCGTTGGCGGCGGACCGTCGGGATCCATGTGCGGCGAGCAGCTCGCCCGCGCGGGTCACCAGGTTAAAATTTACGACGAGCATCTCGCCTGGGAAAAGCCCTGTGGCGGCGGCCTGACCCACAAGGCCATCGAGTGCTTCCCTTTCTTGCTCGACAATCCCTATCCCAAGAAACTCATCTATTCCGTTGATCTGATCGCCAGCAACGAACAGCGCGCCACTCTCGAGATGGCCCACCCCATCGTGGTCTACTCCCGGAGGGTACTGAACGGCATGTTGCTCGATCGCGCAGAGGAAGCGGGCTGTAAGATCGAACGGTCCCATATCGTTTCGGTGGACACTTCCGCCGAAAAACCACGCTATTGCGTCGAGGGCGAGTGGCACGCCTCCGATTTCCTGGTGCTCGCCGCCGGCGCTCGCAATCATTTGCTTCCGGAGACTCGCGCATTGCAGCGGGATGAGCTCGAAATGACTCAAGGCTATTTCGTGCCGCAATCCGCCGATGCCATCATCGTGAAGTTCTTGCCGCAGTTCGACGGTTACATCTGGTCGTTCCCCCGCTGCGATCATCTCTCCGTGGGCATCTGCGGCAGCATGGCCTCCCACACCAGCGCTGAGCTCCGCGAACATTTGCAGACGTTCCTGCTGAAACAAAATATCCCCATGGAAGACGCGCAGTTTTATAGCCACGTCCTGCCTTCTCCGCAGGAACGCACGCTCTCCCAGCGCAATGTCGTCGGCAAAAACTGGGCGCTTGTCGGGGACGCCGCCGCCTGGGTGGATCCGCTGACGGGCGAAGGTCTGTTCTACGCCATGCGATCGGGCGAATTGCTCGGCAAATCCATCGCAGAAGGCGCTCCGGAGAAATATCCCGCCGCCGTGAAGGCCTCCTTTTCCTGCGAACTGGAATTCGCCGCCCGCATCGTCCGCCGCTTTTACCGCGGCACGGTCCTGGGCACTGCCGTCACCACCCGCATGGTTCAGCTCCTTCGGCGAAGCGTCGTTTTTCGCCAGTTGTTGGGAGACATCTTCAGCGGCACGCAGGACTATACCAGCCTGAAGCGCCGCCTCTGGGGCCACCTGGGAATCACCGTCAGCGAATTCGTTTCCTCCGTCCTCAATCTCGAGCGCCCGGCCGCGAACGCCGTCCGCGGCATCCATGCCGGTTAAGCCTTTCGAAACACTCTGCCCGTTCTCCCTCCACCAGCTCTATGAGTTCTGGCATAAGGTAGAATAGGATTTCGCGCAGTCGCTTTCCTCGAATACATTTCGCCAAGGGAGAACACGTGTACTGCTCCAAGTGCGGAAACGCTATGGCCGATGGAAGTCCCTACTGTCCCCGCTGCGGCCAGCCATCCCCTGCGTCAGCCACTCCTCAATTTCCTCTGGCGCCTCAGGCGATTCCCGCCGCCGCTCCCGGATTAGTTTCACCTCACTGGCGTCCCGCGCCTACGATTCCTTACGCCGGTTTTTGGTTGCGCGTCGTGGCTTATTTGGTGGACAGCCTCATCATGGGCTTTGTCATTATGGCGATTCTTGTGCCGCTTTTCTTTCTGAGCGGAGGTGTGGAGATGATCCGGGGACTGCACCCTGGCGAGGAGCCGGATCCGCACTTCTTTCTCATGATATTTGCATTCTATGGAATTCTGGTTGGTGCAGCACTCCTCGGCGGATGGCTCTATTACGCTTATTTCGAGAGCTCCAGTTGGCAGGCCACTCCCGGGAAAAAAATCCTGAACCTATTTGTGACTGATCTAAACGGAAGGCCGGTTTCCTTTGGGCGCGCTTCGGGCCGCTTCTTCGCGAAGCTCATCACCGGGCTGATTCCTCTCGGAATCGGCTACGCCCTTGCCGGCTTCACGGAGAAGAAGCAGGCGCTGCATGACATGATTGCCAGTTGTCTGGTAATGCGCAGGTATTGATTTCTTCTCGTTCGACCACCGAAGCCGGTTCAATCCGGAACAGCTTGGACTGAATCCAGGCTCCAGCTTAAACTGCCGGCCGCCTCACCAGCGGCTTGCGCACTGGCGGCGGAATCATCGTCGCCATCTTCCGGATCATCGCCAGCACCAGCCGTTTGTCGCCGTCGGAAAGCGTGGTGCTGTACTTCTTGATTTCCGCCAGAAAGCGGATTTCGTCCTGCGAAAGTTCGCCCAGCATCTTCTGCGTTTCGCGGTCGCGCGGCGTCTCTGTGCCCGGGAAAAAATCCGCCAGCGAAATATCCATCGCTTCGGCGATTTTCGCCAGCGTTTCGAGCGACGGCACGGTGTGCCCATTTTCGACGCGCGACAAATAGCAGCGCAGCAGGCCTGTGCGCCTCTCGATATCTCCCTGCGAAAGCCCTCGCTGGCTGCGGTAGGTTTTGATCACTTCCCCGATGTTGACGCGTGGTTTTTCTTTCGGCATGCGATCCCCCAATCGAGGGGGTATCATAGTCACTAACAGCGGAAGAAACAAGCGCCATTTGTGGGGTAATGCCTACTAATCATAAACCCCGCTACTCACGCCAGCGGCTCGGCCAGGCGTGCATGTTACCCGCCCACCGGGATCACAGTCGTCGGCTGTTGCAGCCGGAATTCCAGCAGCGTTTCACTAGGAACTTTCACTTGTTCTCCCTTGGTCAGCACTTGAACGCCTGCGCCCGCCGCCGATCCCGCGGCAGCGCCAATGGCAGCACCCTGCCCTCCTCCGGCGATCGCCCCGATAATTGCCCCAAACACCGCGCCGCCGCCGACTTTCTTGGCTGTATCCGCGCCGCGCCCCGTGCCCTGTAAGTTGTAATCGCTGCTCACCAATGGGTACGTGCGCCCATCAATCACAATGCTCGTAAGTTCTAGTTGTAATTCGGAATGGCCCGTGAAATTTCCGGACTTTTCTGCGGTGACGAGCTTGCCGTAAACGTCCGCGCCTTTGCGCGCCACCAGAACGCCGTTAACGTTCAAATCCGTCTCCAGGCTCGCGTGAAACACGTCGCCCACATGATTCTTCGTGGAGTCCACTCCATCTATCATTCGTACGAGAAGCGATTGCCCGGCCGGAAGGGTAATACTGTTGGCGTCAGAGCTCGCGCTTACATTTGCCGGTGCAGCGGGAGCCGCGGCTGCTGCGGGAGCAGGAGCGGGCGCGGGAGCTGGCGCTGCGTCTGCCGACTGGTTGGCATCCGGCGGCGTCTCCCCTGGCGGCGGAGCAGCATCATCCGAAGGGGCCGGCTCTTGCGCAGGAGCCGGTGCAGCAACCGACTGCGGCGGTGGAGCGCTATCTGTAAACGTAATCACCAGAACGTCGTTCGTTGAAAACGTCTGCACATCTCCGTTGATCTCAAACCGCAACACCGCTTGCGTGCCGCCCAAATATTTTCCTTGGAATACTCGCCCGTCCTTCATCTGCAGCGTGTCCGCGGCGGCGACGCCTGCGAGTCCGAGCGCAACACCAGCCACAATCAGCAGTTTTTTCAAGTTCTGCATTTCGTTTTTCCCTCAGGTTCTGGCTCGATCCTCGACTACCCTGAATACACTCCCATGGGGAATGCCCAGGAAACCCCATTAATGAGATGGCGCCGACCTTGCGCGCGTTGCGCCAAATTTTCGCTATTGTATCGCTCCGTAAAGCGTCCGCGTAACGTCCGCCATCAGTGCCGCGCTCAGGTTGCGGTCCTCGATCCCCCGCACCAGAATCACCAGGATAAAAGGCCTGTGGGCATAAACGATCGCCGCATCGTGATGGATTTTTGTAATTTCGCCCGTCTTGTGCGCCACCACGGTGCCCGCAGGCAATCCCGCGGGTATCGCTTCATTGAATTTCTGCCGCTCGAGAATGGCAACCATCTGCTTGGAAGCGTCGGCATCCACCGCCTTGCCATTTGCAATTGCTTCAAGCAGGACGAGCAGTCCCCGCGCTGTCGTCGTGTTGTTGATCCCCTTTTCGTACGCTTTGTCGTCTTCCACCCCGCGCAAAACGTGCATCCCGTCTGCATTTAGCGCGTGCACTGTCGTGCGGATATTCTCCACGCCAAGTTTTTCGATCAGCAGATCCGTCGCTAGGTTGCTGCTCTGCGTGATCATCAGTTCCAGCAACTCGCCGATGGATCGCGACTGACCCTCTTCCTTGTAGAGAGTCAACTCGGAATCGTCGCTGGAATCGAGATGATAGACCGATCCGTCCACAATGCTGTGGAATTCGTTGTGGATCACCAGCGGCTCGTCCAGCTCGATCTTCCCCTCCCGCACCTCGTGAAATAGCTCGATCATCACCGGTATCTTCATGGTGCTCGCCGCATGAAACGATTCGTCCGGGTTCAACAGCCATTCCTCCTTGCCGTCAAGCGTCCGAAGCGCGATGGCCACGTCCGCGCCACTCTTCGCGATCTTCGCCTGCACCTCCGCCTCGGCTTCTTTGAGCGTCGTTGCACGCAATCCCGCCGCAGCCACCAATCCGGCGATCAGCAGCACGGCAAATTTCACTCCAGTTCTGACTCCCACAAAGATGACCCGCATCTCGTTTTCCCTCGTCAAATTCCACTCCTGAATTGAATTTGGATGCAATAACGGAAATCTCCGGCGGACGGAAGTATGCCACCACCGGCTCCTGACGCAAGAACTCACACACCTCCGGTGAGAGATATACCGTGCGCAACCGCACTGGGAGAAGACACTCTTCACTGTTGCACAGCCGTCTCTCGCGGACGCGCGTCGCGCCTCCTCCGCCATTTGCGCCAGAGGCGGACGAAGAGCCAGATGGCGGGCACGATCAGGATCAGCCAAGGAATAATCGTCACGATAAAAGTGATCAATGCGGCGGTGCTGTCTGCCAAATCCGAACCGGCTTCGCCAAAGGCATCGCTGATTGAGGAGAACGCACTGCGTCCACGGTTCTCCGCATAGAAACTGACGTCTGCGGCGATCTTCTCGGTTTCGTTCGCGAGAATCTTGCGCTGGGTCGTCTCGCTGTCCAGTTCAGATTGCGTGTCTGTAAGTTGGGATTGAATCTCCACGAGATCCTTGACCGTGGCCGAAGGCTTCGAAAGCATCGCGCGCAAATTGTCGCGAAAAGCCGTCTGGTTCTTGATCTTCGCTTCTGTGTCAACTACCTGGGTCGTGACATCAGTGCGCTCAGTGGTGTGCTGCGAAATCTTCCCGAGCTTCTGCAGTTGCTCCATCAGCTTTTGAAAATCCTCCGGCGCGATGCGCAGGGAAATGCTTCACGTTGGCTGTGCGCCGCCCGCCCCGGTCGTCAGGCTCGACGTCACAACTTCGCATTGAATCGTTCCGCAGAAATGAACGGCGGATTCCCACGATTTTTGAAGCTGAATGGCGGAGGTTAAAAGTTCGATCTTGTCATGCTCGGCGATAAAACGCTGGGGAGAGGCCGTGGACGCCAGTACCACCTTTCCCGCGTCTCCCACCCCACCCGAATCCCTCCCTGAAGAATGTTCGCCGGCAGGGGGCGGTTGATAAAGCATCGTCGCTTTCTTTGCACAGCCCCAAGTGAGCGCGAAGAACGATCCAGCCCACAAAACGACGAAGGAGCGCCGCATGTTCCCTCCGTTACGGGCAAGGTTTTCAAGCAAGCATAATTCAATCTGATGCAAATGGAGGATAGAAGGCAGTGTGATGGGGCACGACGGGTACTGCAGGAAGCGGGGCCGTTTCGCGGCGGGCCCTGCGAAAGTAGAAGATTCCTCACTCGCAAAAAGCGCGGGATTCGGAGTGACACCGTGCGAGGCTGGGCGATGAGGGATTGCCCAACCGGCGCGCAGAACGCCGGGCTGAAGCCTGGCCCGCAAAGAGCCCGGAAACGACCGCAGCTATACCCACGCGAGGGGCAATTTGCGATTGCAGCTAGCGTTCAGATTCTTCGGGTATCCCCGTCGAATGCCCTGAGAATGACGGCGTGAGGGCACTGTCGGCTACATCAATCCCGATTCCCTTGCCAGCTTCAGCGCCTCGATCGCTGCTCCCCGCGCCCCAGCCGTATCCCCGTTTGGCATCACATGAATCGGAATATTGGCTTGCTCCGCGCGCTGCGGAGGCATTCCCTTCCGCACTTCCTCCAAAAACCACTGCTGGAACGGCTGGCTCGTCTCCAACGCTCCTCCGCCCACGACGAACGCGTCTGGATCGAACGTGTTCACCATCTCGTCGAAAAAAAGCCCCAGCGCATGCGCCTGCACGCGAAACACTTCCTTGCACATCGCATCGCCTTTGTCGGCCATCCCGCGCACCAGCTTTGCCGCTTGATGCCGGTCCAGCTTCTCCAGCTCGTGCCCGGCATATTTCGGCAAAAAGTACGGGAGCAGATTGTTCTCGATCGCTGTCAGCGAGCAAAGTGATTCCAGGTCGCCCTCGCGGCCGCAATTGCACACCGGATGCAATCCAGGAGTGCCTGCAATCTCCTGATAGGGCAGCAGCACGTGTCCCAGTTCCCCGCCAAATCCATTTTTACCCTTCACCACGTTCCCGTCGAGGATGATCCCGCCACCGTTCCCCGTCCCAATAACGATCGAGATAGAAGTCTCGCGGCTGTTTGCGCCAAAAATCGCGTAATGCCCCCAGAGCGCGGCCGCATTCGCATCGTTGAGGTACGACACAGGTTTGCCTAGCTTGTGTGCCAGCCCTTCACGAACATCGAAATTGCCCCAGTCTTTATGCGCAAAATTCGTTGAGCCCTCCGCGCTGAACTTTCCTCCCGCGCTCGCCGGGCCTGGCGTATCCAGCCCCACCGCCAACACGTCATCCATAGAAACGCGAGCTCGTTCCGCAGCAATCTTCAGCCCCTCCGCAATCTGCCGCAGGCAAACTTCCGGCCCCTGCTTCGCAAGCGCCGGATGCTCGCACAGCCCTTCGATTAAAAATTTTTCCTGCTGATCCACCAGCGTGTAGTTGACTGCGGTACCGCCCAGGTCCACTCCAGCCACGACGGGCACGGGAATTCTCCTTTGGCCTTTTCTGTTTGTCCGGCCCAGCCTATCAGAATCACCACGCTTCGGCTAACGCGGCGCACTCTCGTCCCTCGTGCCGCCTGCTAGCTGCACCTCCCGATGGGCGTTGCTTGAGCCGTCTCTTCGATCTAAGATTCGAGCGCTGCGCTCCCCACCGCGGCAAAACAGGAGCAACCTTGGCGCCTCTGGTCGTCCTTGATCACATCAGCCTCGACGGATTTTTTGCGCGGCCGAGCGGCGAGATTGATTTTCTCCATCAGCGCTTCAAGGATGACGAATTTTACGCCTTTGCCGTGGAAAATATAAATTCCGCCAGCGCTCTTCTCTTCGGCCGCATCACTTATGAAATCATGGCCGCCTACTGGCCTACAGCGAGCGCTATCAAAAATGATCCCGCAATCGCGGAGCGCATGAACAGTCTTCCGAAGTTCGTCCTTTCCCGGACGCTCACCTACAGCTCCTGAAACAACACCACGTTCCTCAATGGAGACATCGGTTTGGAGGTTCGCAGGATCAAAGGACTTCCCGGCACGCGTGTCTCTATCCTGGGAAGCGGATCGATCGTCTCACAACTCGGCTCACTTGGCCTCATTGACGAGTACGAAATCGTCCTGAATCCCGTCGCCATTGGCCACGGCCGCACGCTTTTTGGAAACATCTCTGGCCAGTTGACTCTCCGCTTGACCAGGACCCGCGCCTTTCGCAATGGAAACGTCCTGCTCTGTTACCAGCCTGCCGCCTGAACAAGCCTTCGGCTGGCTTCAGGTCGTGTCGTCGCCCGTTAGTGCCCGGAAGCTCGCGGCGCGAGCAACGCGCCCCCAATTTATTTCCGCGTTATGCTGCTGACGCGCGCAATCAGATCATTGCGTGAGTTTGCCACGGAAGCGGACATCAGAGCCTCGAGCGCGGCGGGATTCTTCTCGAAGAGCTCGTCGAGCGCCATCCGCATCTTGTCCAGCCCTTCCGCGTTTGGTGTAACCACCGCGCTGAAGAAACGTCCTGGAGCGTTTTCAATGTTGTATTCTGTGTCCAGTTGATACGAAACGATCGTACCCTCCGCCAGGAGCTTTGCATACACCGGCTCGAGATAACGTCGATACGCCTCCACGAACTCTAGCTCCCTCCCCGGCTTGATCTGCGCGCTAATTACGCGTAGATAGCCTGTGCCATTGGTGACCGTCTTCGCTCCGTGGATGTTCGAGATCATCAGGTAGTCCATGTGCTTCGAAGCCGCCATCACCGGCTGCGTCACCGCTCCCGGCTGTGCGTAGATCTTGTCCAGCGCATTGAAGATCCCTGCCAGCGAGGTCGCCTGGAACCAGCTCCCATGCGTCATGCCCTCCACGGAGTGAATCCGGTTATCGAATGTTCCATAGCCGATCAGCGTGCCGTCCGCAACCAGCCCGTCGAGCAGTGGCTTGGTGGCTTCATTCATTTTTGTCACGTCCGCCCATTGCGCTCGCGGCACGGCCCATTGCGCGACGTACGTGAAAATAGGCGCCTGCTCCCGATTGTTCTGCGCTCCCGTCGGCAGGCACAGCAAGCCCACAACACAAAACAGCGCGGCAAGAGCCGCCATTCGTTTCAGCATCGTGAAACTCCTTACAAAATTGATTTTCGTGTCCCGGAAATGCACCAAGGAAAGTTGCAGGGTAACCGACTGCGTACGAATGCCGCGACGTTAGTCCTGGCCCACCCCAATGTCACCCGCTAAGAATTTCGTTCCCGCGATCTCCCCCCACCCCGCGGCGCCATCACCACCCCATCTGCTGCATTCTCTCCAGGATCAGCTCGCTGTAGTGATTCATGCGCTCGGGCCGCCGCTTGAGCGGCAAGGGCAAAATCGCCGCCAGCCGCGCCCCCTCTTCCCTGTCAATATTCCGTGCCGAAATTCCATAATAATAGCGGCTCGCCGCCTCCGCGCCATAAACCCCTGGGCCCCATTCCACCTCATTGAGATAGAGCTCCAGGATGCGCCGCTTGCCCAGCACCAGTTCCGCTACCGGAACAAGCGTAAACTCGGCGCCCTTGCGCAAAATCGAGCGGCTCGTTCCGAAAAACAAATTTTTCACCAGTTGCTGCGTCAGCGTGGACCCGCCGCGAAGCCTCCCGCCCTGCAAATCAGTGTCCGCGGCGATCTCCATTGCGTGCCAGTCGAATCCATGATGCTGGTAAAACCGCGCGTCTTCCGCGGCAATGACGGCATGCTGGAAATCCGGCGAGATTTGCCGGAGCGGAACAAATTCATATCGCTCGCGATACGGCCTGTCATGACTCCGCGCCTCGGCGCGCCGCTCGATATGCACTGCCGTCGTGGGCGGATTGATCCACCGCGCTGCCACGAGCAGCAGCGCAGCCACCGACCACACCAGCGCTGCCACGAGCACCAACCAGCGAAGAAAAATTCGGAGAAGGCTTCTCCGAATCGGTCTTTCAGGCCGTGGAGCAGTGACTGGGGCTATAGCTGGAGCTATTGCTGGAGTTTCGTCCACTCTTCAGAATAACCGCCCGGACGATCATTCGCTATTGCCGCGAATTTCCCAATCCTGGCGCGCAGGCCGCCGCCGCCGTTCACGGAATCTTGACCGCAAAGCCGAATTGACCTATGATTCGCCGCCCAACTCCCCAGCTTCCGACCGAAAGGCCCCGAAATTCAAAAATTAGCGGAGGAACAAGCCATGAAGTGGATTCTATTCTCCGGACTAGGGGTAGCTGCATTAGTTTTTGCCGTTTTGGGCAGCAGGGCCAATTCCATGCAGGACAAGTACGCGCTGAAAGTGCCTGGTGGCCTCGCATTTTCCGAGTTCAGGGGATACGAGAGCTGGCAGGTAATCTCCATCAGCCAGGATGGGCCTGTCGTTGCTGCGACTCTCGGGAATCCTGAGATGATCGAGGCCTACGCGTCCGGTATTCCCGGCAACGGCAAACCATTTCCCGATGGCGCCAAGATGGCAAAGATCCATTGGATTCCGAAAAAGCTGGAAACTTTCCCCGCCGCCACGGTTCCAGGCGCTCAGCACGACGCAGACTTCATGGTGAAGGACAGCAAGAGATTCGCGGACAGCGGCGGGTGGGGCTGGGCTGAATTCGAGTATGATGCCGCGACCGATACGTTCAGGCCCGGCACCACAACTGACAAGCCTCCGCAGGGCAACGACGCCAAGTGTGGCTTCGCGTGCCACACCATTGTGAAGTCAAGAGATTACGTCTTCACTGAATACGCGCATCGGTAACTCCATCGCTTTGGCCTGGCAGAAATCATCTGGCCAAAGCCTCGCCGCTCCCCTTCGTGCCATTGCGAATTCAACTTCCCGGGCTATTCAATCGGGGCGCTGTCTTTCGTTGCAACTCCGTCCTGGTTGGAGCGGATGACGCCTGTTTCGTCGGTGAAAAAGCTCCGCTGCCCCGTCTTCCCTCTACTGACGGGATCTGCGTGGATGACATACGCGGTCACGCCTGGGGCCGTGCATCCTGGTGCTGCAGAGGTTAGCGCGGCCCCGCCCGTGTACGTGATCGTGTACCCGCTCCTCTGTACGCCACCATTCACCCCTAGCATCTCGAATGAGGAATCGGCAAACAAGCCTGGGGCGTCGCACGTGCCCGGCGTCTCTCCTCCGAATGCTGCTTGGCTGGGCGGAAAACCATTGTGATAACTGGACTGGTAGGTGATCGCCGCGGTGTTCATCGTTCGCAACATGCCGGCCGCCGACGACTCATCTGCCTGCTTGATGATGCCCTGCTCGTGCAAAATGAGTCCCACAAACAGGATTGCGACGATGAGCACGCACGTCGCTGCGAAATATCCAAGAATGATCGCCGCGACTCTTATTCTGCTTCTCTTTCTCGGGCCGGAATGGGGCTCAGCAGGTGTCTCCGCTGAAGGTCCGCGCAATACAGCACTCTCTGTTTTCGCCACAAGCGATGCGCGACAGAACTTACACGACTCGGCGCCTTCCGGATTCGATGTTCCGCACTGCACACAAACTATCATCGGACCTCCTTGCGGCGGGCGCTGCCCGCGAAATGGGCACGAACAATGGTGGTGATGCACACGAGCTCTGTATAACTCAACACAGCACTACGCAAATCGCAACTGCTTGGAGTTGTTCACCGCCTGGATTATTCATAACGCAGGGCGGTCATAGGGTCGAGGCGTGAGGCGCGATGCGCGGGAAGAAAGCTCGCCGCGAAACCGATACCCGCCAGGATCAGGACGGCGAGCGTCAGCGTCAGGGGATCTCGCGGCTTCAAGCCGAAAAGCATGGAGCTTGCCGCTTTGCTCCCCGCAAGCGTGAGTCCGACTCCCGCGGCTAATCCAATGCCGATAAGGATAGCCACTTCCCCCAGGATCAGGCGGATCACTCCGCCGCGTTGCGAGCCGAGCGTCATACGAATGCCAATCTCATTCGTGCGCTGCGCAACGGTGTAGGAAATCACGCCGTAGAGTCCGACCGCGGCCAGCAGAACGGCCAGTCCCCCGAAGAAGCTGCAAAGCGTGGCCATGAGTTCATCCTGCACCAGCGATTCGTGGACTCGGGCAGGGAGAAGCGTGAAGACGATGTCAATCTCCGGGCTGGTGGACGAAATCGCTTCTTTGACGGAATTCAGCAATCCTCCCGCGCCCGCCCGCGAGCGAATCAGAAATGTCGCGCCGGGATAAACGAACGGCGGGAGGAGCTCGGTCCGCGGAAAATACATGATCGGCTGCATCGGATCGTGCAGGTCGTCGTACACGGAATCTTTCACTTCGCCAACCACCGTGTAATACCGCGGAGCTTGGCCCGGTGGCGCCCAGACGCGAAAGCGCACGCCAATCGCGTTCTTCGCGCCGTTCAGGAACTTCTTCACAAAGCTCTCATTGACCACCGCCACGCTCGGCGAATCGGCTGTGTCGCTTAAATTGAAATCGCGCCCGGCAAGGATCGGGATCTCCAGAGTCTGAAAATAGCCCGGGCTGACGTAATCCTCGAAGGAAGCGCCGTTCGGATGGTTCCCCTTGTCGTCGAGAACCCAGTCATTGCTCGTATTTCCGCTCACGGGGTAGCGGTTTGACGCACCGACGGCGGCAACCCCGGGAATGGCGCGAATGCGTTCCAGAAGGTGGCGCGTGAACTGCTCCAGTTGCGCAGCGGGGAGGTTCAGTCGCGCAAAATCCAGGTCGGCAACGAGCACGCCCTTCTGCGCGAAGCCGGGGTTGCGCGTCATCAGATTGCGCAGGCTTTCTGTGAAAAGGAGGGCCCCGGCGAGGAGCACCAGCGAGAGTGCAACCTGGGATGCCACCAGGATGCGTTGGAAGCGGAAGCGCTCGCGGCCTCCCGTCGTTCCGCGACCGCCGAGCGCTCTCCCCGGTGCCACGTTCCCGGATCGCAGCGCGGGAGCAAGACCGAAGAGCGTCGTTGTCAGAACCGCGAGGCCTGCCGCGAATCCGAGAACGCGCCAGTCCGTCGGCATGTCCAGAAAAACCGGATTGTTTGGCGTGCTCACGAACGCGATCAGGGCGCGGCTCAACGTGGCTGCAAGAATTCCGCCGCAAGCCGCTCCGCCGATCGCCAGCAACGCGCTCTCAGAAAGCAGTTGGCGAATCAATCGGGCGCGCGAGGCCCCCAGGGCCAGCCGTACGGCAACTTCGCGTTCGCGGGCGCTGGCGCGCGCCAGCGTCAGATTTGCCAGATTCGCACAGGCAATCAGCAGCACCAGCCCGGAGAGGCCCAGCAAGAGCCAGAGCGGATCGGAACTATCGCGTCGCATTTCCGAAAAGCCGTTCGCGGCGGGCCAAGCCTCGAAGGCGTAGTCGAGGTAATGTTTCACTCCTTCGGCATCGTATTGCGGAGGGATCGTTTCATGCAGGGATGGCGAGGCGATCGTGGCCAGTTGGGCCGTCGCTTTCTTCAGCGTCCACCCGGGCTTGAGGCGTCCGAATACCGAGAGCCACCAGCTTTCCCGGGCTCTCTCTCCCGTGATGCGGCTGAATTGGCCGCTGATGATCGGCTCGGAGCAGATGGGGATGGCCACATCGAAGCGGTCTCCAACGGAAACGCCATAAAAATCAGGAGGCGTCACCCCGATGATCGGAAATGGATGGCCGTCGAGGGTGAGCGTCTTGCCAATCGCCGAAGCGGCGCCCCCGTAGCGCCGTTGCCAGAAGGCATAGCTGAGGACGACCGCCCCCGAACACCCCTGCTGATCATCCGCGTCGGAAATCAGGCGCCCCAACATGGGCTGGACACCCAGAGCGTCAAAGAATGCGCCGCTAGTCCAGATTACGTGGGCTACGTCCACTTCGCCGCCCTTGGCAAGGTTGTGTGTTTCGGCGCCCCAAGCGGCTATGGATGTGAAGGCATCCTGTCGCTGCTTTACCTGCTGCCAGAGCGGAAAGGTGAATTCGGCGTATGGCCCGTTGAAATTGCCGGATCCCCAGTGTTTCTTGTCGATGTGGACAATGCTGAGCCGTTCCGGATCCTTGACCGGAAGAGTGCGAAGCCGCACGGCGTCAATGAGTTGAAAGATGGCCGCGTTCGCGCCGATGCCCAGCGCGAGAGTGAGAATCGCCACAGCCGCGAAGACAGGCGACTTGGCGAGAACACGCAAACCATAGCGGACGTCCTGAATCAGTTCTCGCATGGGCACCTCACGTCAGGCGAAAAGGCAAGGATAAAGCACAAGGTTCGAGGACCGCACAGGATTAGACGAGCGCAAAAGCCGACGGTTAGAAAATAGTCCTTCGGGCGACAGAATTGCGTCGCCATCCATGACGGAAAGACCGTGAAAGTTGAAACCACGATCGACATCGCGTTTTTCCGAGACCGAGAAGTGACCGCTCCCCGCCGTGAATCAGCCTTTTCCGCCCTTGTAAGTCTTTTTAGGGCACGCACTTGAAAAGTTTCCGAATTGGTGGTCGCACATCGGCAAAACGGAAGTGATCGCTCAATTGTTAGTTTTAATGAGTTACTTAAAGCGTTGTCAATGATGCGAATTCGAGCTGTCAGCCGGGTAATCGGGAGCTGACTTCAAGGTTGAAGTTAAGCACTGGGCAGAAGTGCTTACTCAGGGGCACTGGGTTGGGCGCCAATTGCCGAAGTTCAATTCTGATCGGGCTTTCCACTTGTTGGGACTGGGTCGTTCAGCTTCTCCAATTTTGCTTGCCACTCTCGCACCTGATCCCTGTCTTTCGATTGTGGAACTAATTGCAAATAAGTTTGGATCTCTGAGATCGCAGAACCGTAATTGTTTTTCCGGGCATAAATCTCAGCCAGCAAGAGGTGCAGTTGCGGGAAACGAGTGCGCAGGTCCAGGCGTTCCGCGTTGCGCGCGCTCTTTTCAGCAGGTTCGATGTTGTTCAGCTTGTAATTTGCGACCGAGTTATAGAAATAGGCGGCGGTGTAATCCAGCGGATCGAGATCCACGATGTAACCAGCAATGTGATTAAACGGATCGGGATCCAGAATGTGATCGGTAAGTGTAAGGACCTCTTTCCAGTTTCGCGCCTCCAAGGCCATTAACGCGAGCGATAGATACGGCGGCAGGAACTTGGTATCGACCGTCGTGGCCTGGGTAAACGCCGCGCGAGCCGCATTCTCTTGGTTTTCCTTTTGTAAAACGGTGCCAAGCTGAAACCAAGCGCTTGCGTACGAGGGGAAGATCTCCACTGCCTTTTCATAATTTTTGCGTGCCTTGATCAGGTTGCCGTTCCTTTCGTTCCCGAGGCCTTGCTCATAAGCTTTTCTGGCATTCGCCGGTGCTTTGTAGGGGATGGCGCTAATCGTCATGCCTTCATTCTTTGTGCGTCGCTTGACTACAATGGCGCCAACATCAATGCTCTCGTTGCCTGGTTCGGTGAGGCCCATTAAGCTGATGACACGGGATTGAAAGCCCGAAATCGAGGCCCTTAGCTCACAATTCGCCAACTTACGCCTCGGAATCCCCGTCCGCGAATCGCTGCTAGCCGGAGCATCTCGCGAAGGCGGGTCGCCGCTAGCGTCAAGGAAAGAATCAGCCATCGATCCCAACTGCATGCTGAAATCACCACGGGAAGTTGTATATACCTGTTGACGCACGCTGCCGTTGCAAACCCGCTCAATCATCGCATCGTTCGGAATGGGCGAGCCATCTTCGCTTGCAACGCGTCCGTAGAGAAACATCACCAGATCCTCTTGCGGTTGGCTTAGCTGCGGATTAACCGGCGCAGTGGTCGAGGGACTGCTTGTGGAAGTGGGGGGTGGAGGGGGCGAAGGAACCGGAGCTGTGGGTTTCTGTGCAAATGCGACCGGTCGCAGAAGTCCCACTCCGAGCGCCACCCCGACGAAAATGCGTGTGCACTGGTTCACGGATCTGTTCCCGGAGAGGGAACGTCTGATGCACAGAACTCTAGGGCTCGGTTAAGCTGAAGTCAAGGCTCCAAATCGAATCACGCAACAGACAAGCCGTTTAGTGCCTGGTCGGCGCGGTTCCTGGAAAGGCTGGTTCCAAAACGAGCACGGATGCTCACCCGCGAAGAGACACAGCGGATTTCAGACCGCACCTGCCGATCATTTTTCAACTGTGATAAGACTGTGAAAATCGAAACTCCCCGCCAACTGCAGCTGGGCGCGGATGGATCCCAGGCAATCCTTACACCTACTTCAGATCCTCCCAAATTCTGGAAGGGTTGCCGGCTTGCCGCGACGTGTGCGCGAAAGGCTGGCACTTTTGACAGGTGAAAGTGTGCTCCGGCCAACGATACTTACAGCCTAGTGATCGGGCCGATTGACCCATAAGAAAGCACTCATGAGTTTGTGATCCTTCGGGATCTCATGCTCCTGCGATTTTCAGTGCAGGACTCAGAAAAGCTTTCCTGATACGAAAGGTGACGAGAAAACTATGGAGAGAAAGTGGACGACAATTGTAATGAGCCTCGCGGCCGTGAGTTTTCTGACATGCGCATCGGTGTTTGGTGCAAGTGACGAGAAAGCCGAAGTAAAAGGAATGATCATTTTCCGGACCGGAGAAACTTTGACCGTTAAAACCTCCGGTGGAAACGTTACTGTGGTTCTGACCGATGACACCAAAACGAAAGACAATAAGGGGCTAATTGGCTTGAGGAAGGAGTACATGGCCAATACGGTGCTTATACCGGGCCTGAAGGTGAACGTTGAGGGGGCGTCCGATGCCGAGGGCCGGATCGTAGCAAAAACAATCACCGTCGACGGTGATGATCTGGAAACAGCGGAGATGATCCAGGCGGGTTTGCATCCCACGGCGCAGCAAGTCCAGGAAAACACTGAACGGTTTTCCAAGTTGGGCGAATACGACGTAAAGGCCGAAGCAACGGTGAGATTTGCGGTGGGCAGCTCCCAAGTTTCGGCGGAGGACAAGGAACAACTCAAGAAGTTAGCGCAAACCGCCATTGATCTCAACGGTTATCTTATCGAGGTAAAGGGTTTTGCCGATTCCAGTGGCGACGCGATCATGAATGAGAAATTAAGCGAAGACCGCGCAGAAGCAGTAGTCGGTTATTTGACGCAGCAGTGCAACGTGCCGGTGCACCGTATCGTGGCGCCGGGAGCGCTGGGTGAATACCAACCAGCCGTATCGAACGAGACCCAGGCAGGGCGGGCGCAAAACCGGCGCGTTGAGATCAAAGTCCTGGTCAACAAAGGCATTGCCGGAAGCTAGGAGTACGCGAGCCTCGGCCAGATTCAACTTAGCGAGGTTCGGGTCAGCTACTCGCCGAGCTTTCGATGTAGTGAAAGTTCGGCGATTGGCGTGTACCTGGGGGATTTCTTCTGCGTTTCGAAATGCTTTTTGGTTTAGGCCAGCCGTCCGCTCAGAAAGGAACTCATGAATCAGAACAGGGCAGAAACTCGTAAGCATTGTCTGAGATTGTTTCTACCTCTGGCGGCGTTCCTGTTCGTTTTGCTTTGGGCCGTGGCGACTCATGCCAAAATGGCGACGGATTTCAATCCCAATCTCGATTTCTCGAAGTACAAGACCTTTGCTTATCTCGGCGGAGTTGAATCTCTCGTCAGGATGCAGCTGAACCCGGAGCTGCTCAACAATCGAATCCACCGCGCGGTGGTGCGTGAACTGTCGGGCAAGGGACTTCGCGAGGTACGGCCAGAGGAAAATCCGGATCTCGTGGTGCGTTATTGGGTTGAAGCGGAGTCAAACGCGCAGGTAACTGGCACTGCCCACTGGGGTACCTATGGTTCCTACTATGGTGGCTATTGGACTGTGATGTACACGACGATGAGCACACCGGTGACCCACAAGGGCACACTTGGCATTGAACTGATTGACGCGAATTCGCGGGATCTTGCGTGGCGCCTTTTTGTGAGTGAAAAGATCATCCACAACGATCCGGACAAAATCTGGAAGACGGCAGACAGCAACATTATGAAAGCGTTCAAAAACTATCCCCCCACAGCAGAAGCCATCGAAAAAAAGAAAGCGGAGTGGGCCAAAATAGACGCCGCCAAAAAACCGGCGCAGCCTTAGTGGTTCAATTCAATTCCTGATTCACGGGTCAACAGGAAGGAATTGGGTTACTTCTTGTTTGCCGCCTTATCTGGATTCGAAGTTGACTCTCAACAACCACCGGCAATGATGGGGACCATCCCCACTCCTTACGCGTGTCTCCCGTTCGGAGAGCTTTGGAGCGGGGCGGAGCTTTGCCGTCCAGGACTGTCAATGAATGGTTTTCGTTAATCTTTTCCGTGCCGCTTTTGGTTCGGATTGTTTACCTCTACTTTCCTTTGTGACACTATATTTGCTTCCCTCCAGGGAGGCACCCCGACTCAGCGAATGGCCAGCGTCGGCTCTCGACCAGCTAGCACGTACCTCGCTCGCAGCGGCGAAAGCTCAGATGTGGGAGATGACGGATGAAGGTCAAAAGCGGCCATCAATCCAAGACCTTTTGGAACCAGGAATCATGGGCGCAGACATTGCTCCTCTCTTCACTGGTAGCGCTGCTCTCCTACTTCGTTGTAAGAATCGAGGGTGACCTTGTCCTGCACCCTCAGACGGTGTGGGCGATGTGGCCTGGGTGTGCCCTTCTTGTGTCGGTACTCCTGTTCGTGCCGCGGAAGACGTGGCTGCTCCTGATCCCTGCGGCCTTTGCAGCCTTCGTTGTGTACGACCTGCAGTCGGGCGTGCCCCTTAGTTCCATTGCCTGGTTTATTTTGGCTGACTTGGCCGAAGTGTTAATCGCCGTTTTCGGTCTCGGCTATTTCTTCGATGGGCCTCCTCGTCTGAGCAGCCTCAAGAATCTGCTGAAGTATCTGCTCTGTGCCGTAATCCTTGGGCCTAGTGTTGCCGCCTTTTTTGCTGCCCCGGGTATCCACAGCAGGTATTGGAACGGTTGGAGCACCTGCTTTCTTTCCGAGGTGCTGGCGTTCCTTACGCTCACGCCGGCCATTTTGGGCTGGGCCAACAACAGGCCTGACCGCCTGCACGAAATGCGTGGGCGCATCGAGGCGGCAATCCTGATCACTGGTCTGGTTCTTCTGGGCTATCTAAGTCTCATGGTAGCCCAGGGCACTAACTCACCCGCTTTTCTTTATTCCCTCGTGCCGCTCCTCCTGTGGTCCGCTGTACGCTTTGGCATGACCGGCACCAATTCCGCAGTTATCGTGATCACCTTCTTCGCCATTTGGGGCGAAGCGCATCGGCGCGGCCCCTTCATCGAGGGTGGGCATCCTGTTAGCCTGCTTTCGATACAGCTGTTCCTGATATGCACTGCGATTCCTTTCATGGTCTTGGCGGCGCTTGCTCATGAGCGCGCGGACACCGAGGCGGCATTAAGGAAGCGGGAGGCAGATCTTTTGGAGGCCCAGCGCGTTGCGCAAGTTGGCAGTTGGCAATGGGACCCCAAGTCCGACAAAGTCGTCTGGTCCCCGGAACTCTTTCGGATCACTGGCCACGACCCGAACTTCCAGCCTCCCGGATACAGGGATCAGACACAGTTATATACCCCGGACAGCTGGGAACGCCTGCAGTGGGCCGTCGGCCAGGCCATGCGAAACGGAACGCCATACAAACTCGATCTTGAGATAGTTCGGCCGGATGGCACCAGGCGCTGGATAAGCGATAGCGGCGAGGCGTTGTCCGACGCGTCCGGCCGAATCATCGGCCTGCGGGGCACCGCCCAGGACATCACGGAACGCAAGGACGCTGAAGAAGCGCTTCGTGAGAGCGAGGAGAAGTTTCGCACGATGTTTCGAAACGCGGGTGTGGGCATGGTCATTGTTTCGCCTGCGGGACGTTTTCTTGCAGCGAATGATGCATTCTGCGTCACTCTGGGGTACACGGAGGAAGAACTACAGCGGAAGACCGTGCAGTCGATTACTCTTAAGGAAGATTGGCCGGAATTTATGCGGAATCTTAGCGAGACGCTGGAGCAAGGCACCACACTCCAAAGAGTCGAAAAGCGCTGCCTGCACAAAAGCGGACGAGTGGTCATTACGGAAAGTAGCGCCTCCTGGATTCGAGGCGCCGGGAGCCAGCCTTTGTTTCTGATTGGGACGGCCTTGGACGTGACCGAACGCAAACAGGCCGAGGAAGCCCTTGCGGGCGTGAGCCGCAAACTGATAGAGGCGCACGAGGAGGAACGCACCTGGATTGCCCGAGAGCTGCATGACGATTTCAACCAGCGTGTGGCGCTGCTGGCGGTGAATTTAGCCAATTTGGCTGAACGGCTTGGCGTCGAGGCGGGCAGCCAGTTCGAAGAAATCCATGAAAGCGTGGCGAATTTGGGGAGGGATATCCAGACTCTGTCGCACCGCCTGCATTCGTCAAAACTGGATTTGCTGGGCCTTGAAAAGGCCTCGTCCTCTTTGTGCCGGGAGTTTTCACAGGGTCAGAGTATCAAGATTGATTTTCAATCGGCTGGCGTTTTCAAATCCCTGCCGAAGGATGTCTCGATTTGTCTCTTTCGGGTGCTGCAAGAGGCTCTTCAAAATGCCATCAAGCACAGCGGTGCGGCGCGTGTCGAGGTGTTACTTAGAGGCGCGTCGAACGAGATTTACCTGAGTGTGCATGATACTGGTGTGGGCTTTGATCCTGAAAAGGCGGCGATTGAACATGGGCTGGGTCTGACAAGTATGAAAGAACGAATAAAATTGGTGGGCGGCCTGTTGAGTATTGAATCGGAGCCCCTGCGTGGAACGACCATCCATGCTTGTGTTCCTTTCGAAACACATTACGCCGCTCAACGTGCGGCCGGATGATGCTTTACTTCTTTGCGGCGCTGCGCAACTCATCCGTACGTGAGTGCGGGAGTCAAAACGCGGAAACTACTTCGGAGTGTTGATCGCAAATCGCAGCGTAACCTCCGCTCTTCGATTGCTCGGGAAATGCGCTCGCCGGGTATGCGCAGCAAAGGTAAAAAGAGTACCTCTGAGCAAGTTCGTTCCAAAGCTTCTCAACCTGAATAGCCGCATCGTGCTTCCCCTGTGCCCACAACATGGTAACCACTTCACCGAAGACAACGAGTCGCTTGTTTTTGACAATGGCTGCGGCCTCTAGCCTGCGCAACATATCTTCAAGCCTGATGAGAAAACGCTCGCGGTCCAGTCTCATTGCGTCCACGAGCTCGCTGAGCGTCCGATCGGCATCAAGGATGACCAGCTGTTCAGTTCTTATCGCCTCACGCACATCGATTCTTTGGCAGATTAATTGTTTCTCTAACCAGATTCGATGGGGACTCGTCAGTATGGCAAGGATAGATTCCTCCGCACTCAAGGAACTCCGCAGCAATGAGAGGAATCCGGCCAAAAGCACGGAATCATCCGCGTAGAAATGCACCACGTGTCCCACTCGACGATCCGGACGTAGATCCTCAGTCTGGGCAAAATCGTGGCCCGCAATGCTGCGGCTCACAAATTGCTTGCCCTGAAGAGCGGCGGTCACGCCAGGAAGCAAATCGGTTGCGGCATCAGACTTGAGCACATACCCTGCTGCGCCAGTCCCTAATGCTTCTTCTACGATGTCTGGGGAACTATTTTGGCTGCAAAATAGGATCTTTGTATTCGGCGAATACAGTTGGATCTGCTTCGCAGCCCCAATCCCATTCAATCTCAGAAGGCTGATGTCCAATAAGACGATATCGGGGCGCAATTCTCGGACTTTTTCGACTGCGCTTATTCCATCCGCTGCTTCGCCCACGATCAGAAGCTCTGACCGTTTTCGAATTTCGTACGCAGCGAAACTACGCCAGGGCTCATAATCATCTACGACGAGAATCCGAAACATTTGTCCGTCTACAACCATCCGGCCCCACGTTTAGAGCCCGCTTCTGCACGGAGAGTTGCCGAACTAAGGATTGTCAGCCTTGCAAGCAGTCGCCACTCTGGAGATCTTCGGATCAGTGCCGTCATGATGCGAAACATGGGAAGGCATTGTATCAGGGTGCTAAGTTCTTTTCTATGGACCATGAGTCAATCAGCTACTCTTGGATCTTGGTGTTGCTCATTGGCATGCATAGTCCCCAGGGTCGGTTCAGGTTTTCGAGGAAGTTAGGCGCCCGCAGACTCCCTCGTGAACAGCCCGCCTTTGGCTTTACTGGAGGAATACTCCAGGCCGACTGCGGTTCTATCTTCATGCCCTCGCCTCAATGCTCTTCTCACGGCTGCGAATACAAGATTGAGCACATTCTGTCCTTTTAGTTCCAGCAGTCTATCGTTCTAGGAGCTTCGATCTGCCAATCTAATCGAAGATGCCGGATGATTGCGGCCTGAAGCGATTTTGCGGATCAGGGCGAGGAGCCGGCTGCACTGCGGCGGGAACCATTCTGCCAAAATAGTCGAGCGAGAAGTTCTCAATGAGCCTTCGGACTACTGCCACACGAGCGGGCTATTTCTTATTCGCGCTGACTGCTGTTGCGCGGACGCAAGCGCCGGCGCAGACTTCGACTCGAAATACTGAGGCGCCGAGCACTGAACCCGACTCTCTGACTGCGGAGGCCGCTGCGGGCGATGCCCGGGCGCAATTTGATCTCGGGAATTATTATTTTAATGGCCGCTACATGACCCTCGATTACGCGCAGGCCCTGTCTTGGTATCGCAAATCCGCTGCCCAGGGCTTTGCTCCTGCGCAGGATCAGCTCGGTGCCATGTATGAAAACAATCTCGGTCTGCCGCAGAATTACAAGGGCGCGGCAAGCTATTACCGTCTAGCGGCAAACCAGGGCTACGCGCTCGCGCAGTACCATCTGGCAGCGATGTATGAGGCCGGCCTCGCCGTCCATCGTGATTACAAGCAAGCCCTCAACTGGTACCGCAAAGCAGCTGACCAGAATCTCCCTGACGCAGAGGAGGAAGTCGGCTATTTCTATCAGTGCGGACTGGGAGTTAAGCGTGATTATGTCCAGGCGATCGCTTGGTATCTCCGCGCCGCCGGCCACGGCAATTCCAACGCCGAAAACCAGCTAGGCTACATGGCGGAGCAGGGATGGGGCCAGCAGCAGAATTTCGCCGAGTCTCTTTCCTGGTATTACAAAGCCGCGGAACATCGCAACGGCCAAGCCCAGGAGAACATCGGTTATATCTTTCAACATGGCACTGGCGCCTCGATAGATTTTGCCAAGGCGATCTCGTGGTTCGAGCAAGCCGCGGCCCAGGGCAACGGCGACGCTGAGAACCAGCTTGGGTGGATGTACCAATTCGGGCAAGGCGTGCAACGGGACGATGCCAGGGCGCTGAGTTGGTATCAATTGTCTGCCGACAGGGGCAATATCAACGGCCAAAGGAACCTTGAGGATCTCACCACCAATCTTGAGGAAGACGGTTCGTCGCAAAATGCCACTGCCGCTGTCCATGATCCTGCCCTTGACCAGGCTCAGCGTTGGGCGAACATC
>Ga0335079_10000282_pt1 | contig 59134 bp, 54 predicted proteins | sample Lox_Sample_33_FD_206719 | JGI IMG/M metagenome (GOLD analysis project Ga0335079, IMG submission 206719) | Soil microbial communities from Loxahatchee National Wildlife Refuge, Florida, United States - Lox_Sample_3.3 | ecosystem: Environmental > Terrestrial > Soil > Wetlands | place: USA...
CTTCGCCAGCGCTCTCAGAATCGCCTCGACATCGGGTGCCGAAAAGCAGCGATCGATCGCGGGCTGCAGTGCCGCCAGCGGCGCTGGGCCGGGATCGCGATGGAAGCCACGGAGCACCTCGTCCACCTGCGCGTGCTCTTCGCCCGCTCGCCAAGCAACCTCGGTCAACACCGCCGCCACGGCCGAGTGACGCTCGTGCGGAACGTGGTGGGTCACGAAACCACAGTAAAGCGCGTCCGCCGCCTTGATCCGTTTCCCCGTGAGCGCAAGGTAAAGCCCGATTTTGCCCGGGCACCGGTTGAGAAAGCGTGTTGCCCCCACGTCCGGAAACAAACCGATTTGCACTTCCGGCATCGCCATCAAGGTTCGCTCGCTTGCGACCCGGTGCGAGCCGTTCACGGAAATGCCCATGCCGCCGCCCATGGCGATGCCGTCCACCAGCGCGACATGCGGCTTGGGCGAGCGATGCAAGCGCTCGATCAGCCGGTATTCCTCGCGAAAGAAGTCGGCCTTGTAGTCGCCGACGCCCGCCGCCTGGCCGCGCGCCTCATAGATCGCGCGCACGTCGCCCCCGGCGCAAAACGCCTTGCCGCCATTGGCTTGTACCAGGATTGCGCGGATTGAGGGATCGCGGTCCCAGGCCGCAAGCTGCGGGTCGGCGGCCCGATACATGGCGAGGCTCAGGGTGTTGAGCGCTTGCGGTCGGTTGAGCGTGACAACGCCGAGGGCGCGACGACGCTCCAGCAATATCTCGTCGGAATCCGCCCTTGCCGGGGTCATCGCTCCAGCAGCCGGCGCGCGATTATGAGGCGCATGATCTCGTTTGTACCCTCGAGGATCTGATGCACGCGAACGTCGCGGAAGTAGCGTTCGATCGGGAACTCCTTCAAATAGCCGTAACCGCCATGAAGCTGCAAGGCCGCATCACAAACCGCGAATCCCACATCGGTCGCAAAGCGCTTTGCCATCGCGCAATGGAGCGTCGCATCGGGATCGCCGGCGTCAAGGCTGGCGGCGCTGCGATGCACCATCAGTCGCGCTGCTTCCAGATCGGTCGCCATGTCCGCGAACTTGAATTGCAGCGCCTGGAATTCCGCGAGAGTCTTGCCGAATTGACGGCGCTGGCCCATGTAGTCGCGCGCGGCCTCGAGACATGCGCGCGCGCCGCCGAGCGAGCACGCCGCAATATTGAGACGTCCGCCGTCGAGACCCATCATCGCGATCTTGAAGCCGTCACCCTCTTCGGCGAGCCGGTTGGCGACCGGGACGCGGCAATCCTCGAACAACACCATGGCGGTCGGCTGGCTGTTCCAGCCGAGCTTCCGCTCTTTCTTGCCGAAAGACAGTCCCGCCGTCCCCCGCTCGACGACGATCGTCGAGATACCCTTGGGTCCGCTCTCGCCGGTGCGCAACATGACGACGAAGACGTCGCTGGAGGGGCCGCCGGAGATGAACGCCTTGGTTCCGTTGATCACGTAGTGATCGCCCTCCCTCATCGCTCGCGAGGTGAGCGACGCGGCATCGGAACCTGCCCCAGGCTCGGTCAAGCAATAGCTCGCGCAATGCTCCATGGTCGCGAGTTTCGGCAGGAAGCGCCGGCGTTGTTCAGCATTGCCGAACCGGTCGATCATCCAGGCCGCCATGTTGTGGATCGAGAGGTACGCCGCGGTCGAGACGCAACCGGTCGCGAGCTCCTCGAAGATCAGTGCCGCGTCCAGACGGGAAAGTGCCGAACCGCCCACGTCGTCACGCACATAGATTCCGCCAAATCCAAGCGCGGCGGCGCGGCGTAGGGCTTCCAGCGGAAGAATCTCCTTCTCGTCCCATTCCGCCGCGTTCGGACGGAACTCGTGCTCGGCAAAGTCGTGCGCCGTCGCGCGAATGGCCCGCTGTTCCTCGGTCAAATTGAAGTCCATTCTGCCTCCAATCCACACGCGATTATAGCGGACGCCAATGTTGCCCGCCAAAAAAGGGCTCTGTTTCTACTAAACGGAGCTTATATGTGATATAGTGACCCTCCCTTGTCGTAGATTGTTTGAGCCCGGAACCATTGTCGCAAAGGAGCAACTGATATGTCAGCGGATCAAAGAAGTCTGCTCGACCACGTCACGGTCCAGCATGGACCGCAAAAATTGCTGGCGCACTATTTCCTCAAGGCATATCGGCAGGTCCGCGACCAGGGCATCGAGTTGCGCTGGTGCGACGATTTCGCAAGGCTTTGCGAAGTCAGGCAGCGGCACGCGACCAATCCGATGATGGCCGCGGCGCCGCAGTTCGATCCCGTGTACAGCGACATCGCCCCCGGATCGTTCTGGCTGGAGGGCATCGACCCCTCCGGCAATACGATGCTGACCCACGCAGTGCGCCTCTTCGAATGGCCGAGTACGACGCTCAAGCGCGAATTCGATACCATGCGCATGCACTACCGGAATCCGGCGCCCTATATCGCCGCCGGCGAGAGCGCCAACATCACCGCACCCGCAGCAACGCGGATTACCGGCTGCACCATTCTAGGCGGCGCCATGTGGGTACGCCCCGACTACCGCCGCCGCGGATTGACGCGCATCGTGCCCCGAATTTCGCGCACGCTTGCTTACACGCGCTGGAACACCGCTTACACCTGGGGCTTCATGGATTTCGATCTGCACGCAGGCGGAGCCTCGCTTGCCTATGGCCGGTACACGGTCGAACCCGGCGTCAGCGTCAACCTAGCCTGCTGGGGTCCTTCCGATTCGTTGCTGCTGTGGATGGATCGACAAACCCTGCTCGCGGAGATCGAGGAAGCCGTGGCTCAAGGCACCAGCGATCTGTCTCGCAAGATCGACATGCCCAGCACCAAGTCGTCGGCGCCGCGGCGCCAGGGCAGCAACACCCGGCTGTAACTGGCATCGATGGTGGCGTCATCCCACGTACGTATCTTGGCCCGAACCGACTCCACCCGAGGCCGTCTGCCGGCCCCTGCCTCGGCAAAGCTCTCGGCGACCCACGAGCCATATTCGGGATCGGGCGTCTGCGTCATTTCGCTGCCGACGAGCGCCAAGGCCTCGCAGGGACGGACAGTCTTGATGCCCGTGCCGAAGTGCTCGAAAATCCACGGCGAGGAATTTGAGGCCCTGCGCACCAGCGTCGCGCGCTGTTGATAAAATTTCCCGCGAAAGATTTGGAAGAAAGCATCCCCCATCTTTCCACGTGATGCGCGCCAGCACGCAAGCATGGGCCAAATTACCGAGTAATCCCGCGAATACAGAATCTTCGGGTCGTGCTCGATCGCGAACCAGCGTTTGGTCGTGAGGGGTTCACCCGCAGCGAGCGCTTCCGCGCGCGCGGTAAACATCCCGAGGGTCGCGCACATCTGAAGCGACCAAGCCCCGTCGGAAAGCACCGCGAGCAGTATCCTTCGCGGCGCCCAGTCGACAATCTCGTAGAGCGCCGCAATCAAGGTCTCGTAGCTGAACATTTTTCGCCGCAGTGCCACTCGCACCCCGGCTCCATGGGCGCGCACATGGATAAAGCCGAGATTGCGCACCGCATATCCCGCGACGTCAAAATCGCTCGCGCGACAGCCGAGACGGTCCAGCAGCGACGGCGAATCGTCCGGCCAAACCGAGCCGCGGTCGTCGATTAGCACGTCGGTTCTCCCCGTCATCCCTCCGACCTCCAATAATTCAGCCGGCGACGTTTCTCCTCGACGTACAATTCTGCCATGAACTCCCAGCCCGCCAAGTCCGACAATCAAACAAGTGTTGGCCCGGCGGTGGTTTAGTCCGCTGCTTGTCCTCTCGTGCCGCGCTTTGTTGCCCGCTCCGCATTATGTTGGTCGAACATTTTCTGCGCCGCGGCATCGCGCAACGCGGAGAATTCGCGTTCGTTGCGCAACGCCCAGGCATAGGAATCGGCGCGGTGCGCGTTGACGCCCCGGAAGTGCGGCACCACGTAGCGCGCATAGAGCTCGTAGGATTTTTTCGTCGCCTCCCAATCCGCCCAATTATGCGCCAACTGGAGGACACAGCCGAAATTGCCCTGCTTCGCGCGTAGCCGCTCGACCTGTTCGATCGCGTCAGCGGGAGTACCGATGACGACGCGCTTGGTCTCCACCAGCACCTCGGCGGGGTCGCGTCCCGCAAGATCCGAAAAACGCGCGGGATTCACGGCCTGGTAATAGTCGAGATACTTTTGCAGACCGAAGCGCACATTCGCAAACGCCCGCTCGCGCGTCTCGGCGATATGCATCGGTGAGACCAGCCGCAAAACCGCGGCATCCATCGTGCGGCCATGCTCGCCGGCGATTTCCTGAGCGACCGCCCAATTGGCCCCGAGCACGTCGAACGCCCCTTCCTGGGTCGCCGCGACGCAGAGCATGCCGAGACCGTACTTGCCGGCTGCACGGCCGCCGGACGGCGTCACCATGCTCGCGACCGCGACCTCGGGATACGGCCTGCTATAGGGCAGCAGATGCAGCCGCGCTTCCTTGAGCGTGTACCAGTCTGTGGTCTCGGTCACGGTCTCGCCGCGGAGCAGGCGCAGTATCACGTCAAGCGCCTGCATCATGCGATCGCGCTGGGTCGCGGGATCAATGCCGAGCATCATCGCATCGGAAGTCAGAAGGCCCGGCCCCGCGCCGAACATTACGCGGCCCCGGGTCATGTGATCGAGCTGAACGATGCGCTGCGCCACCATCAGCGGATTGTGGTAGGGCAGCGATACCACGCCAGTCCCAAGCATGATGCGGCTCGTACGCTCGGCGGCCGCGGCAATGAAGAGCTCGGGCGAAGCAATAATCTCGAAACCCGCCGAATGATGCTCGCCGATCCAGGCCTCTTCATAACCGAGCTTGTCGAGCCATTCGATCAGCTCGATGTCCCGGCGGATCGCGAGAGTCGGGTCCTCGTCGACGGGATGAAACGGTGCGAGAAAGATACCGCTGCGCAACGCAAGGCCGGTCATCGTGTTTGCCCCTCGTGTCGGTGCTTGCATTGTGCCGGTTTGTCGCGCGCGCGACAATCGTTCCTCCTCGATCGAGCGACGATTTTCGACGCGCGAGGGCCCTCGCGAGGGAAATCGGTGCGAGTGGCACTGCATTGCGGATATTGCGGAATCATGACTCCTTCTCGTCGCCCCTGGACCATAGTCGGAGAGATAACCGGGCATTTGTGATGAATGTCACAGTAAATCCAGAGCTAGCGACAATCGGCCTCCTTGCGGCCCCGCCTGACCTGCTTATGATTTGACCATTCGCTCGAAGGCAGGGTCATGGCCCCATGGCAAATCCCGTTCAGCCTCTAGGCGCCTATCCGCGCCTGCGTCTACGTCGCAACCGGCGGACCGACTGGATACGCCGGCTGGTCTCCGAGAGCACGCTCACGCCCAGCGACTTCATATGGCCCGTCTTCGTACAGGAGGGTTCGGCGGCCCGTTCGCCGGTCGTCTCGATGCCTGGCGTGGACCGGCTGTCGATCCCGGCCTTGGTCGACGCGGTGGGCGGCGCAAAGGAGCTCGGCATCCCCTGCGTAGCGCTCTTCCCGGCGACGCCCGCCGAACGCAAGTCGCCCGACGGGGACGAGGCAACCAATCCGGAAAACCTGGTCTGCCGCGCCGTCCGCGCGGTCAAGAGAGCACATCCCGAGCTCGGCGTGCTCTGCGACGTGGCGCTCGATCCGTTCACCACCCACGGCCATGACGGCGTGCTGCGCGAGGGGTACGTCGCCAATGACGAGACGGTGGAGATCTTGTGCCGGCAGGCGCTGGTCCAGGCCGAGGCAGGCTGCGACATCATTGCACCCTCGGACATGATGGATGGCCGCGTCGGCGCGGTGCGCGACGCCCTCGACGCCGCCGGTTTCGAGCATGTCGCGATCATGTCCTATGCGGCCAAGTACGCTTCGGGCTTTTACGGGCCTTTCCGGGACGCGCTCGGCTCCAAATCGTCGCTCGGCAAAGCCGATAAGCGGACCTATCAGATGGACCCGGCGAACAGCGACGAAGCTTTACGCGAAGTGGGGCTCGACCTGGCCGAAGGCGCCGACATGGTCATGGTGAAGCCGGGGATGCCTTATCTGGACATCGTCGCGCGCGTGAAGCGGCATTTCGGCGTTCCGACCTTCGTTTACCAGGTCAGCGGCGAGTATGCGATGCTGCAGGCCGCGATCGAGAAGGGCTGGCTCGACGACAGCGTCATTCTCGAAAGCCTGATCGGGATGAAGCGGGCGGGAGCAGACGGCATCCTCACCTACAGCGCCATCGACGCGGCGCAGAGGCTCAGGAAAGGCTGAGCACGCGCCTGAAGAACAACTCGGCTGCCTGGTGGTACCAAACGCCGCCCCCACGATTGTGGAAGCCGACATGGCCGCCTTTGCGTTCGATCGCCGGGATGAGACGCCGATTGCGCGTCCAGGGAAAGTCGCGATAAGCCTCGACCGGAACGATTGGATCGTTGATCGCATGCAGCAATAAAGTCGGCACCGCAATACCCCCGAGGAAACGCTGCGCCGAAGAGCGTCGATAGTAGTCGGCGGCGCCCGCGAAGCCATTGCGAGGCGCGGTCAATTGCTCATCGAACTCCCAGAGACTCTGAACCACCCGCGCCATGCGGACGTCCTTCTCGGGCAGGCCGACGGTGAACTGGCGACGGATATCGCGCAGGAAGCTCCAGTGGTAAATTCTATTGCGTCGCTCCATGACCCGGCGGGACGCCGCCTCCAAATCGATCGGCGTCGAGACGGTCACCGCCGCCTGCAATGGCGTGACGCCTCCGACCTCGCCCAGATATTTGAGCAGGATTCCGCCGCCGAAGGAGAACCCCAGGGCGACCAGACCCCGCTCTTTCACGCGCGCCGGCATCCCGGCCAATGCGTCCGCGAGGTCCTGGCTACGGCCCGCGTGATAATGCAGCCGACAAAATGCCAGCGAGGGACCGGCTCCCCGTAGATTGAGCCGCAGCACGGGAAACCCAGCGCGCAGCAAGTCGGCGGCGCATAGGCGAACGTGGATGCTCTCCTCGCACCCCGTGAGGCCGTGGATGATCATCACCACCGGTCGCCGGCGCACCTCGCCGGGCCACTGCATTGTGCCAACCAAGCGATCGCCGCTGCCGTCCAGCAGCGGAAGAATCAGACGCTCGGTCCGGAACGGAGCGAGGTCAACCGCGGGTGGCCAGAGAAAGTTGCGCAGGGTCTGCAGGTCCCCACCGACCCACGGCGCACGTTCTCGGAAGGGGGGCAGGCCTGCCGTTCCCCGAGGGGGTGAATAGGGTTCCGATGCCGCGAGCGTAACCATAGAATCACCAACGCAAGCACTCCACTCCGCGTTCCCCACCACGCCCAAATCATCGCGAGCATGCGCGGTATTGAGCTTTAAACGATTCAATAGCTCGGTTTATTGCGGCAGCAAGACCGCAATGAGGATTACTTACTCCGCTACTAGTAGCATCCAGGTTAATTCATGCTTGTTATGATGGAGGTGCAGCAGTCGCGAACCGGGAATTGCCGCGAACCGGGACGCAATCTCGTGATCGGTGCTGCCCTGAAATTTCACCGTGCAGACGAAGCGCCCGCAGCGGCCCGATTGCAGCCACCGCTCCACCATGCGCAACAACCGCTCGGGGTAACAAACGACATCGGAGAACAACCAATCGAGTGGCCCGACCGTCACGGGATCAACGGAGAATGCGCTCTCGCGCCGCACTTCCACCCCCGGCATGGCGACGATGCGGGGTTCGATCGGCGCTTTATCGACGCTGATGACCTGCGCTCCCAACCGAGCCAACGCCCAAGTCCACCCACCCGGGCTGCTGCCAAGATCGAGACAGCGCTCGCCCGGCCGCGGCCATCGGCCCAGCAGGGTGAGTGCTTCCCATAGCTTGAGGTAAGCGCGGCTGGGGGGCGCGGCCTTGTCCTCGACAAAGCGCACCTCGCCGTTGGGAAATGCACTGGTGCACCGGGTCGCCGCCAACATTGTGCGCTCATCGAGGAGCGTCCAGGAGCCCAATGGCGCGGTCGGCGGCGGCGCCGGAAATACCAATGGCTTCGCCGACACGGGCGGTAGGCGTTCGGCGATCAAGGCGGCGCGTCGGTAGTGCGCGTGTGCGTAAAGCGCCCAATTGCGTTGCAAGCCGCGAAGCTGGCGCGCGGCGTCGCCGATCGAGGCGATTGGCAAGCGCCGTGGATCGAGCCAGACGTTGGCGACCCATGCGACGGGTTTCGGCGGACCCGGCGAGAGCAACAGCCGGCCGTAGCTGCCACTGACTTCGCCGAGCTCGGTCGCGAGCTCGCTTTCGAACCCCTGCGGCGCCAGATAGGCGGTGAAGCCCGCTGGCACCGACGGCTCAGCCCAGCAGGAAGCCGCGGATCGCCGCGATCTGATCTTCCGCCATCAGCGCCGGCGCGTGACCCGCATCGGGAACCTCGTAAAGCCGCGCCTTGGGCCCGCGCTGTGTCATGGCCTGGGCATCGCTCGCGCGCAGCAAGTCCGTCTTCGCGCCACGAATCAGAAGGGTTGGGCTTGTGATCCGGTCCCATCGCGCCCAGAGATCGACGTCCTCGACCGGGCCATGACGGAACGCCTCACCGATCGCGGGATCATAAGCAAGGCCAAGCGGTCCGTCCGGCTTCTTGCGCGCGGCATGGATCGCGAGGTGGTGCCATTGTGCGTCGGTGAGCGGACCGAAGCTCTGCGCCACTTGCCGCAGATAGGCCTCGATCGCCTCGACGCTGGGGAAGCTCGGGTCTTGCCCCACGTAACTCGCGATGCGCTCGAGCCCTTCCTTGGCGATGAGCGGACCGATGTCGTTGATGACAAAACGCCGCACCGGCGTGTCCGGCAGCGCCGCCATGAGCATGCCGATGAGGCCGCCCATGGAGGTTCCGACCCAGTGCATCTCCTCGATCCCGAGCCGCGCCATCAGAACGACGATGTCGTTGATATAGACGGGATAGCCGTAGTCCTCGCCATGGCAGAGCCAGCCGCTCTTGCCGCGCCCGACCATGTCGGGGCAGATCACACGAAAATCGCGGGTGAGCGCTGCCGCCAAAGTGTCGAAATCCCGCCCGTTGCGCGTGAGGCCATGCACGCACAGCACCGTCGGCGCGCCGGACGGTCCCGGCCATTCGTAGTAGGTGATGTGGTGGAACCCATGCGTGTCGATGCAGAGCAAGCGATGCTCGAGGGGGGTCATGCCGTCGATCCTGTCTTTTGTCCGGCGCAAGCTTGGCTCAGTGACACCCGGCCAAGCAACGGCAATTGTTGGCGGCGCGGCCCCAATTGCGGCGAGGCTGAGGCTGGGCTAAGACCGTCTGCCAAAGCGACAGCACGAGGCAAGAGGATCCTATGCCCCCTTCCGGGCCGCTCAGCGGTATCACCGTCATCGACCTTTCGCGCATCCTCGCCGGCCCTTATTGCACTTTCCTGATGGCCGAGCTGGGGGCGCGCGTGATCAAGGTGGAGCCGCCCGGCAAGGGCGACGACGCACGCGAATATGGACCCTTCAAGAACGGGGTCTCGACGTATTTCGCGTCGATCAACCGCGGCAAGCAATCGATCGCGCTCGATCTCAAGGGAGAGCGCGACCGCGGCATCTTCGAGGCACTGCTCGGCAAGGCGGATGTGATCGTCGAAAATTTCCGGCCTGGAACCATGGAGAAGCTGGGTTATGGCTGGGAGAGCCTGCACGCTCGGTACCCCCGGTTGATTTATGCCTCGGCCTCGGGGTTCGGGCATACCGGGCCGTTCTCGCGCGAACCCGCTTACGACATGGTGGTCCAGGGAATGGGCGGCATCATGAGCATCACTGGCCACCCAGGCCAGCCGCCGGTGCGCATCGGCATGTCGATCGGAGATATCGGCGCCGGTCTCTACACCGCCGTCGCCGTGCACGCGGCGTTGCTCCACCGCGAGCGCGGCGGCGAGGCGAGCAAGGTCGACATCGCGATGTTCGATTGCCAGCTTGCGCTCCTTGAGAACGCGATCATGCGCTACACCGTGTCCGGCGAGGTTCCGGGCCCGCTCGGCGCCCGCCACCCCAGCATCACGCCCTTCGAGGCCTTGGAGACCAAGGACGGCCATATCATCATTGCCGCCGGCAATGACGCGCTTTTTCGTAAGCTCTGCGCCGTGCTTGGCCGCAGCGAGCTCGCCGAGCTCGCGGACTACCGCAGCAACGACCTGCGCAACCGCAACCAACCCCGACTCAAGGGCACGATCGAGGCCGTGCTCAAGACGCAGCCGACCGCGCATTGGATCGAGGTCATCGGCAAGGCCGGAGTACCCTGCGGCCCCATCAACAATGTGCAACAGGCGCTCGCCCACCCTCAGGTCGAGGCGCGCAACATGTTAATTTCCGTCGAGGACCCGGAGGCCGGTACGCTCAAGCTCGCGGGCAATCCGCTCAAATTCTCGACCTTCGCCGACCCGTCGACGCGCACGCCTGCGCCCGCACTCGATCAGGACCGCGCCGCGATCCTACGCGAGCTCGGACTTTAACCTTTGCGCTAGGGCCCTCGTTTGGGCAGGGACCAGCTAGTCCGCTGGCCGCCTTTCCCCCCGGAGCAGTCGAAGTCCAAAGCGCCTGGGTGAACTGCGATGTTCGTTACCATGCCCCTCAAGGGGCTGGCAGGCTTGACGCAATCCGTATAAAAATCGGCTCTCCGCATTCAACGAGCCAAAAGCCATTCGGGAGCCACGCCGATGCTACAAAATCGCCTTCAACCCATTCACGACCCGCGTAGTCTCGCCCGTGAACTCTCGGGCAAGATGCTGATCGACGGCGGAATGGTGGGCGCGATCTCTGGCCGCACCTTCGCGATCGTCAATCCCGCAACCCAGGAGGCCATCGGCAACGCCGCCGACGGCGCTGCCGCGGACGTGGACGCCGCTGTCAGGGCCGCCGCCAAGGCACAGAAGAGCTGGGGCAAGCTCGCCTCGCGCGAGCGCGGGCGGTTGGTCGGCGAATGCGGACGCATTCTCGGCGATCACGTGGAAGAGCTCGCGAAGCTCATCACCCTCGAGACCGGCAAGGCAATCCGCACGGAGAGCCGGGTCGAAGCCGGTGTGTTCGCGGATATCCTGACCTTCTATGGCGGCCTCGGCTCCGAGCTTAAGGGCGAGAGCGTTCCGTTCAAGACCGATGCACTCACAATCACGCTCCGTCAGCCGATCGGGGTAGTGGGTGCCATCATCCCTTGGAACGTGCCGCTGCTGTTGATGGCGCTCAAGATCGCCCCGGCGCTGGTGGCCGGCAATTCCGTCGTGGTCAAATCGGCGGAAGAGGCGCCGTTCGCCGTGCTGCGCGCGTGCCAGATCATGAACCAGGTGCTGCCGCAGGGCGTGCTCAACATCCTCTCGGGCGATGGCCCCGGCTGCGGCGCGCCGCTGGTCGAGCACAAGGAGGTCGGCAAGGTCACTTTCACCGGCTCGGTCGAGACCGGGAAGCTCGTCTACAAGATGGCGTCGCAGAAATTGATCCCGGTCACGCTCGAGCTCGGCGGCAAAAGCCCGATGATCGTGATGGGCGACGCCGACCTCGACAAGGCCGTGGCAGGCGCGGTGATCGGAATGCGCTTCACGCGCCAGGGCCAGAGCTGCACCGCCGCGAGCCGCATCTTCGTGCATGAGAGCATCCACGACGCTTTCGTCGACAAGCTCAAGGCCAAGGTCGACGCCATGAAGATGGGCGACCCGCTTGACGAGCAGACCGACATCGGCACCATCATCTCGAAGCAGCAATTCGAGAAAGTGAAGTCCTACATCGAGCTCGGCGAGCATGCGCCGGGAGGCAAAGCGCTGCGCTGCTCGACCATGCCCGCCGATCCCAAACTTGCGCGCGGATATTTCGTGCAGCCAGTGATCTTCACCGGGATCGCCAACGACAACCGCGTCTGCCGGGAGGAGATTTTTGGCCCGGTCACCTGCGTCATCAAATTCAAGGAATATGAGGACGCCTTGCGCCAGGCGAACGACAGCGACTATGGCCTTGCCGCCACGATCTGGACACGCGATCTCAAGACCGCGCTCGACGCAAGCCATCGCCTGGAGGCAGGCCTGGTGCAGGTAAACCAGAACCTGGTGGTGCAGGCGAACATGTCCTATGGCGGCGTCAAGCAATCGGGGCTTGGCAAGGAAGCTTCGCTTGAGGCCATGCTCGAACACTTCACCCAGAAAAAGACCATCATCCTGAACTTGGGCTGAAGGGGAAACCCAGGAGGGGGAAGGGCGGCATGCGCCGGCGCATCGCCGTTTTCCTTCTGCTGATTCCGCTCCTGGCGGGAGCCGCGGGGTGGCTGTGGCTACGCTCGTCGTTGCCGCCGCAGAGCGCGGAGCGCGTCGTAGATGGCTTGCTTGCGCCGGTTCGCATCGATCGCGACGCGAGCGGCATCCCCACGATTACCGCCGCCAATGAACTGGACGCGGCCTTCGCAATTGGATTCGTCCATGCGGAGGACCGTCTGTTCCAGATGGATTTGCAGCGTCACTATGCCGCCGGAAGGCTTGCCGAGTGGTTCGGCGAACCGGCGCTCAACAGCGATGAAATGATGCGGACGCTGGGCTTGAGCGAGGCGGCGAGCCGGCAGTTCGCGGTACTCTCCTCCGATACGCAGGCCGTGCTTCGGTCCTATGCAGCGGGAGTGAACGCCTTCCTCGAGAACCGCCGAACGGCCCTGCCGCCCGAGTACTACCTGCTGCGTGCGAGCCCGGAGCGCTGGCAGGCCCAGGATACGCTGCTCTGGGGAAAGCTCATGGCGTGGCAGCTAGCCGGCACTTATCGCGCCAAGCTCGTGCGTGCGCGCGTAGCAACGCAAGTCAAGCCCGAGGAGCTGCCGATACTTTATCCGGCCTACCCCAAGGATGGGCCCACGGTGCTGAGCGACCTCGCGCCTATCCTGCGGAAGCTGCCGCTCGACGGGCTGATCGAGCGCATGGCCGGCGGCGAGGATCCCGTGCGCGCCTCCAACAATTGGGTGGTAAGCGGGGCGCGCAGCGTCTCGGGTAAGCCGGTGCTCGCCAACGACCCGCACCTCGGTCTCTCCGCGCCCGGCGTCTGGTATCTCGTCCGCGTCGTCACGCCGCAGCACAGCCTGACCGGAGGCACCATGGCCGGCGCGCCCACGGTGCTGATCGGCCACAATGAGCGCGTCGCCTGGGGGTTCACCAACACCGGCAGCGACGTCTCGGATCTCTTCATCGAAAAGCTCGATCCCGTCGACCCCAAGAAATATCTGACGCCGGCAGGCGCGGAGCCGTTCATCACGCGAACCGAGACGATCGGGGTGCGGGGCGCCGCCCCGGTGCAGATCACGGTGCGGGCGACGCGCCACGGCCCCGTGATTTCCGACCTCGTAAGCGGCCAGAACTGGGCGTTCCTGGAGAGCGGTTACGTGCTGGCACTGCAGGCGACATATCTGATGGACGGCGATCGCACGCCGCAGGCGTTCTGGGAAATCGACCGCGCGACCGATTGGGAAAGTTTTCAGCGCGCGCTCGCTAAGTTCGATGCTCCCGAGCAGAACGTGGTTTATGCCGATGTCGAGGGCCATATCGCGTTCGCGGCACCGGCGCGCGTGCCCATTCGCGGCAAGGGCGATGGCTGGCTCCCTGTGCCCGGTTGGACCGGTGAATACGATTGGACGGGGTTCATTCCGTTCGACCAGTTGCCGATCACCTTCGATCCACCGGGAAATGCGATTGTCACCGCCAACAATAAGATTGTTCCGGACAGTTATCCCTATTTCCTGACACGGGACTGGGACGAGCCGTTCCGGGCCGAACGCATTGCGACGTTGCTCGCGCGTCAACCGCAATCCATGGACAGCTCCTCGGCGATCCAGCGCGACCGTTATTCGATGATCGCGGCTCGGCTGCTGCCATTGATGATCGACGCGCCCGCGGCTTCACCCGAGGCGCGCGCGGCCATAGAGCGCCTGCGTGGCTGGAACATGCAGATGGACAAGGACAAGGTCGAGCCCTTGATTTTCACCGCTTGGCTGCGCGAACTCACGCGCGCGCTCCTCGCCGAAAAGCTCGGTACCGCCTTCGAGGCCTATTGGGGACTGCGCCCCGCCGTGATCGAGAGCATTCTCACGGAGCATCAGGACTGGTGTAACACGGGTGCCACCGACGTGATCGAGGTTTGCTCGGAGCAACTCGCCGCGGCGCTCGACCGCGCGCTCGACCAGTTGAAGCAGGCCTATGGCGATAACATGGACGACTGGCGTTGGGGCCGCGCCCATCCCGCGGAATTCCGCAACCCCGTGCTGTCCCACATTCCGCTGGTGAATCGGATCTTCGATCTCAACATTCCCGCCGACGGCGGCTCGGATACCATCAATCGCGGGGATTTCAATGTCCGCAATGCCGCCGCGCCCTATGAGGATATCCACGGACCGGGACTGCGCATGGTGGTGGACATGGCCGATCCCTCGGCGGCGCGCTTCATGGTGGTCCCCGGTCAATCCGGCAATCCGCTTTCGCCAAATTACGCCGACCTTATGCGGCCATGGCGCGATGGTTACATGATGGTTCCCGAGAAGCGACAGCCCGTGACTTCGGAGACATTGGTGCCGCCGTGAACACTGGGCCCCGGCTCGCTGCGGGGTGACGGCGAAGAGACACTGGGCCGGATGACGGCCCCTCAATGCGTCATCCCGGACTAGCGGCGAAAACGCGCGATCGGCACTCAGAAACCGGACTACAGCCCCTCGACCAGGATCGCGCGCGACTTGGAGGCGCGCTGACGGATCGCGAGAGCGTCCTGGTACTCGCGCGAGTTATACCAGCGCTTTACCGCCTCGACGCTGTCGAATTCGATCACCACCACCCGCTTGGGCGGATTTACCCCCTCGATCAACTCGGCCTTGCCGCCGCGTACCTTGAAGCGTCCGCCGTATTTCTCGATCGATGACGCAGCAAGCGGCTTGTACCCTTCATAGGGAATGGGGTCGGTGATCTCCACCTCGACGATGAAATAGGCGCTCACGCTATCCTCCCTTCGAAATGCCGTGGGAACTCAGAGCTCGCCGTTTAGGCGCCGATAGCGGCCGCGCCAGAAAAGTAGGGGACGCCCCACCCCGGAATGGCCCAGCGCCACGACGCGGCCAAGCAGGATGTCGTGATCGCCGCCGCGATGCACGGCCTCGGTCTCGCAATCGACCCAGGCGAGCGCGTTCTTGATGATGGGCGCGCCGCTGCGCTCCACCACCTGCTCCACCTGGTCCCAGAGCGTCCAGGGGGAGTTGGCGAACCCCCGCGACAGGTGCTGCTGCCCCTCCTCCAGCACCGAGACCGCAAAGCAGCCGCTGGTCGTGAAATCGCGGTAGCTCTTCGCCGCTCGGTCCAGGCAGAACAGTATTAACGGCGGCTCCAGTGAAACTGAGGTGAAGGAGTTGACAGTGACGCCCACCGGCTTGCCGTCCGCGTTGCGGGTGGCGGCAACGACGATACCCGTCGCAAAGTGCCCGAGCGTGGTGCGGAAGGCTTTGGAATCAATCAACATGGAAGGATCGAGGCAATCCCGCGAGGAAGCGGCTCCGTTCTCTCATACCCCAGCGGGAGGTCAACGCGCCAGCATGCTCTCTCGATCGGGAGCTAAAATCCCGCCTAAGGGCTTCTAGGGACGACCTAAACCGGATGTTAACGCAATTGTCCGAGCCTCCCTACCACCGCCCGTTGCGCGCGAGCCCATCCCGTCATGTTCCTGCTTATCGGCTCTGTCATCGTCTTGATCAGTGTCTTTGCGGGCTATGTCCTCAATGGCGGGCATATTATCGTTCTGATCCAACCCTTCGAATTCCTGATCATCGTCGGGGCAGCGGTCGGTTCCTTTGTGACCGCGAACCGCAAACCCGTGCTCAAGGCTGCGGGCGGCGCCGTGTTGGGCCTGCTCAAGGGCGAAAAGTACGATAAGGCCGCCTATCTCGAGCTGCTGAGCCTGCTCTATTCGGTATTCAAGCTCGCGAAAACCAAGGGAGCGCTGGCTCTGGAACAGCACGTGGAGAAACCTGACGACAGCCAACTCTTTCACGGGTACCCGCTGTTCTTCGCCAATCATCACGCGCTCACCTTCCTCTGCGATTATTTGCGCCTCCTCACCCTCGGCACGGACAACCATCACGAGATGGAAACCCTGATGGACGAGGAGATCGAGACCCACCACGAAGAGCATGAGCATGTCGCCCATGCGATCCAGCAGACCGCCGACGCGCTGCCCGCTCTCGGCATCGTCGCCGCAGTGCTCGGCGTCATCCACACCATGGGCTCGATCACCGAGCCGCCGGCGGTGCTGGGCCAGCTGATCGCGGGCGCCCTCGTCGGCACCTTCCTCGGCGTGCTGCTGTCCTATGGTTTCGTGGGACCGATTGCCGCGGCGATCAAGAGCCGCGCCGAGGCAGAGACGCGGTACTACGTCTGCATCAAATCGGCGATGCTCGCCTACATGCAGGGCTATGCGCCGTCGGTCGCAGTCGAGTTCGCGCGCAAGGCGCTGAACTCCGACGTGCGGCCCAGTTTCTACGAGGTCGAAGAGGCCGTGGGGAACGCGCCTTCGGTCGCGGCCTGAGCACGAGCGCCCCGATGGCAAAAGGCAGCAATACGCCGCTCATCATCAAGAAGGTGCGGAAGGTCAAAGAGGCGCCGCACCATGGCGGCGCTTGGAAGGTCGCTTACGCGGATTTCGTCACCGCGATGATGTCGTTCTTCCTGTTGCTCTGGCTGCTCAACGTCACGACTGACATTCAAAAGCGCGGCATTGCGGACTACTTTGAGCCCACGGTCTCCTCCAGGTCGATGAGCGGCGCGGGCGGCGTGCTGGGCGGCCTCACCATGGGACAGCCGGGAGCTCAGGACCTTCCTGAATCACCTCCGAGCTTCCAGCTCAATATGCCGGCGTTGCGTCAGCCCAACGACGGCGATCAGGGTGACCAGAACGGTGCTTCGACATCCTCAAAGACGCCAGACCCCGACGCCTCCGCTACCGCCGGAGAAAGTGCCGATCCGAAGGTTGGCGTGGGCCCGCAGGAGAAGAATGGTCCTGGCCCCGAGGACAAGACCGGACATTCCAAGGTCCAGGCAAAGACGCCGATCGACCAGATGACCGATGCGGAGCTGGCGAAGCGCGCGGCCGAGCGCGAGGAGAAGGAGTTCGCCGCCGCGGAATTCGCACTGCGCCAGGCGATCCAGGACGTACCGGAGCTCAAGAACCTCGCGGACAATCTGCTGATCGATCGCACGCCCGAGGGGTTGCGGATCCAACTGGTCGACCAAGACAAGCAATCGATGTTCCCGCTTGGCTCCGCCCAGCTCGATGATGCCGCGCAAAAGTTGCTGATGCTGGTTGCGCAGGTCGTGCAGAAGCTGCCCAATAAAGTTTCGATCACTGGTCATACCGATGCGACGCCCTATAGCTGGGGCCGCTCTTACAGCAATTGGGAGCTGTCGGCGGACCGCGCCAATGCAAGCCGCCGCGCTCTTCTCAATGATGGCGTGCCCGCCGAGCGCATCGACAAGGTGGTTGGCCTCGCCGATCACGATCCACTAGTCAAAGACGATCCGCGCTCGCCGCGCAACCGCCGGATCAGCATTGTGCTGCTGCGCGAGGCGAAACCGCCGCCGAGCTGAGTCATTGGCCCAATTAGCGTTGTGATTCTTTTTCATCGAACTCGATTGCCCGACGACTGAGGCTGCGCAATATTGCCGCGCCATGATCGTGCCAGCCGATCTACGCCTCAGCGTCGAAAACGATCCCACCGGGGAAGACTGCACTTTCCTCGACCGCAACATCGACCGCTTGAACGAGGAGCGTTGGCCGATGCCGCAACCTCGGCACTTCGCGGTGTTCCTGCGCAGCCAAGAAGGCAAGATCGAGGCGGGGCTCGACGCGTTCTCCTATGGTGGTTGGCTTTTCGTGCACAATCTCTGGATCACGGAAGCACGCCGCAGCCAGGGGCTTGGCCGCTTGCTGATGGTCGAGGCAGAGCAGCGAGCTCGCGCTCTCGGCTGCCACTCGGCCTGGCTCGACACCTTCAGTTTCCAGGCGCCGGGCTTTTACCAGAAGCTCGGTTACGAGATTTTCGGGACCCTCGACCACCCACCCGGCGCCAAGCGCTATTTTCTGCGCAAGTCGCTGGGAAGCTGAGTCCGAGCAGAGGAGCGGCCGGTGGTTCCGGCAGCGATAGGGGACGGGACCTTTTCCAGGGGATGTGGAGACAATTTGGCGACGGGGGGATCGGACTGGTTCAGGGGCATCAGTAGCCACGACTGTCTGGCCGCTAGCGTCATAAATCTCCGCATCCCCTGATTACCCCCGAATCCTCCTCGCGTTTTGCGGCTCGACCGAGAGACTCGGAACTTGCCTTTGAGGGGCCGGTTCGCATCAGATTGCGATGCGCCACGTTCGAAAGATGCGCCATGGAGTCGACCTCGTTCGCCTGGGAGGGCAATCCCCCCGAACCCTATGCGGCACCGGAATACTTCCGCGGCGTGGTGTGGCGCCGCGTGGTTGCGTATTGCCTGATCGATGGCCTGATTGTGCTGCTGCTCTGCGCGCTTGCAGCAGTGCTCTTCGCCGGCGTTTCGGTCGCGAGTTTCGGCTTGCTGAGCGCGGTTTGGGCGCTCTATGGGCTCATTCCGCTCGCCTATCACACCTTGACGATCGGTGGCCGGCATGGCGCCACATTGGGCATGCGCCTATTGGGGATCGAGGTACGGAGCTGGGACGGGGAGCGGCCGAGTCTCTCCCAGGCGCTGGTATTGACGGTGGTGTTTTACCTCACCGCCGCGGCGACGGCCTCCTTGATCCTCCTATTCGTGTTCTTCAACCGCAGGCGGTGTACGGTTCACGATCTCATCGCCGGGACGTTGGTGGTGCGCCGCTCTCCCAATCTAGTAATCGTGGGTCGCTGAATGATGCTGGCGCTGCCGGGTCTCCTTCGCGCATAATTGCCGCGGTGGGGTGAGGTGTTAGATGCGCGAGACCAAAATGCGTGTAGGGGTTCAGGAGGAGATGCCGGAGGGGGGACGGAGCGGCTCGACGGGACAGATGGTGGGCTTGCCGGCGGTCGCGTCGGCGTTGAAGCCCTTTTATCGGACGGCGGCGCTCCCCTGCCCCTATATCGACGGGCGGACCGAGCGCAAGCTGATTACCGAAATTAGCGGACGCAATCTCGGCAGTTTTTACAGCGAGCTGTCGCGGGCTGGATTTCGGCGTAGCCATCATTTGGCATACCGCCCGGCGTGCGGCGGCTGCGGTTCGTGCCTTCCTGTAAGAGTACCAGTCGGTTCATTCAAAGCCTCGCGCTCGCTGCGCCGGGTCCTTGCCGCCAATCGCGACGTTGTCACTGCAGCAGAGCCCGCGCGTTCGGCGATCGATCAGTATCGGGTCTTCGCCCGCTATCAGCGCTCGCGCCACGCCGACAGCGATATGGCATCGATGACCTATGGCGATTATCGCGCGATGATCGAGGACAGCCCGGTCCCGACCTTCCTGCTTACCATGCGTCGCAGCGACCAATCGCTGTTGGGGGCCTGCCTGGCGGACCTGCTGGATGACGGGCTCTCCGCGGTTTACAGCTACTTCGATCCCACCGAAGCCGCGCGCAGCCCAGGATCGCTTGCCATCCTCATGCTGATAGAAGAGGCGCGACGGCGCGGCCTTCCCTACGTCTACCTCGGCTATTGGATCGGTGAGAGCCGCAAGATGGCGTACAAGGTCCGTTTCCGTCCGCTCGAGGCGCTCACCAACGCCGGCTGGGCCCCGCTCGTCGCCTGAGCCGTTCGTTCCGCGGCACAAGGAGTCTCATGGCCAATAGCGGCACTTCCGGGCGCGATCCCGACGCGACGGCCGACACGACTATTTGAACAAGAGCACGCCGGTCAACCGCGTCGCGCTTGCGGGTGGAAGCCCTGCCGGTTATCGTGACGCCGGGATCCGGGGCTTAACCGGGGAAACGTCACAAATGTTTACAACCAGCCCCTTCGCCGAGCTTTCGGCGTCCATATCGCCCGCCCTTATGCAGGCATATCTGATCGTGATGGTCCTCCTCGTTGCGTGCGGCACGCTGCTCGATATAGGCATGAAGAAGAGCGGCACGTACTTCTTCAACCACTGGCGAAATGCTCGGAACAGGGGCACGCGGCAAGTCGGCGGCGCGCAGATGGTGGTCCTTGCGATTCAAACCGCCGTGGTGGAAGGTCTCACCTCCGGCGAATTCTGCAATGTGCGGCGCCGAGCGGCTCATCTCCTGACGATGTATGGTTTCATCCTGTATGTCGTCACGACGATAATAATGGTCTTCAGCTATCCGACCCTCTCCTCGCCCGCGCCAGGGATTCTGCCGGCGCTTTGGTACATCGGCGCGCTGATGGTTTGCGGCGGCGGCTACTGGTTCTGGTTCTTCATCCGCGTCGATGTCACTGCGGAGGGTAGCTCGCCCTTGCGCTTGATCTACGCCGATCTCTTCGTCGTTTCGCTTGTGGCAAGCACGACCTTGGGCCTCATCTGGGCGATCTTCCAATTTGCCGGCGCTACGATCTTGTCGGATGTGTTCCTCGTTCTTTATCTTCTGGCCACGACCGTGCTCTTTGGATCAGTGCCATGGTCGAAATTCGCCCACATGTTCTACAAACCCGCGGCGGCTTTTCAAAAGAGGGTGGAACAGGCGAATGGCTCGCGGCGCAATTTGCCTGCCCCCGCTGACAAGCCCGCGACCTTCGGCAGCAGCCGCGAACGGCCCCAGAATTACTGATTTACCCAGCATCAGGCATCGATAGTGGAGGAGCATATCCCATGCCCACATTTGTCTATATGACGAGTTGCGACGGCTGCGGATACTGCGTTGATATCTGTCCGTCCGATATCATGCACATCGATACCACTTACCGGCGCGCCTACAATATCGAGCCGAATATGTGCTGGGAGTGCTATTCCTGTGTGAAGGCGTGCCCACAGCATGCAATCGACTGCCGCGGCTATGCGGATTTCGCCCCTTTGGGCCACAGTGTCCGCGTGCTCAGGGAAGACGAGAAAGGAACCATTTCGTGGCGGATCCGGTTCCGCGACGGGCGCGAGAAGAATTTCGTTTCGCCGATCCGCACGACGCCGTGGGGATCGATCAAGGCCCCGTCGGATTACGCAGCACCCACCGCGGCCGCGATGAATTCCCAGGAGCTGGCGCACGAACCTGAGGCCCTCAAGGTCGGCGCGTTACCGGCGCTCAAGCGAGATCAATTCAAGCAGGGGCTGGTGTGATGGCGCGTCCCAAGACCGTGCTCGTCGATGCGGATATCCTGGTCGTCGGTGGCGGCATGGGCGGGTGCGGCGCTACTTACGAATCCAGGTACTGGGGCCGCGATCTGAAGATCGTTTGCGTCGAGAAGGCGAACATCGAGCGCAGCGGCGCGGTCGCCCAGGGACTTTATGCAATCAACTGCTATATGGGCATGCAGTGGAACGAGAATCAGCCCGAAGACCATGTCCGCTACGCGCGGAACGACCTCATGGGTCTGGTTCGCGAGGATCTTGGCTACGACATCGCCCGGCATGTCGACTCCACTGTGCACAAATTCGAAGAGTGGGGTCTCCCCATGATGAGAGATCCGCAGACCGGGAGATACCAGCGCGAGGGCAAATGGCAGATCATGATCCACGGCGAGAGCTATAAGCCGATCGTCGCCGAAGCCGCGCGCAAAGCCGCCACGAAAGTCTACAACCGGATCATGGTGACGCACCTGCTGACGGACAAGCAGCGACCCAACCGGATCGCGGGCGCTGTCGGCTTCAATGTCCGCACGGGGGATTTCTACGTTTTCCGCGCCAAGGCGGTGATCGTGGCTGCTGGCGGCGCTTCACACATCTTCAAGCCTCGCGCGGTCGGCGAGGGCATGGGACGGACCTGGTACGCGCCGTGGAGCAGCGCCTCTGCTTACGCGCTGCCGATCTTGGTGGGTGCCAAGATGACTCAGATGGAAAACCGGATCGTCCTCACTCGATTCAAGGACGGCTACGGTCCAGTGGGCGCCTATTTTCTTCACCTCAAGACCTACACCCAAAACGCCTATGGGCAGGATTATGAGGCCTTTTGGCGCGATTCGATCGAACAATTGGTCGGCGATTATGTGAATCACCACCCAGTGCCGACCTGCCTGCGCAACCACGCGCTGCTAGAGGAGGTCAAGGCCGGCCGGGGCCCCATCCGCATGGTGACGAAGGAGGCCTTTAAAGACCCGCACAAGGAGACAGTCGGCTGGGAGAACTTCCTTGGAATGACGATCGGACAGGCAGTCGTATGGGCGTCGCAAAACATCGATCCCAAGGAGATAAATCCCGAGCTGACCACATCTGAGCCCTACGTCATGGGCTCCCATGCGACATGTTCGGGCGCCTGGGCGAGCGGCCCGGAGGACTGCGCACCTGCGGAGTACCAATGGGGATACAACCGGATGATGACTGTCGAGGGGCTGTTCGGCGCCGGCGACGCAATTGGCGGCTCCGCCCACAAGTTCTCGTCGGGATCATTCACGGAGGGCCGGATTGCCGGCAAGGCGGCCGTCAAATACGTGAACGACACGTCTAAAGAGCAACCTCAAGTCAGCGAGGCAGAGTACGAAACCCTCAAGAAGATCATTTATCAGCCCCTTGAAACCTACGAAGTTGGCCGCAACGAAATCGTGGCCGGCACCGTATCGCCAAGCTACATCCTGCCGCTGCATGGCCTTCAGCGCCTCGAGAAGATAATGGACGAATATGTCGGCGGTATCGGCTCCTATTACACGACCAATGAACCGCTCCTCATGCGCGGGCTCGAGTTGCTGGGCATGCTGAAGGAAGACCTTCCCTATCTTGGAGCAGAAGATCTTCACCAACTGCAGCGGGCGTGGGAGCTTCAACACCGGGTCTTGGCCTCGGAAAGCGTGACGCAGCACACCTTGTTCCGGACGGAAACACGGTGGCCGGGTTATTATTACCGAGCGGACCATCCGAAGCTGGACGACAAGGATTGGCATTGCTTCACGCTGTCTCGCTACGATCGGGATTCCGGAAAGTGGCAGATGGAAAAGGCTCCGGTGTATCACATCATCGACTGATCGGGCTGCTCGGGGCCTTCTTCCAAAGGGATCGCAATGCCGCAACTCGTACCGCCGCATGGCTCGGAGTCACTGAAGCCACTGCTGGTACCGGAGGTGGAGCGGACTGAGGAACGCAAGCGCGCCGAAAAACTCAGGAAGATTCCTCTCGATTCGCGCGCCGTTTCTGACGTGTTCATGCTGGCAATGGGAGCCTACACGCCGCTCGACGGGTTCATGGCGCATGACGATTGGCGCGCCTCGTGCCTCGATATGAAAATGACCAGCGGCCTCTTTTGGCCAATCCCCATTACGCTTCCAATAGACCAAGACCTTGCCGACAGCGTTCACGCCGAGGAAGAGGTCGCGCTGATCGATGAGGAGACCCGAGAGATACTCGCGGTCATGAAGGTCCACGAGAAATATTCCATCGACAAGAAGATTGAAGCCGAGCACGTCTATCGAACCGTCGATCCGAAGCACCCGGGTGTCGCGAAAGTCCTGCATCAGGGTGACGTCAACCTGGCCGGGCCGGTCATGGTGCTGAGCGAAGGCGAGTATCCCGCCAAATATCCGAAGCTCTATATCCGGCCAGCCGAGTCCCGCGCCATGTTCCTTGAAAAGGGTTGGTCGCGTGTCGCTGCCTTCCAAACGCGCAATCCGATGCACCGTAGTCACGAGTTTCTAGTGAAGATCGCGCTCGAGGTCCTAGACGGCGTTTTTGTCCACCAAGTGCTTGGCAAATTGAAAGCAGGGGACATTCCAGCCGAGGTTCGAACGCGAGCCATCCAGGCGATGATCGACAATTATTTCCGGCCCGGAACGATCATTCAGGCGGGCTATCCCATCGAGATGCGCTATGCGGGTCCGCGCGAGGCGTTGCTTCACGCCCTGATTCGCCAGAATTTCGGTTGCTCCCACCTCATAGTCGGGCGCGATCATGCCGGCGTCGGCGACTACTATGGCCCCTTCGATGCGCATCACATCTTCGATGAACTGTGGGACGGCGCGCTGCAAACCAAAGCGCTGAAGATCGACGTCACGTTCTATTGCCGGAAGTGCTATGGAATGGCGACGGCAAAGACCTGCCCGCACGATCCAAAGTATCGCATCTCGATTTCCGGCACTCAGCAGCGCGAGATGCTCTCCACCGACGCGGAGATACCGCCCGAGTTCAGCCGGCCCGAGGTGGTGGCGATCCTCAAGGAATATTACGCAAGCCTGCGCCCCCCAGGATCGGGGCGGGCGTCATGATCATCGCGCAGATTTCCGATACCCACATCGCCGTGGATATACCCGAAGCCGACCAGCGAATGTGGGACCTCGCGCGCTCGATCGCGAATATCAACACCCTTGATCCGACCCCCGATGTGATTGTTCACACGGGGGATATCGTTCACAGCGGGCGGCCGGACGAATACGCTTTGGCGGCGTCCACGCTCGCAAAGGCGCGCGCGCCGGTCTATGTCGTGGCGGGCAACAAGGACAACCGTGCGAATTTGCACGAGGCCTTTTTGTCACGCGGATACCTCGCGCCCGAACCCGACTTTGTCGATTATGCGATCGACGACTATCCGGTCAGGCTCATCGTGCTGGATACCCTGAGCGCGAGCAGCAACAGGGGCGACTTTTGCGCCGAGCGGGTTAAGCGACTTATCGACCTGATCGATGCCGAGACCACCAAGCCTGTTGCGGTTTTTACGCACCATCCGCCGTTCGTGGTGACGGTCGGTCCGCACCCGCTCCATTTCGAAGCACCGGAACCCATGTCGCGGTTGCAGCAGGCATTGCAGCGCTCCGGGCGCGTCGTCGCGGTCTTCAGCGGTCATGTTCACCGGCCGGCGGCCGGTCATATCGGGAACATTCCGGCGAGCGTGGTGCCGTGCATCGCGACGACGCTGCGCAAAGGTGACTATCCCGCACACATGAAAAGTCGACCGGTCTATCACGTCCACCGATTCGATCGGGATGGCGGATTTGTGACCGAAACGCGGATTGTCGGACCGGAGACGTCGACCTGAGACTCCGTCCTGCCATGCGCAGACGCCTTAGATCGTAGCCAGCAATTAAGCTCGGCTTCGAGGCCTATATCTGTTGCATGCGCTCTCGGGATGATAAGGTCGAGCCAACACGGCTGAAAGCCGCCGCTATCTCGGGGGAGGAACCGTCATGAAGATTGTTACCGCTGTCAGTGCGCTTGCGCTTTTTCTGTTGCCGCTTGGAGCCGCGCTGGCGGCGGATTACCCCGAACCGAAACAAGGCGACTGGATCGCGCACGATTTCAAGTTCCACACCGGCGAAACGATGCCGGAGGTCAAGCTGCACTACACGACGGTCGGCGATCCCACGGGTATCCCAATCGTGGTGCTGCACGGCACGGGCGGTTCGGCCGCAAACCAGCTCACTCCGGCCTTCGCGGGCCTGTTGTTCGGCCCCGGCCAGCCGCTGGACGCCACCAAGTACTACATCATCATTCCCGATGCGCTGGGCCACGGCAAAAGCACAAAACCTTCGGACGGCCTCAAGGCGAAATTTCCCCAATACGACTACGCCGACATGGTGGACGCGCAATACCGCCTGCTCACCGAGGGGCTCCACATCAAGCACGCTCGGCTGATCATCGGCAATTCCATGGGCGGCATGCATACGTGGCTCTGGGGCGAGAAATATCCCGAATTCATGGACGCGCTGGTGCCGATGGCGTCGCAGCCGACGCCCATGGCGGCCCGCAACTGGATGCTGCGGCGGATGATGATCGAGACCATCAAGGCCGATCCCGATTATAACGGCGGCGACTACACCACCGAGCCGAAGTTCCTCAAGATCGCCAACGTGTTCTTCGGCATCGCCACCGCCGGCGGCACACTCCACTATCAAAAGATCGCGCCCACCCGCGCTCTCGCCGACAAGCTCGTGGATGAGCGTTTAGCAGCACCGGGGCCGGCCGACGCCAACGACTTCATCTGGGCCTGGAGCTCATCGGCCGACTACGATCCGCAGCCCGACCTCTGGAAGATTCAGGCCTGGGTGCTCGCCATCAACTCCGCCGACGACGAACGCAATCCGCCGGACACCGGCATTACGGTGCGGGCGATGAAGCCGCTGAAGCACGCGAAGCTCTATCTCATCCCCGCGAGCGACGAGACCACGGGCCACCTCACCACGAGCAACGCAAGGTTCTATGCGCAGGAACTCGAGAAGCTGCTGCGCATGGCGCCGCAACGTGGGATGTAGGGGGCGGCGCTGACGTGATCGCAATCGAGAGAAGCGGCATCATCCTTCATACCGAAAGGTATAGGGAATGCGTCGCCTTCTATCGCGATGTACTCGGCTTGCCGGTGGAATTCACCAAGGACGAACCCGACGAGCCCCTCACCTGAGCTTACTCCGCCGCCGATTGGCGGCGGCCCATGCGGGTGAGGCAGCGGTCGATCCAGAGCCGCGTCAGCTTTTCCTCAAGGCCGTTCTGCTCGAGCCGCGCTCGCAAATTCGCGAAATCGACATGGTCGATCGGCTGATCCTGGTTGAAGCACGAGAACACCACGGTCTCGGCGCCGGTCTCGGGGTCGCGGTGCATCTGGAGGCACTGCGCGCAGATCTCCTTCATCATGCATTGCATGGGCGAGTTGATGGAGGCGATCCCGCGGTGCTTCGGGTCGAGGAAAGGTGCCAGGACATCGTGCCGCGCCTTCGCCACCGCCGCCATCATTCCGTCCGACCCGATGGCGATGAGGCGATCGACGGACGCGAGCGGAATCTCGGCCGGACCCAAGCGCCCTTCCCCATAGGCGCGCATGGCCTCGACAATGTTGGCCACCACGGCCTTGTCTTGAGTCCGCGTGGGCGCAAAGCCCGGCGCCTCATCGCAGCACCAGACCACCACATCCGCCGCGCGTTCGATCTCCGCGACCTTGTAGCGGTCCTGCATCTCCTTGTAGCCCGCGAAGTACAGCACGCGGGAACCTTTGGCGCGCAGTCCCTGACCGATCGAAAACAGCACGGCGTTGCCGAGACCGCCGCCCGCCAACAGCGCCGTTTCGCGGCCGGGCAGTTCCGTCGGGTTTCCCGTCGGCCCCATCAGGATCACGGGCTCGCCGGGTTCCAACAGGGTGCAGAGATCGGAGGAACCACCCATCTCCAAAACGATCGTCGAGAGCAAGCCTCGCTCGCGATCGACCGAGGCGCCGGTGAGAGCGATACCTTCCATGGTGAGGCGCGTGCCCTCGATCTGATGTGCAAGCGTCTCGTAGTTTTGCAGCCGATAGAATTGCCCGGGCTCGAAGGCGCGCGCGGCCATGGGCGCACGCACCACCACCTCGACGATGCGCGGCGTCAGGCGATTGACGGCGTGCACGCTGGCGCGCAGCTCGTCATCGAGGCGCGCGACCAGCGTTGCGGCGCCGGGTGACGAGGGTTCGCGTCGCGTCAGCACCCGGGTCAGCACGGGATAACCCTGCTTGGCGCTCGCCATCGCCTTCACGACATTGCCGGCAAAGGAAGGATGCAAATCCCCGAAGAAGCTGAGCGCGCGGCCGTCCTGCTCGACGCTCATGAGCACGCGCGGAACCGCGGGCTTCGCCACCCGCTCCGGCGAGACCGGCTTCCCCTCCTCGTCCACCGCCCGGAAATAACGGCCGTCGAGAGCGACGTGCTCGGGGTCTTCGCGGTTCAGCACGGTATTTGGCTGAGTCCCGGCCGCGACCAGGATGGTGTGGGCGGGCAAAGTCACATGCGGCTCACCCTCGCCGCTCGAACAGACCAGCGCTCGCGCCGCGCCGTGGCGATCGAGCACGACCTCGAGCGGCGTCATGCCCTCGGCGAAGCGCACCCCCTCCTCCATCGCCTTCGCGACTTCCTCGTGGTTGAGAGTATAGCTGGGAGCGTCGATCAGACGCCGCCGGTAGGCGATGGTGACGCCGCCCCAGCTCGTCAGCAGCTCGATCACCTTTGGCGGCCGGCCCTCGCGGGATGCGGCTGCGCGCTCGGTGCGGAGCGCCTTCGCGTGAGCGATGAATTCGGCGGCGATCTCGGCATCCTCGGCAGACCAGTCCGCACGCACCACCGCCTCACCGCGCTCCGTGATCAAGGTCTCGTAGCGCAGCAGGAATTTTTCCACCTGCACCCCGTAGTACGCGAGCGATTCCGTCGCGGTGTCGATCGCCGTCAATCCGCCGCCGATCACCACCACCGGCAGCCGCACCAGCAAATTGGCGAGGCTGTCGGTCTTTGCGGCACCGGTGAGCTGCAGAGCCATCAGGAAGTCCGAAGCTTGGCGCACGCCGCGCGCCAGCCCGTTCTTCATGGGGACATATGTGGGCTTGCCGGCACCGGCACAGAGCGCGATGTGATCAAATCCCAGCGCGAAAGCGCTCTCGATGGTGAGCGTGCCGCCGAAGCGCACCCCGCCATACATCGTGAACTCGCGGCGCCGCTCCAGCAGCAGCCTTATGAGCTTCAGGAAATTCTTGTCCCATCGCACGGTTATTCCGTATTCGGCGACACCACCGAAGCCCGCCATCGTGCGGCTTTCCAGCGGCTCGCGCAGCATCTCGATGTCGCGGATCGGTCGAAATGCATGGCGCTTTCCGGCGGCATCGATGCCGCCGATGTCCGCGGGCAGCGGCTCGATCTTGAGTCCGTCGATACCGACGACCGTGTGGCCGTCGTTCATGAGGTGGTGCGCGAGCGTGAACCCGGCGGGACCGAGCCCGACCACCAGCACCTTGTAGCCGCTGGGCGCTTTTGGCAGCGGGCGCCCGAGATCGAGCGGATTCCAGCGCGTGAGCAAGCTCAGGATTTCAAAGCCCCAGGGCAGGCCGAGCACGTCCTTGAGCATGCGGGTCTCGATCTGCGGGATGTCGACGGGTTCCTGCTTTTGATAGATGCAGGCCTTCATGCAGTCGTTGCAGATGCGATGCCCGGTCGCCGCCAGCATGGGATTGTCGATCGCGGCGATCGCCAAGGCGCCGATGCTGTAGCCTTCGCTCTTGACCAGGTTCATCTCGGAGATTTTTTCCTCGAGCGGGCAGCCCGCGAGGGTGACGCCGAACTGAGTCTTCTGGAAGGTTCCGCTCTTCTTGTCTTTGAGGCCGTGCGAGCAACTGTCCTTGCCCTGGTTGTGGCACCAGATGCAGTAGTTGGCGTGATCGAGCGCGCCGCGCAAATCCATGCCGGGGTCGGTCAGCGCGAAACCTTCGCGCTCCCGCCAATGCCCCGGCGAAAGGCGCAGCATCGCGACACCATGCTCCGTCACCGTCTCGACCGGCACCAGACACGTCATGTCGATCTTATGGGGCACCTTGAACAGAACGCCGGAGCGATGCTTGCGGCGGCCCGCTGGAGCCAACGTCGCCCAGGCGGCGTAGCGCGCGGCGAGATCGAGCGCCGCCGCGTGCTCCACCTCATTCTCCGTCCAGGCACTCACGTGCTTGGCGTAGCTCGCTTCCGTGAGCGGTTCTCCGGTGAGCGCCTCTAGTTCGTTTGCGAGAGCCTCACCGTGATGCGCAGCGGCCTGCTCGGCGCTCACACCCTTGACCGCGCGGCGCTGAACGAAGAGCCGCTTTACCGTATAGAGCGGTGCAAGTTCATGGTGACGCGCTTGCAGCGCCCGCACCTCCGCGGCGATGCCGAACAGCGCGCCGACAAAATCCTCAAGATGCGGCGCCAGGTCGATCAGGAGCTGCGAGTGCGCCTTGGCCTCGATCGATTGAGGCGCGCGCCGCGCCGCCATCAGCCGATTGTGCAGCTCCGCGTCGCCGGCCACGAGATGCGCAACGAACGCTGCGTCGAGGCGCACGAGTCCCTCGCGACGATAGAGATCGTCGAACGCAAGACCATGCTGCAAACGCAATTCGCCGGTCACTCGCGACTCCGGATACCCCAAAAGCCGCGCTCAATACCGCATAGGCGCGCATTTTGTACATGGGCTTGGTGACGCATGCCCCAGCTAAACCCCAGAATTTCTGCGGATATTGAAAAGGTTCAGCCCACGCTGGCCGCGAAGACGCGGGCATAATTGCCACCCAGTATCTTAGCGGCCTCGGCGGGCGCAAACCCCTGTGCCAGCAATGCCGCCGCTAGATCGGGCAGGTCGCTGTAGCTGGCGAACGCCGATGGCGACAACAAGCCCAGCATGTCGCTGCCGATCCCCACGTGATCGATGCCGACAACCTCAACCATGCGCGCGATGCCCGCGGCGAGCGCCTGCTTGTCGGGAAATATCGTGACCGGCGGCCAGATGCCGATGACCCCCCCGGTGCCCGCGATCACCTTGGCGTGGTCGGCCGAAATCACGCGGCTTAGGGGCGGCGGATAGCCGGTGCGCGATGTGGAAAGCGAGGTGTGCGACAGCACCAGCGGCTTCTGTGTGACCGAAGCCGCGCGCTTTACCAGGTCATAAGTTCCATGCGCCACGTCGACGACGATGCCCAGGCGGTTGCAGGCGCGGATCACCTCGACGCCGAAATCGGTGAGACCGCCGTGCACCGGCGGCTCGGTCTGGATGTCGCCCAGCTCGTTCACGCGGTAGTGCGTGAGCTGCAAGTGGCGCAGTTGGCGATCTCGGTAGGCCTCCTCCACGCGCTCGACCGATCCCTCGAGAAAATCCGCGCCCTCGGACGAGACGATAATCGCGGGGCCCTTAGCCTTGGCCGCGCGAAGCGATGCCGTATTGGTCACGATGACCAGCTGTTCGTCGCTGACGAGTTGGCGAACTCGGATAATCGCGTTCTGGCTCCAGGCATAGAGCTCGCCCGGCTCGGGCGCGCGGATCGCGCTGATGCGATTGTTGAGCACCCGCGTGACCGGTGTATCCGCGACCATCGCCAGACAGATCACGGACATGCCGCCCTCGCGCATGGGACCGGCAACGCCGCCCACGGGCGCACTGCTCCGGCTGCTAATGCGCCCGGCGTGGCTGTGGATGTCGATGGTGAGATTGCCCGCGATAAGGCCGCGCGCCTCCGCGAGGCGGTCGCTGCCCGCTGGCGATGCCGGCTGCGCTGCGATCGGTGCGGGCACAACAGAGGCAGCAAGCGCGAGCGACGCGCCCGCCGCCATGACGTCGCGGCGCGAGACCGCAGCGGGCGATAGCGGCGCTTCGCGTGCATCGCGGAGCTGGTATCGCCATCCCGCGGGATCGTCGATCAGGCGATGCAAGCGCCCATGAAGCCGCACTGGAACGCCTCGTGCGGATATTGGCTCTGCCGCGTAGACTTCGATCGCCCGCGTCGGATCGGTCGGGAGACAACTCACGCAGCAGATTGGCTCCGGCGCCAGCAGAAAATAGTCGTGGCGATCGGCGATCTCCGCCGGCGCCATCCACCCCTCGACCCCGATCTCCGCGCCGTCGAAGGCATCGGCGCGGCCGGTCGCGAGGTCCACCCATTCAAGCGTCTGCATGTTGGCTCTCGATACTGTCTGCGAGTGAGCGAACCTAGGGAGATGCGCGGATGGTTTGGAGATTAGGGGATCAAGATGGGAAAGGAGAACGGTAGTTGCGTACATTATTGTTGACTTGGACTCTTGCGGGAATGGGAGGACCGACCGGTAGGCCCGATTTACCGCCCGATGACCTTCATCGATGACCGCTTGTTTCTGGGTGTCGGCACGCGTCTAGCGACGCTCTTCCCACCGATGCCGGTTTACATTCTCTATGCGCCAGGCCCCGGCCTGCCCTACGATGCCCAGAAACTACCACCACCCGAATACCAGAAGTGATAGCAATGTTCATATGCGCGCGAGCCGAAGGCCATGACAAAAGATTCCGAGACTCCTTCCGATGAAGGATTGCTCTTCTTTACCAAGGCAATCCACGGCGGCCTCGTCTTCAGCAGCGACCTCGCCGAGAAGATAGCCGAGCTTCTTTTCGAAGCTCACTACGGTAAGGAGGAACTCGCGCGGCAAAGACCTCTGCTGGTGAGAGACAAAGACACATATTGGCGGATCGAAGGGAGCTGGAATCGCGAGGGCAAAATCAACGGACGTGCGGAGCTTTTTGTCTCGATCGATAAATACAATGGCCGTGTCACGAACTTCGGTGGTTATGCTCGGTTGCAACCGCACCCCTCCGTCGTTCCGATCCTGCAGCAGCACTTCGAGAACCTGAAGGGCAAGAAATCCGACGGTGACAAATGAATTTGCGGCCCTCACTTATTGGGTGAAGGCATCCGCTAGTTCGCGCCATCCCCCGCGTTCGCGCGCTCCAGCACTGCATTCAGCAGCACCGCGCAGCCCATGGCGAGGTCTTCGGGTTTCGCGTCTTCGATCTCGTTGTGGCTGATGCCGCCCACGCATGGCACGAAGATCATCGCGGTCGGCGCGACCCGCGCCATATAGACGGCGTCGTGGCCGGCGCCGCTGATGATATCCATGTGCGGATAGCCCAGCGCCTTCGTCGATTGGCGCACCAGCTCGACACAGGCTTTGTCGAAAGGCGTCGGCGGGAAATACCAAAATTCCTTCACCTCGACGTCGAGCCCGATCGCGCCGGCGACCTGGGCGCAGGCTGCGCGAAGCTCGCGATCCATTTGCGTCAGCACGGCGTCCTCGGGATGGCGGAAGTCCACCGTGAAAAACACGCGCCCCGGAATCGTGTTGCGGGAGTTGGGGCTCGATTGAATGAATCCCACGGTGGCGCAGGCATAAGGCGGGTGCGCAAGGCCGATGCGATTGACCGCGTCGATCATGCGCGATGCTCCCACCAGCGCGTCCCGGCGCTTGGTCATGGGCGTCGGCCCCGCATGCGCCTCCTGCCCCACCACGGTGATTTCGTACCAGCGCTGCCCTTGCGCACCCGTCACGATGCCGATCGGCCTCTTCTGATCCTCGAGGATCGGTCCCTGCTCGATATGGGCTTCGAAATAGGCGCCGATCTTGCGGCCGCCGACCGGCGTCTCCCCGGCAAAGCCGATGCGCTTCAGCTCGGCTCCCAAGGTGACGCCGGTCAAGTTGTCAGGGCGCCCCAGACCCTCCTTGAGATCGAACACGCCCGCGAAGACGCCGGATCCCACCATCGGCGGCGAGAAACGCGAGCCCTCCTCGTTCGTCCACACCACGACCTCCACTGGCGCCTCGGTCTCGTAGTTGAGATCGTTGAGGGTCCGGATCACCTCCAGACCCGCGAGCACGCCGTAGACGCCATCGAACTTTCCACCGGTCGGCTGGGTGTCGAGATGGCTTCCCGCCAGCACCGGCGGCAGCGCCGGATTTTTGCCGGCCCGGCGCGCGAAGATGTTGCCCATCGCGTCGACGCTGACCGCGCATCCCGCCGCCTCGCACCAGCGAATGAAGAGATCGCGGCCTTGGCGATCGAGGTCGGTGAGCGCCAGACGGCAGACGCCACCCTTCTCGGTGGCGCCAATCCGCGCCATCTCCATGAGCGACTGCCAGAGCCGTTCGCCATTGATGGTGAGGTTGCGCATCTCGCACTTTCTCCCCGCAAAGCCTGGCACTCGCTATAGTCCAAGCTACCCGATCCCGACAACCCCGCGGAGGGCCCATGCTGCGGAATACCAAGCGACCCGCCGACGCCATCGACGAACAGCGGCTCTGGCGGCGGCAGATGGAATTGGCGCGGTTCGGGGCGCGGCCCGACGGCGGCGTCAATCGCCAGGCGCTCTCGGCCGAAGACATCGCGGCGCGGCGCCAACTGATCCAATGGGCGACCGCGCGCGGCTTTGCCTGCATGGTTGATCCCATCGGCAACCTGTTCGTGCGGCGGGCGGGCCGCAATCCCGACGCGGCGCCGATCTTGACCGGGAGCCATCTCGACAGCCAGCCAGCCGGCGGCAAATTCGATGGCGCCTATGGGGTGATGGCCGGGCTCGAGGCGCTAGAGGCGCTCGAGGACCTTGGCCTCTCTACCGAGCGGCCGATCGAGCTGGTGGCGTGGTGCAACGAAGAGGGCGGCCGGTTTCCGCCGGGCGCCATGGGCTCCGCCGCCTATGGCGGCGCGCAGAAGCTCGATGACCTGCTGGCGATCCGCGACTGGGAGGGTGTCACGGTCGAGGCAGCGCTCAAGACCACGCTCGCTGCGACCCCCGAAGCGGCGCCGCGACCGCTTGGCGGCAGGCCTGCCGCCTATGTGGAGGCGCATATCGAGCAGGGGCCGCTGCTGGAGACCGCTCGTACCACCATCGGCGTGGTGACGGGAATACAGGGCGCGCAGTGGTACCACGTGGAAGTCACCGGCGCCGAGGCGCACGCGGGAACCGCGCCACTCAAGACCCGGCGCGACGCGCTCAAAGCCGCGATGGCGATGATTGCGGCACTGGAGCAACTGATGGCGGACGAAACCGACACGGTTCGATTTACCGTCGGGCGCTTCGACGTCACGCCCAACTCCACCAACACCGTGCCGGGTCGCGTGCTGTTCACCATCGACTTCCGCCATCCCGACGCCGGCGTACTGGCACGTCTCGGGGGCGCCATCGAAGGCGTGTGCCGTTCCAATGCGCGGGGTTGCGAGGTGCACGTGACCAAGACCCTCGACATGTCCCCAATCCGCTTCGACCCCGCAATCCAGCGGCAAATCGATGCGACCGCCGGCGAGCTCGGGCTCTCGCGGATGGCGATTGCGTCCGGCGCGTTCCACGACGCCAAGTACATGAACCCGCTCTGCCCCAGCGGCATGATCTTTGTCCCCTGCGAGAAGGGCATCAGCCATAATCCGGTGGAGAATGCGACGCCGGGCGATCTCGCCGCCGGCGCCAAGGTGCTGGTGGAAGTGTTGCTGCAACTCGCGGAGCACTGAGATGGATCGACCGAGCGCGAGTGTGCCGATCATCGACTTCGCGCCCTTCCGTGAGGGCGTGGCCAAAGCGCGCATCGCCACGGCCGTCCGCGATGCCTGCGAGAGCACCGGATTCTTCTACCTGAGCCGACACGGGATCGCGGATCGCACGATCGCCGACGCATTCGCGGCCTCGCGGCGATTCTTCGAGCTACCGCTCTCCGAACGCCTCAAGGTGAAGTTGGTGATTGGCAAGAACCGCGGCTATCAGCCCTTGGGATCGCGCATCTATGCCGACAAGGCGGACGCACCCGATCTCAATGAGAGTTTCAAGTATCAGCACGAACTCGCTCCCGACGATCCCGATGTTCTCGACGGCAACCGCGTACATGCGCTCAATCAATGGCCGGATCTGCCCGGTTTCCGCGCGCCGCTCATCGCCTATTACGATGCGATGGAGATGTTGAGCGATGGTCTCCTGCGCGCCTTTGCCTTGGCGCTCGATCTCGACGAGAGCTATTTCCTCGCCTTTTATCGAAAGCCGCTGACGCAAATCAATCTGATCCACTATCCGCCGCATCCGCCGGTGACGCCCGGGCGGCAGTTCGGCTTGCGCCCCCATGCCGATACCACGGCCTTCACAATCCTGGCGCAAGGCGGTGTCGAGGGCTTGCAGGTCGAGCACCGGGATGGCTGGATCGAGGTGTCGCCGATCCCCGGCACCTTCGTCATCAACATCGGCGACATGATGGCGCGCTGGACCAATGACCGCTTCGCCTCCACTCCGCACCGTGTGATCAATCGCTCGGGGCAGGAACGCTATTCGATCCCGTTCTTCGCCATTCCCGACTTCGATGCCTTGGTCGAGTGTCTGCCGAGTTGCCACGGTCCGGGCAAGCCCGCCAAATACCCACCGCTTCGGGTCGGCGACTTCATGATCAACAGCAACGCCACCGACTGGAACAAGGATGGCCCGCTGAAAGGCGCGAGCCCTCCCGACTGGCCGAGCTGAGGTCCTCTCAGAAAATTCGCCCGCCATCCACTGCAATCGTCTGTCCCGTCACCATGGCGGCGCTGGTGCAGAGGAAGAAGATCACCTCGGCGATTTCATGAGGCTTCGCGGCTCTCCCCAGCATGGTGCGGTCGGTGTAGGCGGATTTGCGGTCCTGCGGCCATTCGCGGGTCCACGGAGAATCGACGAGACCGGGCGCCACGGCGTTGACGCGCGCTTCGGGAGCGAGCGCGCGCGCCAGCGCGATGGTGAGATTGATGAGGCCGGCCTTGCTCGCCCCATAGGCGATGCTGCTGCCGATGCTGCCGAGACCCGCCACCGAGGCGGTATTGCAGACCGCGCCGCGCGATTGCTTGAGCGCCTGCGCCGCCGCTCGCGTACAGCGGAACGGACCAACGAGATTGGTATTGAGTATGGTGTTCCAGAATTGCTCGGTCATGGCGTCAAGCTCGGCGAGCGCGATCGGCTCGCGCGCATTCGGCGTCCCGGCGTTGTTCACGAGATAATCGAGTCCACCGAGCCGGTCGAGCGCCGCCATCACCATGCCCTCGGCGGCGCCGCCCTTGGAGACGTCGCCGGGCACGTTCACGATCCGAAAACCTGCGGCAGCGAGCCGCTTCGTCTCCTGCTCGCCGCGGGGATCGTCGGCCAGGTGGTTGATCGCGACTGTGGCACCCGCGCGCGCAAACAGCTCCACGGTCGCAAGCCCGATGCCGGACGCGCCGCCGGTCACCAATACTTTCTTACCCGCGAGATCGATAGTGAGCATGAGAGACCTCCCTCTTCCGGCCTGCGCAACAGAAATCAGTTTAAGGGGATGTGGGGATAATTAGGAGATCAGGAGATGAGTAAACCAAAAAATCTCGTCAAGGCCGTGATTGCGAGGAGCGCTCGGGTCCGGCCAAAGAACAGGCTCAGCAACTAAGCATTCCAGCATCATGGCGCATTGCTTGCCCCGGGTCGCTTCGCCGCGCTCGCAATGACACCCGCTGGAGATCCCGCTTTGAGCGCTCCCCGGCGAACGAACCGTCCCTCATCACCGATCATCCCCGCATCACCAGGTTATCCCCACATCCCCTTACTCTTTTACCGATCATCCCCGCATCTCCAGGCTATCCCCACATCCCCTTACTCTTTTTCCGTTTCCAACCGCCTTCAATATCCCGCCGCGAAACCGTCCTTGCGCGGCTCCGATGCGCCCAAGAGAACGCCGCGCTCGTGGTCGATCCAGATCGCCTGGCAACCGCCGAGCGGCTTCGGCAGGCGTTCAATCTTGTGGCCGCGCTTCGCGAGGTCGGCGGCGGCGGTCTCGTCGATCGTGCGTTCGAGCTGCAACACGCCGTTGATCGCGAAGCTGCGCGGGGCATCAGCGGCCTGCTGCAGATCGAAGCCCTGGTCAAAGATACGCGACAGCACGCTCGCGTGGCCGGTAGCCTGGTAATTCCCGCCCATGACCCCGAACGGCATGACGGCGCGCCCGTCCTTCACCAGCATGCCCGGAATGATCGTGTGCAGCGGCCGCTTATTGGGTGCGATCGCGTTGGGGTGTCCCGGGATGGTGCGGAACATGGAGCCACGGCTGTGAAACAGCACGCCGCTCTTGGGTGCCGTAATGCCGCAACCGAATTCGTGGAAGAGCGAGTTGATAAAAGAGACCGCGTTGCGGTCGCGATCGACGATGCAGAGATAGACGGTGTCCTTGTGCTCGGGCTCGTCCCACGCCACGGGATCGGAGGCTCGGTCAAGCTTGATCCCTGCGCGCGTGCGCACGGCCCGCGCTTCCGAGAGGAACTCGGCGACCGGCACGCCCATCCCCGCGGGATCGCCGAAGAAAGTGTCGCGGGCGCGGTAAGCTGCCTTGGTCGTCTCGGCGATCAGGTGGATGCGGTCGGTCTCGCTCCAGCGCGAGGCACCGAGATCGAACCCCTCGATCGTCCGCAGGATCATCAGCGCCGCAAGTCCTTGGCCATTGGGTGGGCACTCGAACACCTCGTGTCCTCGGAACGGCGCGGAGATAGGGGTCACGTAGTCGCCGGCGACAGCCGCGAAATCTTCTTCGGTATGAAGACCGCCGCGCGCCCTGAGCTTTGCCACCATGTCGGCCGCGATCTCTCCTCGATAGAACGCGTCCGGCCCCCGACGCGCAATCCGGCGGAGTGTTTCCGCGAGCAAGGGCTGGCGATGCAGATCGCCGACGCCGGGCGGCGTGCCGGCGGGGAGAAAGACGGCGCGGCTGTTGGGATCGCGCGCGAGTTTCTCGGCGCCGGTGCTCCAGTCCAGGGCCACGCGTGGGGTCACGCGCAGGCCTTCAACCGCAAGCTCGATCGCCGGCTGCAGCAGCGCCGACATGTCCATGGTCCCATGGTCTTCGATCAGCCGAAACCAAGCGGCCACGGCACCGGGGACGGTAACGGCGTGCGGTGTTTCGATGGGAATCTCGGCGAATTGGCGCTCGCGATACCAGTCCAGTGTCGCCGCCGCCGGACTTCGCCCCGAGCCGTTGTAGGCGATGGGCGTCGCGCCTTTGCGCGAATAGAGCACGAAGCAATCGCCGCCGATCCCCGTCATCGCGGGTTCCGCGACCCCGAGCAACGCCGCCGCGGCGACCGCTGCGTCCATGGCATTGCCGCCACGCTTCAGGATGTCCAGCGCTGTCAGGGTCGCGAGCGGGTGCGAGGTCGCCGCCATGGCTTCGCCCGCGACCGCCAGCGAGCGGTTCGGTTGGTGAAAATCGCGCATCTACCGGTCCTTAAAGGGAAATTCAGCCGGGACAATTAACTTGTGGCGCACTGTGGCACTGTTCTACCCTGCCGGTCAAACGCGACCGGCTCCCACTTACCTAGATTTGGAGGCCTTTCGGCATGACCGACGCCTATATCTATGACGGCCTGCGCACGCCCTTCGGCCGCCATGCCGGCACGCTCGCGGCCGTGCGCGCCGATGACCTGCTTGCCGGCGTCATCAAGACCCTGGTGGAGCGGAACCCCTTCAAGCCGGAGGCCTACGAGGACTCCGTCATGGGCTGCACCAATCAGGCCGGCGAGGACGCGCGCAATGTGGCACGCCACGCGGCGCTGCTGGCGGGGCTCCCCACTTCGATTGGCGGCATCACCGTGAACCGGCTCTGCGGCAGCGGATTGGCGGCCATTTGCGACGCGGGGCGCGCGGTAGCGGCGGGCCAGGGCGAGCTGTTCGTCGCGGGCGGCGTCGAGAGCATGAGCCGCGCTCCTTTCGTGATGGCCAAGAGCGAAAGCGCCTATGCGCGAGACGTCCGCGTGTTTGATTCGACGATCGGGGCGCGCTTCCCCAACCCGAAGATCAACAAGGGTTTCGGCCAGGACACCATGCCGGAGACCGCCGACAATGTGGGACGCGACCTCGGCATCGCTCGCGACGCGTCGGATCGCTTCGCGCTCGCTTCCCAGGAAAAATACGCGAGGGCCAAGAGCGATGGATTCTTCTCGGGCGAACTGCTGGCGGTGGCAGTGCCCGGCGCAAAACGCGGCAGCGAAATCTCCGTAAGCGAGGACGAGCATCCCCGTCCCAACACCACGCTCGACCGGCTCCAGGAATTGAAGCCACTGTTTGCGAACGGTGTGGTGACCGCCGGGAACGCCTCCGGCATCAACGATGGGGCCGGCGCAGTCATCGTGGGATCGCTCGCAATCGGAGAAAAGGCCGGCAAGAAACCGCTCGCGCGTCTGGTCTCGGCGGCGATCGCCGGGGTTGAGCCGCGCGTCATGGGTCTTGGGCCCGTGCCCGCCTCCAAGAAGGCGCTGGCGCGCGCGGGACTCACCCTCAAGGACATGGACGTGATCGAAATCAACGAGGCGTTCGCGACGCAGGTGCTGGGCTGCCTCAAGCTGCTCGAACTCCCTGAGGACGAAGGGCGCGTCAATCCCAACGGCGGGGCGATTGCGGTCGGTCACCCGCTCGGCGCTTCGGGAGTGCGGCTTGCCTTGACGGCGATCCGAGAACTGCATCGGCGTCAGGGGCGGTATGCTCTCGTCTCCATGTGCATCGGCGTCGGGCAAGGCATTGCCGCGATCTTCGAGCGCGTCTGACACCGCAGCAGGATGTGATGCGGATTTGTCAGAGCAGCGCACGCGTGGTTGCCGCCACCAATGCCACAAGGTCATATGGTTCCGGCATTTCCGATAAGATTTGGAGATGGGGAGATAGTTTTGTGATTGGGGGATGGGAGCGTGAAAGTCGACGATCCGCTTACCTCGGCAATTATCCAGGCCGTGATCAAAGTACACAAAGTACTGGGACCCGGGTTCACAGAGTCAATTTATCGCCGGGCATTGCTGATCGAATTGCGCAAGCAAAACTTCGCGGTTGGCACGGAAGTGGAAGTCAATATCGCGTACGAAGGCCAAACCGTCGGCCAATATCGCTTGGACATCATCGTGGAACGGACAGTTATCGTCGAATTGAAAGCGGTCGAAAAATTGGCAGCCATTCATTACGCACAGGTTCGCTCTTACCTGCAAGCCACCGGCCTAATGGTGGCCCTTTTAGTCAATTTTTCCACGGAAATGGCGGACTACCGGCGAATCGAGCGAGACTAGCCCCCCTCATCTCCATGTCATCCCCAAATCGCCCTAGAACTTTGGTAGTGAACAGCCTTGGCAGGGCCGCCCCATGAGCCCGCATGACGGCGGCCTTGCCGCGCTGAGCTTTCCGCACGCCACTGCGCCGGCGCCCGGCACGCTTACCGAAGTGGTACCCGGCGTGCGCTGGCTGCGCATGCCGCTGCCCTTCGCGCTCGATCACATCAACCTTTGGATGATTGATGAGGGCGACGGTTGGACAATCGTCGACGCCGGGCTTGCGACCGATGAGACGAAGGCGCTCTGGGATCGCATCCTCGGCGGCGCGCTCGAGGGCCGGCCGGTCAAACGCTTGCTGGTGACGCATTTCCATCCCGACCATATCGGACTCGCGGGGTGGCTCACCGAACGGCTCAAGGTGCCGCTCTGGTGCACCGAGACCGAATGGCTGTTTGCGCGCATGTTGAGCCTCGACACGACCGAGGGATTCGTCGCCAATGCGCTGGAATTTTATCGCCGCACCGGAATGGACGAGGCGACGCGCGCGATCTTCGCCGGGCGCGGGAATTCCTATCGCCCGCGCGTGAGCCCTGTCCCCTACTCCTTCCATCGCATCGCCGGAGGGCAGAGGATTGCCATAGGCAAGCACGAGTGGCAGGTCATGATTGGACAAGGTCATGCGCCGGAGCATGCGTGCCTCTATTGTCCGACGCTCGACGTGTTGATCGCGGGCGACCAAATTTTGCCGAAGATCTCGCCTAATGTGAGCCTCTGGCCGCAAGAACCTGAGGCAGACGCGCTCAGGCTTTACCTCGCCACGATCGCGGCCATCAAGGACTCCGTTCCCCCGAGCGCACTGGTGCTTCCCTCGCACGGATTGCCGTTTCTGGGCATCGATCGACGCATCGACCAGCTCGCAGCGCACCATCATGCACGGCTCAACGAGGTCGAAGCGGCCTGCGTCGCGCCGCGCACAGCCGCCGAGATCGTGCCGGTGCTGTTCCGCCGGAAGCTTGACGCGCATCAGATTGGCTTTGCCGTTGGCGAGGCGCTGGCCCATCTGCAGCATCTGGTTCGCTTGGATCGGTTGCGTCGCCGCGAACGCGCCGACGGTGTTTATCTGTACGAGCGGCCCTGAAGCCGCGCCTGCACCGAAACGCTGGTATCATCTTCAGCGGATTGTCCAGGCGGGTCGCGCGAAATCGGATCGGGCGTGATGACTGTGCTGGTCCCACGGGACGAAGACATTCGAGAGAGCACCGGGCGAATCGGCCGCGGTGGCTCGCTGCTGCCATGGACGCTCATGGCGGCCGTGTTGCTGCATGGCGCGGTGTTTCTCCTGATCACCGTCGACTGGGAGGCCATGCTGAGCCGGGTCAAGGAGGAACCGACGCCGATCCCGGTCGCGCTCGTATTCGAGCCGCCGCCTGCTCCGCCGCCGCCGGCTCCCACCGAGACGAAACCAACGCCGGCCGTCACGCCGCGCAGCTCCGGCAGCGATACCAAGACCGAGGCGAAGGCGACCGAGGAAGCACGCCCGGCCCTGCCGGAGGCGAGCCCCACCCCGCAACCGACTGAATCGAAGGAGCAAAAGCCCGCGAACACCGGGGAAAAAACACCGGCGACCGCGCCCCACTTGGCCCATTCCGGAGAGCGCACGGCGGCGGTCGCACCCGAAGTGCACCACGAATCACAGCCGGCGCCCCTTTTTCACAACATTCGCTTGCCCTCGCAGCGCGGCGGCACCAGCACCCGCGACGCCGAGGGCGACGCTTACATGAACCGGCTGCGCGACATCGTGGAGCGCAACCGTATCTACCCGCCGGCGCAGTACTTCAGCGGCGATGCGGAGCGGCTCGCGGTTTACAGCATCGTTGTCGACCCCGGCGGCGCGCTGGTGACGATCACGCTCCTCGAATCGACGGGCTCCGTCGTGCTCGACGAAGCCGCCGGACGCATGTTGCGCAACAGCGCCCCCTTCCCGCCGCTTCCCGCGAGCTATCCTCAGATTCGCACGGTGATCAGAGCCGAACTGCCGATCTACCCGAACCCGCGCTGAGGGCGAGCCTTCAGGCGTGTGCCGCGTGCCCGCGCGGTTGGCGCAGGAGCCACAAGGCAATCGAGAGATTGAGCAGGTTCCAAAGGACCCCGTTGATGAAGGCAGCACGATAAGAGCCCGTCCAGTCGAAGATCGCACCGGACATCCATCCGCCGAGCGCCATGCCGATGACCGTCGCCATCAATACGAGTCCCACTCGCGTTCCCGCCTCGCGCGCCGGGAAGTATTCACGCACGATCATCGCGTAACTGGGCACAATGCCGCCTTGCGCCAAGCCGAACAGCGCCGAGACCACGTAGAGCGAGGCGAGCCCGTCGAACGGCACATAGAAGATCAAGGTGAGGCACTGGAGCGCGGAGCCCACCAGCAAGGTGCGCACGCCGCCGATGTGGTCGGAGATCCAGCCCGACGCCAAGCGGCTCACGACACCCAGCCCCAACATCAGCGACAACATCTCGGCGCCACGCGCCACGCCATAGCCGAGATCCGCGCAATAGGCGACGATGTGCACTTGCGGCATCGACATCGCAACGCAGCAGGCGAGCCCGGCGACGACCAGGAGCGCCTGTAGGGCATTGGGCGAGATCGGCACCCCTGCCTCCGTCGACGGCGCCAGAGGATGCGCGGGAGCGGCGGCAATTGGGGTTGGGCGGCGCAACAATAGGCCCATCGGCAGCATCGTCACGGCGCAAAAAATGCCGATGCCGATATGAGTCTCCCGCCAGCCGTAATTGGCGACGAGATGCTGGAGGATCGGTGGCCACACCGTGCCCGAGAGATAGTTGCCGCTGGCGCAAATCGCGACCGCGATGCCGCGATTGCGGGTGAACCAGTGCGAGATGTCGGCGACCAGCGGCCCGAAGGTGGCGGAGCTGCCGAGGAGGCCGACGACCGCCCCCTGCACGATCGCGAATTGCCAGAGATTGGTGGCCTGCGCCGAGGCAATGTAGCCGATGCTGAGCGCGATCGCGCCGACGGAGACCGGGAACACGACACCGCGCCGATCGGCGAGCCTACCCATCCAGATGCCGCCGAATGCAAAGCCGATCATGGTCAAGGTGTAGGGCAACGTGGCGCTGCCCCGCGCCACGCCGAAATCCGCTTGCAGCGCCGGCAGCACCACCACATTGGACCAGAGTCCGATCCCGCCGATCGTGCTGAGCAGCAACGAGAGGAACAGCCGCCGCCAAGCGTAGCGGCTCTCGGGTCCATCGAGCGTCGCGCCTTCCGACCTCACTTGCCCGTGCGGCGCCATGACTTTGGAATCTCCAGCGAAGCTTAGTAACCACCGGAGACTACGGGGGCGGCCGGATCGGGACAACCCGCGGAGGCCGCAAGCCGCCATGCGAAATTCGGGACGGAATGTGCGGGTACATTTTCGTGCGCTGGCTGCGCGAGAAGCCGCAATGCGCTACTCCGCAGGCTGGACTCGCGCCGGTAGAACGTCGAGCTCCTCGGGCCGATGCGGGAACAAGAGCGCGCCGAGGAATACGCACGCGCCCAGGCATGCCAGCACCAGGAAGGCGATTTCGAATCCCCCGGTGCGATCGTGCAGAATCGCGACCAGCGGCACGCCGCAAGCGCTCGCGCCGAACGAGACGATGTAGCGGAACGCATAAGCGCGCGCGCGCCATTCCTGGTTGGTGTAGCGCGCCACCATCGCGTCGTTGATGGTAACTTGCCCGAAGATCCCGAACATGACGCCGATAGCCAGGAGCAGCATCGCCCATTCATGCGCCCAGGCCGCAAGCAACAGGCACGGTGCCTGTATTACCGAGAGCGGCAGAAACACCGTCCGCAGGGGGTGGCGATCGACGAAATGGCCGACGATCAACTGCGAGACGGCGCCGATCGTGAATACCACGAAGGCGAGCGCTCCGATCCCCAACGGGGCGCTGCTCCCCATGTCGAGAATGGCCTTGGGCACGAACAACTGAACCGCATGATCGAGCGCCGCGGCGGTCATCTGGCTCAAATCCGGCAGCCGCTCCGCAAACACCTTCGGCAGCGAGACCGAAACCGCATTGAAGACAACGCTGCCCGTGAGCGTCACCAGCACCAGCACCGCAAACGCATGCACCATGACGCCGCGCGGTACGGGCGCCGCGGCTCTGCGCACCACTCGCTTTTCCTCGCGCTCATCGGGGATGAGGGCGAGAAAGGCGACACCGAGCGCGATCGCAATCAGACCCGGCACCGCGAAGGCCCAACGCCAGCCAACCGAATAGGTGAGCGCGCCGCTGGCGAGTGCCGCGAAGGCGACGCCGAGATTGCCCCAGACTCCGTTGACGCCGATGGTACGGCCGAGCCGCTCCGTGGCGTGCGCGGTCAGCATCGCGGTGCCGACGGGATGATAGATTGCGGCGAAGGCGCCGACCAAAGTCAGCGAGGCCGCAAGCATGAACGGCGTGGTCACGAAGGCGGTAAGCATGGTAGCCGCGCCCACTCCGAAGAAGAACAGCGCCATCATGTTGCGCCGGCTCCAGCGGTCCCCGAGCCAGCCCGCCGGCAGCGAACCCGCGCCGAAGGCGATGAACCCCCCGAGCGATAGCGAGAGCAGCTCGCCATAGGAGCGGCCGAAGCTCGCGCCCATGCCGAGCACGGCGGTCGGGAAAATCAGCATCACAAAGTGGTCGAGCGCATGCCCCACGTTGATGAACTGCACCACTCTTTTCGAGCTTGCCACCATTGCACTCCGCTCCGGGCCCAACTTGCTTTGACAGAATAGCCATGGCTGGACCACACTGTCCTGACAACAATTGTCGAGAATCGGCCATGCCATCTCGCAGCACGAATCGCGAGGACTATCAAAGGGTTCCGCGGCCCGTAGCCGCCATGGCCAAGGATTTCCCGAGTGGCCACGTTATTCCACCGCACACGCATCCGCGCGCGCAGCTGATCTATGCCGCCGAGGGCGTCATGCGCGTCGTCACCGCCGATGGGGCATGGGTCGTCCCCCCGATGCGCGCCGTTTGGCTTCCGGCGGGCATCGAGCACGAGGTGCACATGGACGGCAACGTCGCGATGCGCACGCTCTACATCGACTCGAAAGCGGCGCCTGCTTCGCTCCGCGGCTGCACCGTGATCGAGGTCTCGTCACTCCTGCGCGCGCTCATCTTGCGGGCGGTCGAGGAGCCCGTGGAATACGATGAGCAGGGCGCCATGGGCCACGTCATGGCGCTGATCCTCGAGGAGCTCGCGCATGGCGCTCCTGTTCCCTTCAACATTCCGTTGCCGCGTGATTCGCGGCTGCTGACATTGTGCCGCGCAATCCTAGAGGAGCCCGGAGCGCCCACGACATTGGACGCGTGGGCCGAGCGGGTCGGTGCCAGCACGCGCACGCTCGCGCGTCTCTTTCGCCGTGAAACCGGGCTTGGTTTCACGGCGTGGCGGCAGCAGGTGCGTCTCGCTAAAGCCGTGGGACGCCTCGCCCGGCGCGAACCGGTGAAACGAATCGCCGAGGATCTCGGCTACAGCAGCCCCAGCGCCTTCAGCGCGATGTTCCATCGCGCACTGGGCGCCACGCCGCGCCAATATCTAGACCGGATCGGCCATGCGGAGCACTGACGTGCTCCCGGCCGCAGCTTCTGGAGCGGGCGCGATGACCCTCGATCACGCCGGCTTAAGCGGCTTCTCTCCGTAGAGTGCCCGCGCCCGGGCATCGAAGGCCGAGACCATGCGCTTTACCGCCTCGTTGAACAGCACTTCGACCAAGCGCTGCAGAAGCCGCGAGCGGAACTCGAAGTCGACGAAGAAATCGATGGTGCAACCACCGTCGGGCTCGGGAATGAAAATCCAGTGGTTGTTGAGGTAGCGGAACGGCCCCTCGCTGTATGTCACGTCAATGCGCCGCGGTCGGTCTAGCACGACGCGGGAGCTGAAGCGCTCGCGGACCATCTTGAAGCCGATTAGCAGGTCGGCCACCAACAGCTTGTCGGTCCGCTCACGGATGCGCACGCCCACGCACCACGGCAGGAATTCCGGATAGCGCCGCACGTCCGCGACGAGATCGAAGAGCTGCTCGGCGCTGTAGGGCAGACGCCGGCGCTCGGCGTGGGTGGGCATGGACGAGTGAGTTTAGCGGCCAGCGGCCGCGAGCTTTTCCCGGCGCGCGCGGCGCAGGCGCTCGAAATCCGCGCCCGCGAAATAGGAGGAACGAGTGAGCGGCGAGGCCGAGACCATCAGGAAGCCCTTGCCATAGGCCATGTGTTTCAAGCTTTCGAACTCGGCCGGCGGAACGAAGCTGGCGACCGCGTGATGCTTGGGGCTCGGCTGCAGATATTGCCCGACGGTGAGGAAATCGACGTCGGCGGCGCGCAAATCATCCATCACCTGCAAAATTTCCTGCCGCTCCTCGCCCAACCCCACCATCAGCCCGGATTTCGTGAACATCTGGTGATCGAGGCGCTTCACCTGGTCGAGCAAGCGCAGCGAATGGAAATAGCGCGCGCCCGGCCGCACCTCGGCGTAAAGGCGCGGCACAGTCTCGAGATTGTGGTTGAAGATGTCGGGCTTGGCCGCCACCACCTGCTCCAGCGCGCCCTCCTTGTGCAGGAAGTCCGGCGTCAGAACCTCGATGGTGGTCGCGGGCGTACGAGCGCGGATCGCTTCGATCACCCGAACGAACTGACGTGCGCCGCCGTCATCGAGATCGTCGCGATCAACCGAAGTCACGACAATATGGGCGAGGCCGAGCTTGGCGGCGGCTTCGGCCACGTGCTCCGGCTCGTGCGGATCGAGATCACCGGGCTTCCCCGTCGCGACGTTGCAGAAAGTGCAGGCACGCGTGCAGATGCTGCCGAGGATCATCACGGTCGCATGCTTTTGCTGCCAGCACTCGCCGATATTGGGGCAGGCAGCTTCCTCGCAGACGGTGTTGAGCTTGAGCGCGCGCATGAGGTTGCGCGTCTCGTGATACTCGCGCGAGACCGGCGCCTTGACGCGAATCCAGTCGGGCTTGCGCGCGATCGGCGTGTCGGGCCGGTGCGCCTTCTCGGGATGCCTTGGTCGAGCGTCGTCCATGACGCTAGATGTGGATGACCCGCCCGAAAGCGTCAAGCACCGCCTCGTGCATCATTTCCGAGAGGGTCGGATGCGGGAAGATCGTCTCAATCAGCTCGTGCTCGGTGCTTTCGAGCGTGCGCGCGATGGTATAGCCCTGGATCAGCTCGGTAACCTCTGCACCGATCATGTGCGCGCCCAGGAGCTCGCCAGTCTTGGCGTCGAACACGGTCTTGATCAAGCCTTCGGTTTCGCCGAGCGCAATGGCCTTGCCATTGCCGATATAGGGGAAACGTCCGACGCGCACCTCGTGGCCCAACTCCCTGGCGCGGGTCTCGGTCAGGCCCACGCTCGCGACCTGCGGCCGACAATAGGTGCAGCTCGGCACGTTGGTGGCGTCGAGCGGTGTCACTCCCTTAACCCCCGCGATGCGCTCGACGCAGAGCACACCCTCGTGGCTCGCCTTGTGGGCAAGCCACGGCGGCCCCACAAGGTCGCCGATCGCGTATATCCCGGGCTCACCGGTTTCGCACCACTCGTTCACGACTACATGCGTCTTCTCGACGCGAACCTTCGTCTGCTCGAGACCGATGTTCTCGACGTTGCCGACGATGCCGATCGCGAGGATCACGCGTTCGACCGTGAGCTCCGATGTCTTGTCGCCGCTCGCCAGTGTCGCGGTCACGCTGTCGGCGCCTTTTTTCAGCGCCTTAACCGTCGTGCCCACGTAAATCTTCATGCCCTGCTTCTCGAACGCCTTGTGCGCGAAAGCAGAGATATCGGCGTCTTCTACGGGAAGGATGCGCGGCAGCACCTCGACCACCGTGACCTCCGAACCGAGATCGCGGAAGAAGCTCGCGAACTCGATGCCGATTGCCCCCGATCCGACCACCAACAAGGATTTCGGCACGCGGTCCGGCAGCATCGCCTCCCTGTAAGTCCAAACGAGCTTGCCATCGGGTTCGAGGCCGGGGAGCGACCGTGCCCGCGCGCCGGTCGCGAGCACGATGTGCTTTGCGGTCACATCGGCAACGGGCTTGCCCTCCTTGGTGACCGCGAGCTTGCCCTTCCCTGCGAGTGCCGCGTGACCGTCGATCACGGTAATTTTGTTCTTCCGCATCAAGAACGCGACGCCGTTCGAGAGCTGCTTCGCCACCTTGCGCGAACGCTCGACGATCTTCTTGATGTCGAAGCTCACTTCCTTGGCGCTGAAGCCATAGTCGCCGAGATGCTGGAGCAGGTGATTGATTTCCGACGAGCGCAGCAACGCCTTGGTGGGGATGCAGCCCCAATTGAGGCAGATGCCGCCTAGTTGCTCGCGCTCGATCACTACCGTCTTCATGCCGAGCTGCGCCGCGCGGATCGCCGCGACGTAACCGCCGGGGCCGCCGCCGACTACCGCGAGATCAAAGGATTCAGCCATTTTAATTCACTACAACAACATGCTGACGGGCGATTCGATGAATTTCCGGAACACGCCCATGAATTCCGCCGCGATCGCGCCATCGATCACGCGATGATCGCAGGAGATCGTGCAGCGCATCACCGTCGCGACCGCGAGCGCGCCGTTCTTCACCACCGCTCGCTGCTCGCCAGCGGCGACCGCGAGGATCGCGGCCTGCGGCGGGTTGATCACCGCCGTGAACTCATTGACCCCGTACATCCCGAGGTTGGAGATCGAGAAGGTGCCGCCTTGGAACTCCTCGAGCTTGAGCTTGCCGGCGCGTGCGCGCGCCGCCAGGTCACGCATCTCAGAGGAAATCTGCGCCAGCCCTTTCTGGTCGGCATTGCGGATGATCGGCGTGATCAGTCCCTGCTCCAACGCGACCGCGACCGATACGTCCACATTGCTCCAGCGCAGGATCGCGTCCTCGCTCCAGGAGGCGTTGACCGCCGGCATCTTGCGCAGCGCGAGCGCCACCGCCTTGATCACGAAATCATTGACGGAAATCTTGCTCTCGGCCTGCGCATTTATATCGGCGCGCGCTTTCAACAGCGCATCGATCTCGCAATCGACCGTGAGGAAGAATACCGGGACGGTCTGCTGCACCTCGCCGAGCCGGCGCGCGATGGTGCGGCGCATCGTCGTGTGCGGGAGCGGCGTGTAAGGCGCGTTCCCCATGAGCGCCGCCACTTGAGCCATGCCGGGGGTCGGCGGCATTGCCGGCGCAGCGGGCGCAGCCGGAGCACGTTTGGGCGCGCCACCCTTGAGCGCGCCCTCGACGTCTGCTCTGACGATCCGACCATGCGGACCCGAACCCTGGATCGCCGCGAGATCGAGCCCGGCTTGTGCCGCCATGCGCCGCGCGAGTGGGCTCGCGAACAGACGGTCATGTCCGTTGCCGCCAGCGGCGGCGGCGGCGGGCGGGCGAGGCGCTCCGGACGGAGCGGGTGCAGGCGGAGGGGCCGCAGGCTTCGCGCTGCTTGGCGGCGCGGACGCTGGAGCAGCCCGAACGGGCGTGGCAGGAGCCGGCGCCGCGGCGGGCGCAGGAGCCGGCGCAGCTTTCGCCGCCGGGGACGGCGCGGCCGCGGTTTTGAGGGCGCTCGCGCTTTCGCCTTCCCCGAGCAAGCGCGCAATCACCTGATTAACCTTGACACCTTGCGCACCCTCGGGGACCAGCAGCTCGCCCACCGTCCCCTCGTCGACGGCTTCCACCTCCATGGTCGCTTTGTCGGTCTCGATCTCCGCGATCACATCGCCGGGCTTCACGGCGTCGCCAACCTTCTTGTGCCATTTCGCGAGGTTTCCCTCGGTCATCGTCGGCGACAGCGCGGGCATTAGAACCTCGATGGGCATAAATCTCCCCCTCTGCGTTCGCGGCTTGCGTCGCCGGTCAGCGATAGGTCACGGCTTTGACCGCCGCGACTACGTCTTCGATCTGCGGCAACGCCAGCCGTTCGAGGTTGGCGGCGTAGGGCAACGGTACATCCTTGGAGCAGACGCGCGCGACCGGCGCATCGAGATAGTCGAAGGCGTGATCCATCATCGACGCCGCGATCTCCGAACCGATGCCGGCGAAAGGCCAGCCTTCCTCGACCGAGACGATACGATTGGTCTTTTTGACCGAAGTGACGACGGTCTCGACGTCGAGCGGACGAATGGTACGGAGGTCGATCACCTCGGCCGAAATGCCCTCGCCCGCCAGCGCGTCCGCAGCGCCGAGCGCGATTTCGACCATGCGCGAGAAGGCGACCACCGTTACCTGATCGCCCGGCCGCACCACTCGCGCCTTGCCGATCGGCACGATCCAGTCGTCCGCGACGGGGACCGGCGAGGTGTGCCCATAGAGCAGCTCATGCTCCAGGAAAATGACGGGATTGGGATCGCGGATCGCGGATTTGAGCAGCCCCTTGGCGTCGGCGGCGCCGAAGGGCGCCACCACTTTGAGGCCGGGGCAATGGGCGTACCAGCTCGCATAGCATTGCGAATGCTGCGCCGCGACCCGGGCGGCGGCGCCATTCGGTCCGCGGAACACGATCGGGCAGTCCATCTGCCCGCCCGACATGTAGCGGGTCTTGCTGGCGGAATTGATGATCTGGTCGATCGCCTGCATCGCGAAGTTGAACGTCATGAATTCGACGATGGGCCGAAGCCCTGCCATTCCCGCGCCAACGCCGAGCCCGGTAAAACCCTGCTCGGAGATTGGAGTGTCGATCACGCGCCGCGCCCCGAATTCATCCAGCAAGCCCTGGCTCACCTTGTAGGCGCCCTGGTATTCCGCCACTTCCTCGCCGATCAGGAACACACGATCGTCACGGCGCATCTCCTCTGCCATCGCGTCGCGCAGAGATTCACGGACCGTCAGGTCACGGGTCTCGCCAGCCCATTCGGCCTCGCCCTGCACCGTGCGCGGCCGTGGCGGCGGCGCGACTGGGGCCGCGGCGACGGCGGGCGCCGCGACGGGCGCAGCTTCAGGCTTCGGTTCGGCCTTGGGGGCGGCTGCCGGCGTCGGGACCGGCAGTGCATCCATGCTCTCGCCGTCCGCCGCTAGAACCGCGATCGGAGAGTTCACGGCCACATGCTCCGTTCCCTCCGGCACCACGATGCGCGCGAGCACCCCCTCGTCCACCGCTTCCACCTCCATAGTCGCCTTGTCGGTCTCGATTTCCGCGAGCACGTCGCCGGCCTTCACGGGCTCGCCGACTTTCTTGAGCCAGCGGGCGATCTTCCCCTCGGTCATGGTCGGCGACAGCGCCGGCATCAATACGTCGATCGGCATGGAACTCCCTCGGACTTTTTTCTGACGCCGGAACGGACGAGAGGCCGCGGCGAGCGCTACGCCTCTATCAACACGTTGGTCCAGAGCTCGCTCGGATCCGGCTCCTGACTCTGCTGGGCAAAGTCGGCGGCGGCGGTGATGAGATCCTTCACTTCCTTGTCGATCGCCTTGAGCTTGTTGTCGTCAGCGATCGCGCCTTCGATCAAGCGCTGGCGCGCCTGGTCTATCGGATCGTGCTCGGAGCGCATGCGGGTCACTTCGTCGCGGCTGCGGTATTTCGCGGGATCGGACATGGAATGGCCGCGGTAGCGATAGGTCAGCATCTCGAGGATTGTGGGTCCCTTGCCCGAGCGCGCGTAAGCAACGGCTTCGAGCGCCGACTGGCGCACCGCCACGACGTTCATGCCGTCGACCTGACGCCCCGGAATCTCGAATGGCCCGCCGCGGCTGTAGAGGTCGACCGAGGCCGAGCTGCGTGAGACCGACGTCCCCATGCCGTAGCGGTTGTTCTCGATCACGTAAATCACCGGCAGCTTCCAAAGCGCGGCCATGTTCAGGCTTTCATAGACCTGCCCCTGATTCACCGCGCCGTCGCCCAGATAGGTGATGCTGACGCGTTTGTTTTCGCGATAGTGGTGCGCGAAGGCGAGCCCGGTTCCGATCGGCACCTGTGCGCCTACGATGCCGTGGCCGCCGAAGAATTTCTTCTCGCGGCTGAACATGTGCATCGAGCCGCCTTTGCCCTTGGAATACCCGCCCCGCCTGCCCGTCAGCTCGGCCATCACGCCCTTGGGGTCCATGCCGCAAGCAAGCATGTGTCCGTGATCTCGATAGGAGGTGATGACCGTGTCATCCGGCTCGATCGCCGATTGCACGCCGACAACGACCGCCTCCTCGCCGATGTAGAGATGGCAGAAGCCGCCGATCAGCCCCATCCCATACATCTGCCCCGCCTTTTCCTCGAAGCGGCGGATGAGCAACATGTCGCGGTAGAGCTTGAGCAGGAGATCGGGCTCGATGACGGGTTCTTCGGGTTTCGCAGGCCGTATTTTGCGCTTAACGATCGCCATAGAGGGCTCCCTCCCAACGGAACCATCGCGCCCCGCGCGCCATTGGCTAAAGATGGCGTGCCGGCTTTGAATTTGCAATGCAGATCGCCTTCAAAATCTTGTTTTGCAAAGCAAAATGACAATTAACTCAATTTCGGTTAACCCTCCTGAATCGGCAGGTGGTCAATAGGATTCAGCCTCGGGACGGCGGTGGCAAGGTCTGCGAAAACCGCGGGGCTCCGCGGTGTCTCCACTGAGCACCGCAGTCGAAGATGCTGCGCCGCAGCAGAGAGGGCTCCGCCTATTGCGGCGCGGGCCCAGGCAGCGGAATTACGATCTCGTTGGGTCCGCCGAGCTGAAGCACAGCCCGGGCGCGCTCATCAAGCATATCCGGATCGATATGCGCCGAGCGCAGCAGATTCACTCGGCGCTCCAGAGTCTCCTTGTCCGAGTGCACGGCGGCATAGGTCGCCTGCGCATCCCGCAGTTCCTGGTTGAGTTGCAGCCACGCGAGCACGCTGCGATCCCCCACGAACAGGTGGTAGGCAAAATAACCGACCAGGCTGACGCCGAGCACCGGTGTCGCGATCGCGCGGAGGCGGCGGCGGAATTGGTCGACGAGTCGCATGGGTGCTGAGCGAATCACGATGGAGTCGCGTCGTCAAGAACCACGAGCCGAGCTAGCCCATATTGTTTTTGGCCATCAGCGACTCGCTAAGTCCGTCTTAATTTGAGATTGTTCTGCCCTCGCTCGCGAGGAACGCTGAAATATCCGGGCATGGAGGGGTCAACAATGAGATTAGCCCAAACTCTCTTGGCTCTCTGTTGCCTTTCGTTGGCGGTTCATTCTGCCGCGCGCGCCCAGGGGCAACCCACACATCAATCGAGCGACGCACCTTCGGAGGCACAGGCGGAGTTCACCGAGCTATTCGCATCGTTTTGCCTGATGAAATTCCCCGACGCTGCAGCGGCCGACTACTACGCCCATGCCAAGGGAATGAAGCCGATGCCGCAGGACCGGCTGCACCATATCCTGGGCAAGGATCCCGGCGCCGGCTGGCTCTATGACGGTGGCTTCGGCACCTACGCCGTTACGATCGAGAATCCGCCTAATCACACCTGCGCCATTCGCAAGCGTTTCAATAAGCTTCCCGACATCACGACCGCCTTCGGAACGCTGCTCAAGCTCTGGTCGGCGACCCAACACGCTGGCACCATCACGGAGCTGCCGCCAAAGGAGATGGAGATCGAGGGCCGCAAGTCGAAGGCTTATCTTTGGGAACTCGCGACCTCGGGAAGCACGGACAAAGAAAACTTCATGGCGCTGGTGACACCGATATCAGGCGAGGCCCCGGAAATTCGGCTGACGCGAATGCTCGGCAATCGCTGAGAACGCGCCCCAACTATAATCGCGCCGAAGAAACCCCGGCTAGCGGCGCCATTTCAGGACGCCGCCTCCGGCGTACCGCGCGGCTTGGCCCAAGAGTTCCTCGACACGCAGGAGCTGGTTGTACTTTGCGGTGCGGTCCGACCGCGCGAGAGAACCGGTTTTGATCTGCCCACAATTGGTCGCGACCGAGAGGTCGGCAATTGTCGTGTCCTCGGTCTCGCCGGAGCGATGCGACATCACGACGCCATAACTCGCCCGCTGCGCCATCTCCACGGTCTCGAGCGTTTCCGAGAGCGTACCGATCTGGTTGACCTTCACCAGGATCGCGTTGCCCAGCCGTTTAGCGATGCCGTCCGCGAGCCTCTTCGCGTTGGTGACGAAGAGATCATCTCCGACGAGCTGCACCTTGCCGCCGAGGGTCTGCGTCAAGTGCGCCCAGCCCTCGAAGTCGTCCTCCGCCATGCCATCCTCGATCGAGACGATGGGATAGCGGTGCACGAGGTCCTCATAGATCCGCACCATGCCCGCGGCGTCGAGCGTCTTGCCCTCGCCTTCGAGCCGGTATTGCCCGCGCGCATAAAATTCGGTCGCGGCGGGATCGAGCGCGAGCGCCACCTGCTCGCCCGGACGGTAACCCGCCGCCTCGATCGCTTGGGTCACAAACCCGAGCGCCGCGTCGGCGGTGGCGAGATTCGGTGCGAAGCCGCCCTCGTCGCCCACATTTGTGTTGTGCCCGGCATCCTTGAGTCGGCTCTTGAGGGCCTGAAAAACCTCCGCCCCCCAACGCAGCCCCTCGGCGAAGCTGGAGGCACCCAACGGCACGATCATGAATTCCTGAAAATCGATGGGATTGTCGGCGTGTACGCCGCCATTGACGATGTTCATGAGCGGCACTGGCAGAGTGCGCGCAAAAACGCCGCCGACATAGCGGAATAACGGCACGCGCGCCTGCAACGCGGCAGCCTTCGCTGCCGCCAGCGAGACGCCCAAGATTGCGTTAGCACCGAGCCGACCTTTGTTCTCGGTGCCGTCGAGAGCAATCAAGGTGCGGTCGATACCGATCTGATTCTCGGCATCGAAGCCCGAGAGCGCGTCGAAAATTTCGCCGTTGATCGCGTCGACGGCGCGGCGCACCCCCTTGCCGCCATAGCGCCGCTTGTCACCGTCGCGCAGCTCTACCGCCTCATGCGCTCCGGTCGAGGCGCCCGACGGAACGGCCGCCCGGCCCACCACTCCGCTTTCCAACAACACATCAACCTCGACCGTGGGATTGCCGCGGCTATCGAGGATCTCGCGGCCGATGATGTCGGTGATGGCGGTCATGGCGTCTCCAGTGCAAGCGGCCGCGCCTTGGCGACGCGATCAAATTCAATAAGAGTAGCGAGCAGCTCCGGGAGCGCCTTGAGCGGCACCATGTTGGGGCCATCGGAAGGCGCATTGTCGGGGTCTTGGTGCGTCTCCACGAAGAGTGCGGCAACGCCGACCGCAACCGCGGCGCGCGCGAGCACCGGCACGAACTCCCTCTGGCCGCCGCTGGTGGTGCCCTTGCCGCCCGGCTGCTGCACCGAGTGGGTCGCGTCGAACACCACGGGATACCCCGTTTCCGCCAGCACCGGCAGCGCGCGCATGTCATTTACAAGTGTGTTGTAACCGAAGCTCACCCCGCGCTCGCAGAGCAGGATGTTCGTGTTGCCGGCATCGGCTACTTTCTGCGCGACGTTGCGCATATCCCAGGGCGCCAGGAACTGCCCCTTTTTTATATTGACGGCTCGGCCGGTCTTGGCCGCCGCCACCAGCAGATCGGTCTGCCGGCTAAGGAAGGCCGGGATTTGCAGCACGTCCACCGCCTCGGCGACGATCGCGCATTGCGGCGGCTCGTGCACGTCCGTCAGGACCGGGCAGCCGCGGGTCTCGCGAATCTCCGCCAGGATCGGCAAGCTCGCCTCTAGGCCAAGGCCGCGCCCGCTCGCCAGTGAAGTGCGGTTCGCCTTGTCAAAGGACGTCTTGTAGATGAGGCCAATGCCGAGCTTGGCCGATATTTCGACGAGCGCCGCACTCATTTCCAGCGCGTGGGCGCGGCTTTCGAGCGCGCACGGCCCGGCGATCAGCGTCAACGGGCGGTCATTGGCAATGGCGAGTGCGCCGATCTTGACGGTGTGAGGGGCGGTCATAGGCCTTGATTAGCGCGAACGCCGCGCCGCTGCCAGTCCCGAGTAACTCGAGCTGTCCGTCGTCGCCGATCGAAAAAATGACGGGTTTTTTAGCTTTCTCCGCTGGCGCCCGGCGCCAAAGTCATGAATTCTTAGAAATATCCGGTTACACGGGGGATGTGAGGTTTATCACTTGCCTACCAACAGACTGATGACCACGTCAGTCGCGCCACGAGGCGAATGAGGGTGGAGGGATCAATGTCCTGGTTTATCGAGCCCGAATTGGATGAAGTGCTGAGCGATCCCATGGTCCTCACGATGATGGAGCGCGACCAGGTCAATCCCGATCGGTTGCGCGCATTCCTGCAGGACATCGGCAGCACTCTCTCGCGTCAGCCGCGCCGCGAGCCCGAGCCGGAGCCTCAGGCACAAGGATTCTGACCCGCGAGCGTCGCCGCCGGCCGCGCGATTTGCCCGCGGCGGAGAACCAGCGCTAGGCTTCCGGTGCAGCAAGCCCGGAGGCCGTGATGAGCGCAAAACCGAAACTGAAGGCTGAAAGCCGCAATCCCAGAACCGACGACGAGGCGCGCGCCTTCGTGCGCCACGTTGAATCGCTGTTCATGCCCTGGAACGTCGAAGCACTGGTGGCGGGGTTCACCGACGACTGCGTGGTGCGGTTCGGCGACCTCCCGGAATTCCGCGGAAGCGAGGCACTCGAAAAATTCTTCCGCGCCCGCAGCGTGCGCCAGAAGGGTTATCGCCTGAAGAAGGAGTTCCGCGTGCTCGAAGGCGGCACCATCGCCAATTACTGGGAGGGTTGGTGGACCGATGCAGCGAGTGGCGCACAAATGACCGGGCGCGGCGTCGAGGTCTGGGTGTTGCGAGATGGCAAGATCGCGGTCTGGGAAGCCGCTTTCAACGTCAAGGAAGCGGGCAAGGCCGGCGGCGCAGGTCTCGTCTGAATTCGAACCGGTATCGTCTGCGCGTCCGTCCCGTGCGGCCGTGCATTCCGCCACGCTTCATGCTTGAATTGATCTGGCGGTGGGCATCGACCCACTTGCATCTCGATCCCAACCCAGGGGAGGACCAAAAAATGACACGACAGCTCATCAAATTGGCCGTCTGTGGCGCGGTGCTCGCGGGCATCGCCGCACTGCCCACCGCAGGCTCGGCCCAGGTCAAAAGCCCGACGCTAGACGCAGTGAAGGCCCGCGGCCAACTCGTCTGCGGCGTTGATACGGGAATTCCCGGCTACGCCTTCCAGGATTCCTCCGGCAAGTGGCTCGGTCTCGACGTTTCCTATTGCCGCGCGATCGCAGCGGCGGTGCTGGGCGATCCCGAGAAGGTGAAGTACATCGGCACGACCTCGAAGGTCCGCTTCACCGTGTTGCAGTCCGGCGAGATCGACGTGCTGATCCGCGATTCCGAGCACACGCTGCTGCGCAACTCCGCAATGCAGCTCGAGGAACCCGGGACAAACTTTTATACCGGTCAGACTTTCATGGTGAAGAAGAGCCTCGGCGTCGCGCACGCCAAGGACCTGAACGGTGCCACGATCTGCCTGCTCACCGGCACGACGCTTGAGACCAACATCGCTGACTTCAACCGCGCCAACAACATCAAGATCAACACGCTGTTGTTCGACAAGCCCGAGGAAGCCTTCGCCGCCGCCGAGGCCGGACGCTGCGACGGCTACACCGACGACGGCGGCAGCGTCGCGGCCGCGCGCTCAACCATGAAGAAGCCGGACGACTGGATGTTCCTGCCCGAGACGATTTCGCGCCAGCCGCTTGGATCCTTCACGCGGTATGGCGACAGCAACTGGACCGCGATCGTCAGGTGGACCCATGAGGCGATGCTGGAGGCGGAAGTGCTCGGCATCACCAAGGCGAACATCGATGACGTCAAAAAGAACGCCACCGACCCACAGGTGAAGAAATTCCTGGGGCTCGAAGGCGACCTCGGCAAGGGTCTCGGGCTCGACAACGACTGGGCCTATCGCATCATCAAGGCCGAGGGCAACTACGGCGAAATCTACGATCAGTACTTCGGCTCCAAGGGCCTGGGCCTGCCGCGGGGTCTCAACAACCTCTGGCTCAACGGCGGGCTGATGTATCCGGCCTCCTGGTACTGAACAAAGGGAGGTCCCTTCCGGAGGCATATCGGTGGTCAGGCGGCCCTCGCGGCGCGCTGTGATCGGCCAGTGGATGCTGCTGGCGGCGGTGGTGGTGGTCGCCTGGCTTCTTTTCGACATGGCAAGCGCGAACTTCGCGCGTCGGAACATGTCGTTCGGTTTCGGCTTTCTCTCCAGTCCCGCAAATTTCGACATCCCGTTCCGGCTGATCCCCTGGCACGAAGGCGACAGCATGGGGCGAGTGCTGCTGGTGGCGCTGCTCAACACGCTGCTGGTGTCGGCACTGGCGATCGTCACCGCGACCCTGCTGGGCTTGCTAGTGGGAGTGATGCGGCTCTCCAACAATTGGTTGGTCAAGAACCTGGCACTCACCTTCATCGAGACGATCCGCAACACGCCGCAACTCGTGCAGATATTCTTCATCTATGTGTGGCTGGTGAGCGGACTTCCGGGACCTCGGCAGAGCGTGACGATTCCCGGCGGCCTCTTGCTGAACAATCGCGGCCTCTATTTCCCCGCGCCGGTGGGCGGTCCCTCCGAAGCGCTGTTCGGGTGGCTCGCAGCGGGGTTGCTGGTGGCGATCCCCGTGCTTTGGCGCTTGCGGCGTCGCGGCCAACGCATCGGCGTCAAATCGCTGCTGCTCGCGCCGCTCGCGCTCGTCCTGTACCTCGCGGGAATGCAAGGCTTGGATTTTCCAGTGCTCAAGGGCTTTAACATCGCTGGCGGCACCAGCATACCGCCGGAGCTGGTGGCGCTATGGATGGGACTCTCGATCTATTCCGCCGCCTTCAT